>Ga0210064_1000002_pt1 | contig 126659 bp, 128 predicted proteins | sample Muzzi_CordC_D2_FD_185531 | JGI IMG/M metagenome (GOLD analysis project Ga0210064, IMG submission 185531) | Wetland microbial communities from San Francisco Bay, California, USA, that impact long-term carbon sequestration - Muzzi_CordC_D2 (SPAdes) | ecosystem: Environmental > Aquatic > Marine >... | reverse complement strand
CGTCTACCCGGCCGCCAATGATGAGGTGATAGCGGTGGCGGCGACAGACCGCTTTGACAATCTGGCCTCCTTCTCCACCTTCGGCAACAGCTGGGTTTCGATGATGGCGCCCGGAGACAACATTCTCTCCACCGTTCCGGTCGAAATTTGTGAATTTTACGCGATACTCTACGGTGAGCCTTATGATCCCGCCACGGAAGGCTGTCTTACCTGGAACTCGGGGACCTCCATGGCGAGTCCGCATGTAGCCGGGGCGGCGGCACTGGTGTGGGCATACCGCTTTCCCGGGCAATCACCCCAGACCTGCATGAGCCCGAGCGGCATTCCCTGCAATGTCGTAGTGCGCCGCCACCTCGAGTACGGTGCGGATGCGGCGGGTGCCTCCGGGCAGAATTTCAAGGCCTGGAGCCAATTCGGACGGCTAAACCTCTTCAACACCCTCAGTATGGTGGATACCGATGTGGACGGGATACCGGATACGCTAGACAGCGACGACGACAATGACGGGTTGTCAGATGACTTCGAAAGCTCGATCGGAACCGACCCCTTGCTCGCGGATACCGATGATGACGGTCTGAGTGATGCCGCGGAAGTCGGCTGGGACGGAGATCCCGGCAGTTATAATCCGGCGACCGATACCAACCCGCTGTCTGCCGATACCGATGGCGACGGCTTCAAGGACGGCATGGAAGTCGCCGCCCTGCACGACCCGCTGAACGCGGCCGATTCTCCAGTGTGGGGCGACATTAACGATGACGGCACGGTTAATGCCGGCGATGTCCTCCTGGCAACCCGTGCCGTATTGGACAAGAGCACCCTCACAACTCCCGAACTCGCGCGCGCCGATATCGCACCACTTGCGAGTGGGTCACCATCTCCGGATGGGTTGTTTACTACCGGCGACTTGCTGCTGATCCAGCGTATCGCACTGCTGCAACTCAGTCTGTAAGACAGACACACCTGGTCCGCAGCTGATTAGCCCGGATCACCAATACGCATGTAGCGCACCATTTTCGATCTTGTGTTCGAACTCGTTCAGGGGACGATTGCCGACCTCCACACACGCACCGGTAGAGACATCAAACACCCATTTGTGCTTGGGGCAGGTCAGACGCGTCCCTTCCAGTGCCAGGTGCGGAATGTTGGTGACCTGGTGGGGACAGCGACTGTCATAGACATGCACGGTCTCGCCATCCCGGTAAACATATAGACTGCGTCCGTCACAATCGAGATAGGTAATCTCTCCGGAAGGCAGATCATCCGGTGAAGCCACCCGGTGCCAGACCGGTTCGGCGAACAGGTTCTCGGGGCGAAATTCCGGGATATCCATCTCCAGCAGGATTTCCACGGCCCACACGATCTTGGCAAATCCCAGGGTCGGAAGTGCCATGAGCAAGGCATCGATCACCTCATTCGGATGAGCACCGTTACGCAGGGCACGCATCAGGTACTGCCGGAAACCGGCCTCGGTCTGCGCATCAACCTTGGTAATGACCGAGATCAGGTCACGGGTGCGGATATCAAGATTCTTGCCAGCTTCCTTGAAAAACTTGAAATAGGGGCCAATGACATCCGGGCGGGCGGCAATCAGGTAATTCAGTGCATCACTCATGTAACACTCCTGGCTGTAATCAGTTGCAGCGTAATACTAAAGACTCCGGGCAGTGTCGCCAACCCCTGTTTAGAACCTATCTCAAAATCCCCCGCGGCCGCGACCGTGGCGATTTTGGTTCATGGCGCGACGCGGTGAGCGTGGTGTAGCCAATGCTACATGAGCGAGCCGCAACAAAGCCATGGGACAAAATCGCCCGGTCCCCAAGGGGTTGCGGCCGGAATGCGCGCCTGCTGCGTTGCCCCGCTTGCCCGTACATCGAGTACTGTGCTGCGCGGTGCGCCTTGCGATGAACAGGATGTCCGAGTGTCGCGAGAGGCAGGAGCCGTAAGCGACCAGGCACGCATTTCGGCCAGCAACGCGGCTCGCGCGGGATTATGAGATAGGTTCTGAGATATGCCCCGGGACTGCTGCAGACACCGATCACCGGATACGGGTAGTGCCGCTATTAAATTACCCTATAATTCAGGAACGACTGCTACTGCAATTATTCCGGAGAGTTTCAGGCACATGACCGACAATGAAATGTTCTCGCGCATGGAAACACTCGAATCACGGCTCATGCACCAGGAAGCCGCAATTGAAGAAATGACACGTACCCTTCTGAGCCAGGAGCGCTTGCTAATAAATCAGGCGTCTGCCATCAGTAAACTGGAAACCCTGGTAAATGCATTGACGTCGCCCGATATTGCGTTACCCGAAGATGAAACTCCTCCACCGCATTACTGATCCGGCATTCAGTGTGAAATCAGTATCCCCCGGACACTGATAAAGCACCGCCCGGGAGGCTGATTTAACCATGCAACCTGCTGGCTGGGCTAAAGCCTGGCCGCCGATTGGCCGATAGGGCTAATGATACGCTCCATCCGGAGCCAACAAATTGCCCTGACACGCCGAATGAGATAACTGGACCATGAATACCATCCTTCTGATATCACAGGCCCTCGGTCTGCTTGCATTCGTTGCCCTGATCTGGCTCATCGTCCGGGCATTCAGAAAACACATCTTGTGGGGAATCGCGGTATTGTTACTGTCTCCAATCAGTGCCGTGATCTTCGGGATCAGGTACTGGCGGGATGAAAAACAACCATTTCTCCTTTATCTTACAACCTTTGTCACCTCCATCGGCCTTGGTTTGCTGGTATTCACCGCCTGGGGAGGATGGGACCTGGTACAGACCGCATACCGGGTTCACAAGGGCATAGAAACCCGGACCCTCAGTGACAAGGATGCCAGTGCCTTCATGCATGCAAATCTGCAATACATCGAGAAGGCCAATCCGGATGATGAGGTTCAAAAAAAACTGGAGTTTATCCGCCGGTATATGCAACAGAACGAATTGGGCATGACCGGTCTTGAAAAAAGGAAATTACAGGCCGAGGTGAGCATTCTCCTGGAAGACCCGAACCTGAGTATTGCACAGCAGGATGCTCTCCAGAAGATACAAAAACGCCTGACACCGGCACCGCCGGACAATGATACCGCCGGCAATATTCCGCTGCCGAAACAAACGGAAGCAACCGTTCAGGAACCGTCAGAAGCGCCAAAAACCAGACCGCAACGTTACCGGGTTGAATACCTGGAGATCGATGTATCCGATGCCGGTAACTACGTCGGCAAGACTTTCAAGGTAACCCGCAAAAACAGCGATGAACAGGAATGCAGGTTGATTGGTATCTCACCAGGCAGGCTACATTTTGAACAACGCGGGCGTGGTGGAATATTCACGTTCAAGTACAGGCACCGTGACATCGAGCAACTTAAATTGCTGGCAAAAGTCACCTACTGACAACTCGATCCCCGCGGATGCCCCGGTGTTCTCCCCCGGGTAGCCGCCAGTGACGCTGTCTGCCAATAAACACGCATACCCCGTATAGCCATCCCTGCCAGACCCATGATGTGCACCGCAGCAATGAGTACCGGTAGCGACCATGGAAGTTTTCCGGCCAGCCGTAACGATCTCGAATACCGTCAGGTTCACTGTTAACTCCGGTGTTTGTCGCCACCCACAGCTAACGCAACACTACGACGTGAAAGTATTGCAGTCATCGACGTTGCCACCCGCTATGCCGCCCCGGAAGACAACTTCCGGTTACCCGCACTGCGCCGGTCTTCGATATTGGAACTTCTGCGGCCCGCCTTCCAGCTCATCACCCCTCCCGGGAACCGCCAGCCGGGTGCACCCGCCGGGCTCCGGCCCGGGTCTCCAGGCTTGTGAGACTGCCGTTAGCGGTCTTCCAGTACAATATAGTCACGCCGCGTTGGCCCCACATACAGTTGTCGTGGACGACCGATGCGCTGGTCCTCGTCGCCGATCATCTCCATCCACTGGGCCACCCACCCCACTGTCCGTGCAATGGCAAACATGACCGTGAACATGTTTGTCGGGATCCGGAGTGCCTTGTAGATCAGCCCGGAGTAGAAATCGACGTTCGGATAGAGTTTGCGTTCGACAAAATAATCGTCATGCAGTGCAATCTCCTCAAGCTGCAGCGCCAGTTCAAACATGGGATCATCAATGCCGAGTTTTTCCAGTACTTCGTGGCACATCCGGCGAATGATTTTTGCCCGGGGATCATAACTCTTGTATACCCGGTGTCCAAACCCCATCAGGCGGAAGGGATCATCTTTATTCCGGGCACGCGCCAGAAAGTCCTGAATGTTCCTGACATCGCCGATCTCATCCAGCATGTTCAGCACGGCCTCGTTGGCGCCTCCATGTGCCGGTCCCCATAATGCCGCGATACCGGATGCGATGCAGGCAAACGGATTGGCGCCGGAACTGCCCGCCAGGCGTACCGTCGAGGTGCTGGCATTCTGTTCATGGTCGACGTGCAGTATGAAAATCAGATCCAGGGCCTTCTCCGCGACCGGATCCACCACGTAGGGTTCGCACGGTACCGAATACATCATGTGCAACAGGTTGCCGGTATAACTCAGGCTGTTATCCGGATAAACCAGCGGTTCGCCTATCGAGTGTTTATAACACGCGGCCGCAATGCTCGGCATTTTGGCGATCATGCGATGCGCGGCGATTTCCCGATGGCGTGGATTGGCGACATCGGTGGAATCATGATAAAAGGCCGATAATGATCCCACCACACCCACCATGATCGCCATCGGGTGCGCATCGTGATAGAAGGCATGAAAAAAGCTTTTCACTGCCTCGTTGAACATGCTGTGGTGGGTAATTATCTCACTGAAGGTCTGCAGTTGTCCCCTGTCAGGCAACTCCCCATACAGCATCAGGTGGGCAACTTCCATAAAACTGCTGTGTTCTGCAAGCTGCTCGATCGGGTAACCACGGTACAGCAACATGCCCTGTTCGCCATTGAGATACGTCAGCGCGCTTTGACAGCTGGCGGTCGAAAGGAAGCCGGGATCATACGAGAAGTAACCCGTTTCCTTGAGAAAACGGTTCATATCGACCGCGTCTGGTCCCTGCGTGGATTTCCTGAGCGGCAAATCAACCCGTTTGCCGGTCTTGTTGTCGATGACGGTTACCGTATCCTCGCTCATCTGCTCATCCCCGTTCTCCCGCTTATGGGGGTATCGTTGCAACCCCTGTAGTATGGACAAGAATTGATTACTTGCTCACTGACGCTGCTTCTTTCCTAGCAGCTCAATCGCGTAGCCATCCGGATCCTCGATAAAGGCAATAATGGTGGTGCCGGCATTCATCGGACCGGCTTCGCGAATAACCTTTCCGCCTCGATTGCGCAGTTCCTCGACCGCCGCGTAGACGTTATCCACTTCAATGGCGATATGACCGAAACCCTCGCCGATATCATAGCGACCGGTGTCCCAGTTATGCGTCAGCTCGATAACCGTGCTGTCAGCTTCGCCGCCATAGCCGACAAAGGCGAGCGTGAATTTCCCGTCCGGGTAATCCTTGCGACGCAGGAGTTGCATACCGAGGACGCTGGTATAGAAGTCGATGGAACGTTCCAGGTCACCGACGCGCAGCATGGTGTGAAGTAGTCGCATGGTTTTACTCCTGTATTACAGGTATGGCGATAATGGTGTTTCCTGTGGTCTGTCCCGGTCAGTCGCTCTCCGTAAAAAATGACGCGGATGAATGGAAATCCACGAAATTCGCCTGGAAGTCCTGCATGTCCACCGTCAGTACCTGTCGTCTTTCGCTGTTGTACATCGTCTCGAAGTTATGGGCGTCATGCCACCAGTATTCTATGATTCCGTCGAAGGGCTCGGCCAGTCCCCGGTCCCGCATCAGGAGTTGGTTCGCCTCCACCGCGAGGGTCAGGTTCTTGGCATAGCGTTCCGCCCGGGTATATTCCCCAAACTGCGCTATCAATGCATCAAACCGCTCGTCATGCCAGTATTCCCGGAATTCCTCGGGTGATACATCGGGTCGCCGCTTCAGGCAGGTAATCAATCGTATCATGGTGAGTGTCCTTGGAAGATGCCTGCTGTTTGTGAAAGGTAATGGTTCAGGAACATGAGTCAGATTGCTGCAATTTTTCCCGGCGTTGCATGACTCGATTGCAATTCCGGATAATGGCCGCTCTCCGGATCACATCTGCAACCAACCGCACCACGGAGTTCAGATTTTTCTTCTGTCGGTATGCTTCTGCCGCGATCGAATACGTATGCGCAGTGCATTGAGTCGGATAAAACCTTCGGCATCCTTCTGGTTGTAGGCGCCCGTGTCTTCCTCAAAGGTCGCAATGCGCTCGTCAAACAGGCTGTCACTCTCGGACTGGCGACCCGCCAGGATGACATTGCCCTTGTAGAGTTTCAGCCGCACACTGCCATTGACATGTTCCTGGGACGCATCGATCATCTGCTGCAGGAGCCTGCGTTCCGGACTCCACCAGTAGCCGTTGTAAATCAGGCTGGCATAACGCGGCATGAGTTCGTCTTTCAGATGTGCGGCCTCGCGGTCCAGGGTCAGGGATTCCATTGCCCGGTGGGCCTTGAGCAGTATGGTACCTGCCGGCGTTTCATAACAGCCGCGTGATTTCATGCCGACATAACGGTTCTCGACAATATCGGTGCGTCCGATACCGTTTTTCGCTCCCAGCCGGTTGAGGGTTTCCATGACCTGGCCCGGGCTATGGGAATTTCCATCGATGGCGACCGCATCCCCTTTCTCGAAGGTGATCTCCACACAGGTCGGTTCATCGGGAGCATTCTCCGGAGACACCGTCCACAGCCACATGTCTTCTTCCGGCTCCGCCCAGGGATCTTCCAGGATGCCGCCTTCATAGGAGATGTGCAACGAGTTGGCATCCATGGAATATGGCGATCGCACGCCCAGTTTTTGCTCGACGGGAATCCCGTGCCTCTCGGCATACGCCATCAGGGTCTCCCGCGAGGTCAGGTCCCACTCGCGCCATGGCGCAATGATCCGGATATCCGGGTTCAGGGCATAGGCACCCAGTTCAAATCTTACCTGGTCATTGCCCTTTCCGGTCGCGCCGTGGGCGATGGCATCGGCACCGGTTTCCTTCGCGATCTCCACCAGCCGTTTGGCAATCAGGGGGCGCGCAATCGCAGTGCCGAGCAGATATTCACCTTCATAGACCGTGTTGGCGCGAAACATCGGAAATACATAGTCACGTGCGAACTCCTCCCGGAGCACCTCGATATAGATTTCCTTGACGCCCATGGCCATGGCCTTGGCGCGTGCCGGTTCAATCTCCCCGCCCTGCCCGATATCGGCAGTAAAGGTCACGACTTCACACTCGTAGGTTTCTTCCAGCCACTTCAGAATGACCGAGGTATCCAGACCACCGGAATATGCCAGCACCACCTTGTTCACTTTCATTGTGTTTTAACCCCTGTCTTTTTCCTGCTGCGGCGCAGACGTGACAACAGACGGCGTGCCAGATCCCCAAACAGTTCGGTCTGGGTCGGGTGCGGATGTATGGCGGCTCCGACCTGCTCCAGCGTCAGACCAGCAGATACCATCATCACGGCCTCGCCAATCAGTGTATCGGCATGGTCGGCGAGGAAGTGCACACCGACAATACGGTGGGTGGCCTTGTCTGCCACCAGTTTGATCATTCCGCGGGTCTCATTATTGATCATGGCCTTGGCATCGATGTTCATCGGCACCTTCACCTCGGCAACATCGACACCCCGCGCCCTGGCCTGTTCCGCGGAAAGACCCGCAAAAGCCGCCTGGGGACGCGAGAAGATCACGCCGCAGTCCCGGTCCTGATCGTACTGCAGGTTTTCGCCGAGAATGGAGGCTGCGGCCACCCGCCCCTGCTGTGCTGCAGTATGTGCCAGCATCAACCCGCCGATCACGTCACCAACGGCGAAGATATGCGCTACGCTGGTACGACAGCGGGTGTCCGTATCGATGGTGCCGTGTTCCCTGCCCACACCGGTAGACTCCAGGTTCAGGCCATCCAGTAGCGGGCGTTTCCCGGTCGCCATCAGGATGTAATCCACGGTCAGCTTGCGCGATTTGCCATCACGGTCCGTATAGGCAAGTTTCATGGCGCCCGGTGTGCCGGAAATCCTGCTGACTGCGGCGGAAGTGTGCACCTCAAGCCGGGGTTCTTCCGCCAGCAGGGCGGCGAGGTTATTTGCGATTTCCACCTCCACCTCCGCCAGGATGCGCTCCTGTGCTTCCAGCAACGTCACCTTGCTGCCGAAATCCTGGAAAATCTGCGCCATTTCCACCCCGATGGCACCGCCGCCGATTACGGCCAGCTTCTTCGGTGGAGCCTCCAGCATCCACACCGTGTCGGAAGTCAGTACCCCGCCGCTGGCAAGCCCTTCCTGTGCCCCGGGAATCGGTGGCACGAAAGGTGGCGCGCCGGTGGCAATAACGGCACAACCGAAACTGACGGTCCGGCGCGCCGGCCCATCGGGCAGCGGCGTACGGGTATGGGGGTCATCCTGATTGCCGGAGGTGTTGATCGCGACATGATGCTCATCGACAAACTGCCCGAATCCGTGGAGGTAATCGATATGCACCCCCTTGTCGGTCCTGAGTGCCATCGCGCCACGCGTCTCCACCACGTGGCGCCGGTGTGACTCCAGGTCCTTCCAGACCAGTCTGGCCTTGCCGGTACCCGCCACTCCCAGATGCGCGTCTTCAGACCGGTCGCGCATGCGATCAGCGGCCGCGCGCCAGGCCTTGGACGGGATGCAGCCGCGCCACAGGCATTCACCACCGGGGAACGGAGCGTCATTGATCAGGGCGACCTTCAGTTTGCTGGCAACCAGATCGCGGGCACAGTCTTCACCACCCGGGCCACCACCGATCACCACCACGTCATAGTCCCAGTCACCTTCCGGAACTGCCGGTCCGACGGGCCCCATCCAGTCGAAGGGTTGTTCAATCAGACCTTTTAATGAATACAGATACCTGGCCACGTCCGCGCCGTTAATCACCCGATGGTCGGCCGTAATCGTAAAGGCACTGCCCCGTTCCGTATTGGAGGAGATCGCCAGAATTGCCGCCAGGCCAGGGGTGGCAATGGCATCAAAGTAGCTGACATCGAACATTCCCATATTGGAGATCTGGAAGGTTGCGCCGGTAAATTCATCGGGATTGAGACGCCGGCTGCGTGCCCGTTCAACGAGTGCCTTCCAGTCATTGTTCAATTCATCCAGCTCACGCGCTTCACAGTTACGCAATACCGGCACCACCAGGCCACCGTCATCGGCCGCGACCGCCATGCCGATATCGACCTGTTCCCGCTCGATCAGCCGGTTCTCCGGCTGATAGCACCAGTTGAGCTTCGGGTGCTCCCGCATCGCCAGCGCGCAGGCACGCGCAACCGCTACGGTGACCGAGACTCCGGCCTGCTTGGCCGCTGCAATCAGGGCATCCAGACGGATGTGGCAAGTGACATGAAAGGTCGGCATGACGATGGAGAACGACATCGCCTGGGCAATGGCCTTCTCCATCGACTTCATGGGACGGCCATTGCCCGGAACCTCGACTTCATAGGGGGCGGGAGCCCGCTGAATATCGGCCGCCGTTATTACACCACCCGGGCCGGAACCGACGAGACGATCGAGATCCGCATGCAGCTCGCCAGCCAGCTTGCGTGCCAGTGGCGAAGCTTTGATACCCTGCGGGCGAGGTACCGGAGCACCTCCCGCCACGGCAGCGGGAGCCGCTGGTGCGGACACCCTTCCGGCAACTGCGGCCGGAACAGCCGCCTGCGCTGTGGCCTGGCTCCCGACAACCGTGCGGGTTACCGGTTCGGCGGCGTCCGCCACCACCTCCTCGGCGGTATCCACCAGGTAAGCGATTGCCTGCGTGACCGGGACAACGGCATCGACGGGGGCGATCGGCCCGGAGAGAAAACCATCGCGGAACACTTCCACGTCCATGACGGCCTTGTCGGTCTCCACCGTAGCCACGATATCGCCGCGTGAAACCCGATCACCGATATTCTTTTCCCAGCTGACGATGACACCTTCCGTCATGGTGTCGGAAAGCTGGGGCATCTTGATTAAATAGGGTTCGGACATAGAAATTCCGTTCGTAACAGGGGTGACCGGCGCAGATATTTTCCGGCGACCATAACCGGTCCGGGGTCAAACTGCGCAGTTAATCTTGCGCCGTTTCACTCAGACACCAAAGATTTCCCGTACCGCCTCAACCACGGCATCGGCATTCGGCAAGGCGGCCTTCTCCAGCGCGTGGTTATAGGGTATCGGTACATTCAGCGCCGATACCCGCACCGGTGCCGCATCCAGCTCGAAAAAACATTCCTCGTTGAGGATCGCCATCACCTCGGCACCGACACCTACCACCGGCTCGGCCTCCTCCACAATCACCGCCCGGTGGGTGCGGGTAACGGAATCGCGGATACCGTCACGATCCAGCGGGCTCAGGGCGAAAAGATCGATGACTTCCGCCTCGATGCCGTGATTTTTCGCCAGCTGCTCCGCTGCCTTCAGGCACCAGTGCACTGAAATGTTGTAACCGAACAGGGTCACGTCGCGACCCGGCCGGGCGATTTCGGACCCTTCGAGGGGGTGGAATAATTCCTCATCCGCCACCTCGCCCTTCATGTTGTACATGAGTTCGTGCTCGTTGATAAACACGGGGTCGTTGCAGCGTACCGCCGATTTGAGCAGGCCGTAGGCCTGGCGCGGGGAGGATGGTGTCACCACACGCAGACCGGCAATGCCCATGAAGACCTTCTCCATGCGTGCCGAATGCTGGGAACCCAGCTGGTGCGCCGTACCACCGGGTGCGCGAATAACCACCGGGGCCGTCAACTGGCCACCCGACATGTAACGCACCTTGGCCGCGGTATTGAAGATCTGGTCCATGGCCAGCCAGGCGAAGTTGACCGACATGATTTCAATTACCGGCCGTGCACCGAGAAAGGATGCGCCGATGCCCAGTCCGGTAAAACCGTTCTCCGAAATCGGGGTATCCATGACCCGCTCCTCACCGTACTTTTCGTACAGGCCCTGGGTTGCCTTGTAGGTTCCACCGGCGACTCCGATATCCTCCCCCATGAGAAATACCATGGAGTCGTTCGCCAGTTCTTCATCAAGGGCGCGACGAATCGCCTCCCAGAACATCATGACTGCCATTACTGTACCCCGCCCTTGACCCAGGGGTCGTTTTCAGCCAGCACGTATTTTTCCACCTCGGACACATCCGGCTCGGGGGATGCCTCGGCAAATGCGATCACCTCATCCTCGATTTCGTCCAGGATACGGGTATCCATCTCCTTGTATTCGTCCAGCGTCAACTGGCCGGCCGCGATCAGGCGGTCTCGCAGCATGATGACCGGGTCGCGTTTGCTCCACATACGCTCCTCGGTCTTGGCGCGATAGGCATTGGAATCCGACATCGAATGGCCCCGGTAGCGGTAGGTCATCAATTCCAGAAAATACGGTCCCTTGCCGGAGCGGACATGCTTGATGGCCTTGGTCGCGGCCTTGTGAACCAGTTCCACATCCTGGCCGTCTTCCTGTGCGGAAGGGATGTTGTAGCCGGAAACACGCTGGTACTGGTCCACTACCGCGGTAGACCGGTCGATGCGGGTACCGATGCCATAGAGATTGTTTTCGCACACATAGAGAACCGGCAGATTCCACAGCTTGGCCATGTTCAGCGACTCGTGGAAGGTACCCTGGTTATTGGCCGCATCCCCCAGGAAACAGATGCAGATCTCGTCACCTCCGCGCATCCGGATGGCCTTGGCAATACCGGCAGCCAGCGGAAATGGCCCGCCGACCAGGGCATAGCCCCCCATGAAGCGGTTTTCCACATCGAATATATGCATGGAACCGCCACGACCCTTGCTGACACCGGTTTCCCTGGCATACAGCTCTGCCATAACTTCCCGGGGTGCTGCACCCGACTTGATGGCATGGACATGGTCACGGTAACTGGTAATTACATAGTCATGACCGACCTGTGCTGCCTCCAGCACACCGAAGGCGCAGGCCTCCTCGCCGGGATACAGGTGCAGGAAGCCACCGATCTTGCGCTCGACATAGGCCTCGTAACAACGTTCCTCGAAGCGGCGCGCGAACAACATCTCGCGCAACACGCGCTTTTTATCTGCAACCTTCATGTTGTGTGCTTCCAGTCCTGGTCAATGCAATGATCGTTCGGCGTATCAGGCTGGAGCACACGCCGACATGACCCGGCCGCCACCCTGGACAGCCTCGTGGTGTAGCCATCTCCCTGAATATAAAGGAAACAGCGGTATCCGAATCCGGGTAAGCGCGATATCATCAGTGTTTTGCATTAACAGGTCAAGGCGAAAGCATGGAAATACCCTACCGGCACACGGAAAAAATCAAAATAAATCAATATGCAAAGGATGCAACGGCGTCCCGGTTCGACACCCGGAATGTGGTACTGGTGATATTGCCGGATACAACCCGCATGGCGCACTGGCAACGACTGCCCTGGGCCGACGTGCTCAAACAGCGCTACCAGCGCATGCAGCGTCAGCAGCCGGACAATCACCAGCTGGTCACAGACCTGCCCAATGAAAACGGCACGCAGGTCATCCTGCAGGGGATAGCCCCGAAAAGCAGCAGCTTTGAATTACTCACCCTGGCACGCAAGCTCGCCGCCACACTGCACACCCGTAATCCCGCATCATTACTCCTGCAGGTTAGCGGTTTTGCGGCACCCGCCGGGGCGCGTATCGTCGAGGCGCTGGTCGTCGCAATACTGGCGTCCGTGTGCCCGATGCCCAGCTACAAGAAGAAGCCCTGCCCGGCGGCGGCACTGAATCGTATCGAGATCTACGGGCTGGCAGAAAAGCTTGACCTGACACAGGTTCGTGCCGAGATCAGCGGCAATCACCTGGCTCGCTGGCTGTCGGCACTGCCGGCCAACGAGTTGACACCGACGGCCTACCGGAAATTCGTCGCCGGACTGGCGGAACAGGAGGGCTGGCAGATGCGCTTCCTCGACAGTCGGGCACTCAGACGAAGCCGGGCCGGGGCCTTTCTCGCCGTTGCCCAGGCCAGTCCGGTGGACGATGCCGGCATCATCCGGCTGCGTTACCGGCCAGGCAGGCGCAACGGCAAACACCTTGCGCTGGTTGGCAAGGGCATCTGTTTCGATACTGGCGGTGTAAACGTCAAGTTGGCAAAGTACATGAACGGCATGCATGAGGATATGCAGGGCAGTGCCGTGGCCCTCGGCACCCTGCTCGCCCTGAGTCGTCTCAAGACGGATTACGCAGTCGACTGCTGGCTGGCACTGGCCCAGAACCATATCGGTAGCAAGGCATACAAGCCCAACGACGTGGTGACCGCCAGTAACGGTACCAGTATCGAGGTCATCCATACCGACGCCGAGGGCCGCATGGTGCTGGCCGACACCCTGGCGCTGGCGAGCCGGGAAAAACCCCGCCTACTGATCGACTATGCCACCCTGACCGGGGCCTGTATCCATGCGCTCTCCTCGCGTTACAGCGGGGTGTTCAGCAATCGCTCCACGCTGCACGACACCCTGATAACCGCCGGGCGGGAAAGTGGAGAGCGGGTCTGGCCGTTCCCGCTCGACGCGGACTTCGACGATTCGTTGCAGTCCACTCTAGCGGATACCAAGCAGTGCACCCTGGAGGGTGAGGCCGACCATATCCTGGCCGCACGCTTCCTGAAGAAATTCGTAACGGACGACATCCACTGGATTCATGTCGATCTCGCCGCCAGTAATCACGAAGGTGGACTGGGACACATCCCGACCGCCACCACCGGCTTCGGGGTACGCTTCACGCTGAACCTGGTGCTGCAGCAGGGAATACTGGATAAATCATGGAACTGACCCTTACCCGCCCCGATGACTGGCACCTGCACGTGCGCGACGGCCGGACTTTAGAGGCGGTCATCGCGCATACGGCGCACCGGTTTGGCCGCGCCATTATCATGCCCAATCTGAGTCCACCGGTAACGACCACCGCACAGGCGCTGGCCTATCGGGAACGCATTCTCGCCGCGCTACCGGGAAGTTGCAGTTTCACGCCACTGATGACGCTGTACCTGACCGACAACACGCCGGCCAGTGAAATCACCGCGGCCGCGAATTGCGGCCACATCCATGCGGTCAAACTGTACCCGGCCGGCGCCACCACACATTCCGATGCTGGCGTAACCGATCTCACCCGCACCTACGAGGCACTGGAAGCCATGCAGGAATACCGGCTGCCGCTGCTGGTGCATGCCGAGGTAACGGATCCCGGTGTGGATGTCTTCGATCGCGAGGCCGTCTTCATCGAGCGTTACCTGCTGCCGCTGACCGGGCGGTTTCCCGGGCTCCGGATCGTGCTCGAACACGTAACCACACGGGAAGGCATCGAGTTCGTGCTGGACTCGCCGGAAACAGTCGCCGCCACCCTCACCGCACATCACCTGCTGTTGAATCGCAATGCCATGTTCCGCGGCGGGATCTGTCCCCATGCCTACTGCCTGCCGGTACTGAAACGCGAAACCCACCGTGAGGCATTGCTGCAAGCCGCCACCGGCGGTAACCGGAAATTCTTCCTGGGGACCGACAGTGCACCGCACGCCAGGGAAAACAAGGAATCGGCCTGCGGCTGTGCCGGCATCTATACAGCCCATGCGGCGCTGGAACTGTATGCACAGGTGTTCAATCAGGCCGGGGCGCTGGACCGGCTGGAAGGTTTTGCCAGCCACTTCGGAGCGGAATTTTACGGTCTGCCGCATAACCCGGACCGTATTACCCTGGAAACAGCCGACTGGCAGGTGCCGGACAGGTATCCGCTGGGTGATTCCAGCGTAATACCGCTGGGTGCCGGTGAAACACTGCACTGGCGGATCAGGGAGTAGCTACGCAGCCAGGGAAAATCTCCGGAATCTTCTTGCCAGGGCTCAGTAGACGGCCGTGACGGTATACCCCTGCTGCTCCAGCAGGTTCAGCAGGCCCTGTTTGCCTGGCAGGTGCAGTGCCCCGACGGCAACAAACGCCCGGCCTTCGCTGAGATACGGTTGCACACGCTCCGCCATGCGCCGGTTGCGGTCAGTAACCAGACGCCGCTGGAAATCATCGGCGAGCCGCTGGTCACCCGCATCCAGTGCAGCTGTGTTGATTGCCAGCATGGCAGCCAGATCCCGCTGCTTGTAGGCATCGAGTAATTCCGCATGCAGCGCAGCGATCCCGGTAAACTGCTCCACGGCATCCCGGAGCAGCGCCACCTGGTCATCCACTGGCATCCCCTCGAATATTTCAAGCTGCTCCTGGACGGTTTCCAGCCCGTGAACCGGTTTGCCATCCTCCTGTGCCTGCTCATACAGCACCCGGTCGAGCATCATGCCGGTACCTGTCGGCGGCATGGACAGTGAGGTGGCGACAGCCCAGGGTTTCATGCGTTCCAGGACCACCTCGGGAATACCGCGTGTCTGCATGGCCTGCGCCGTCTGCCTGAACAGGGATTCGCCCAGGATATCCGACAGCAACCGCCCGTCCATCATCAGCATGGCCGAACTGGTATGCGCCAGGGCATCGGTATCCAGCACCACTTCCAGAACGACGTTGCTGGACCCGGACCAGGCCATGCGGACGGGTTGCGCCAGTTCCAGGACCTCTGGATCCTCGGAGTGAATCGTACCGAACAGGTAGCTGGACGGCACCCCCGGTTTGCCGATCTCCCATAACAGTCCCTGGCTGCCTTCGGCAGCATCCACCGAAGCCGCTACCGGCAGCCATAGCAGCCAGGCCGTCAGGAATACGAAAAACAAGCGCACGGAAATGCTGTGATACCCGCCCATGGTTCTGCTCCTCAGGACCACCAAGTCATCACGGTAGTCAACGGTTCTATCACAGCCACACCCGTGTTACCAGTGTACCCCGTCACCGGATCCGGTTCCTTCACAAGCGGGAGAGTGATCCGGTATGCTTGAAGCATGACAGATCCAGACGTTAAATCAGCCATCGCAAAACGCTTTCGTGGATTTCTTCCGGTAGTTGTCGACGTCGAGACGGCCGGCTTCAACGCCAAGCGTGACGCCCTGCTGGAAATCGCCGCAGTGACGCTGCACATGGACGGACAGGGTTATCTGCAACGCCGGGACACCGTGGCTTGCCATGTCGAACCCTTTCCCGGTGCGAATCTGGAACAGGAGTCCCTGGAATTTACCGGCATCGACCCTTACCATCCGTTCCGGATGGCAAAACCGGAACACGAGGCCCTGGAAAGCATCTTCCGGCCGGTGCGCAAGGCAATCAAGGAAGGGGGCTGCAGCCGGGCGATCCTGGTCGGCCACAACTCATTCTTCGATCTGTCATTTCTTAATGCCGCCGTTGCCCGCACCGGCATCAAGCGTAACCCGTTTCACCCTTTCAGTACTTTTGATACTGTCACCCTGGCCGGACTCGCCTATGGACAAACCGTCCTCGCCCGCGCCGTCCAGGCTGCCGGAATGGAATGGAACAGCGAGAAAGCCCATTCCGCCGTCTATGATACGGAACGTACTGCGGACCTGTTCTGCATTATTATCAATCGCTGGCATGATTACTGCGGCGCCACCATCCAGCCATCCCGGGCCATTTAACCAACGGCAGGAAACCTTATGAATAAAACTCCTGACACCCGCGAACAGATAGTGCAATCCCATGCCGGTTTGATTCATCGTGTAGTGATGCACTGCAACAATCCCGGCTCGATACCTGATATCGAACAGGTGCTGCAACAGGCCGAACAAAATGACTGGACACAGCTGGTCACCACCATCCGCAGTATCATGGCCGGTAACCGGGAGGAATCCATCCTGCTGGGGCTCGATGAGGAAGACCGGATCATTGTGGAGTCAATCCTGCGCGGCCTCCAGAATCCAGGTACATTGCCCGAGTTGCAGGCCGATTTTGATTCCGACATGGCCGCGCCCGGTATCGCCGGTCTGATTCACGCCTCGCGTAGCGGGAATGCACAGGCCCTGCAAATTATCGGGAATATGGCCAAACAGATGCTGCAGGCCGGTGGGGACATGGGAATCCTGGCGGGCCGTATCCGTCCGCTGGTCGAGGGCGAACGAGATACCGACAAATTAAGCGAAAACATGAGTGAAAAAGGTCAGCAACTGATGGTGAAAATCCTCGAGGAACTCCTGAAACTGGAGGCGAACTGACCGGACGGGATTGCTCGCCGCAGTTTTTTTACAGGATACCGCACCGGCGCACACCGGTTACGCCTGTTCGACGGCCTGCTTGACCATCGTTTGCAATTCACCCTTCTGGTAAAGTTCCAGCGTGATATCACAACCGCCGATCAATTCACCATTGATATAGACTTGTGGAAAGGTGGGCCAGTTCGCATACCGCGGCAGATGCTCGAAAACTTCCGGGTCTGCCAGTACATTGACATGTGCAAATTCCTTTCCGCAGGCCATCAGTGCCTGCGCGGTACGGCTTGAATACCCACACTGCGGGATCTGCGGCGTACCTTTCATGAAGATAATCACCGGATTTTCCTTTACCGCCTTGTCGATGCGTTCCATGATGTCCATGAGATTGTTCCTCCGGGAAACCCTGCAATAAAATCCTGGACAAATTCTAACCGCAATGCCGGCTCCCAATAAAGCTACTAATCACGAGGTAATACGTCCACATTGCGCTGCAACCAGAATTCCAGCAAAGCCAGATGCCAGAGTTTGTTACCCAGGATCGGGGTATGGTTCTGCTCCGGACTTTCCAGCAGTTGCTCCACATAGCGCCGCCTGAACAGGCCGCGCTCCCTGCAAGCCCCCGAACCCAGCACCCCCTGGATGAAATCCAGCACCTCCCCGCGGATGAACTTCAGCGCCGGCACCGGGAAATAACCCTTGGGCCGGTCGATAACGACATCCGGAAGCAGACCGCGCGCAACTGACTTCAACAGGTGCTTGCCGCCCGACTTGAGCTTGATCTCCGGTGGTACCCGGATAGCCAGTTCGACCAGTTCATGATCAAGAAACGGCACCCGCGCCTCCAGTCCCCATGCCATGGTCATGTTATCCACCCGCTTTACGGGGTCGTCCACGATCAATGTGGTCACGTCGTAGGCCAGTACCCGGTTCATGAATCGCTCTGCACCGGTGGACTTCAATCCCTGCCCGACCCGCGCCGAGGTATAGTCAGGACCGTGATAATCCGTATCGACTGTCTCCAGCCATTCCTCGTGGGTGCGATCAAAATACCGCGGTCGAAAGCGTTCGATGTCGCTGCCGCCTGCCGCCTGCATCAGCGGGTACCAGAAATAACCGCCAAACACCTCGTCCGCCCCCTGCCCGCTCTGTACCACCTTGACCTCCTGCGAAACCCGTTCGCCCAGCAGGTAGAACGCCACGGCATCCTGTCCGACCATGGGTTCGGCCATGTTCTCAACCGCCTCCGGCAGGCGGGCGAGAACCTCCCCGTTGGGGATCGAGAAGCGCCGGTGCCGGGTAGCGTACCGTTCCGCCACCAGATCCGAATACTCGAACTCATGACCTTTTTCTTCCGGCTGGTCCTCAAAACCTACCGAAAAGGTCACCAGGTCACCGCCGCCGGCCTCTGCCAGCAGGGCGACCAGCAGGCTGGAATCAAGACCACCGGACAGCAGAATACCGACCGGCACATCCGCAATCAGGCGGCGCCGTTCCACGGAGCGGGTCAATGCCTCGTGTATCGCTTCCACCCATTCCCATTCACTCAGGGACGGGGAGGACGCAGCGGCATCCAGGTGCCAGTAGCGCCGGAACTGCTTGTTGCCGGTTACGGAAAACTCCAGGCTGTGCGCCGGCGGCAGCTTGCGCAAGCCACGCAACAAGGTCCGCGGCGCCGGCACGACGGCGTGCAGTGTCAGGTGGTGGTGCAGTGCCACTGCATCGATGGAGGTGTCGACGCCACCGGCGGCAAGCAGCGCCTGACTGGTAGACGCAAAGCGTATGCCCTGTGCGGTAATCGTGTAGTACAGCGGTTTGATACCGAACCGGTCACGCGCGAGAAACAGCCGCTGTTTCCCGGTATCCCAGACCGCGAAAGCAAACATCCCGTGCAGGTATTCCGGGCACGCCTCGCCCCATTCTGCGTAAGCCTTCAGGATAATCTCGCCGTCACCGTCCGAAAAAAACCGGTAGCCCCTGGCGCGCAACCGCTGTTTCAATTCCGGGTAATTATAGATGGTTCCATTGAACACCAGAACCAGACCCAGTTCCGGGTCCACCAGTGGCTGGTTGGAACGTTCGGACAGGTCGATCACCGACAACCGCCGGTGTCCCAGTGCAACCGCTCCCGCGGCATAATGCCCCGCCGCATCGGGGCCGCGCCGTTCCAGCCGGTCCATCATAGCCACGATTTCCTGCAAATCAGGACGGGATCCGTTAAATCGTAATTCACCGCATATGCCGCACATGATTGTTCAGGCCCGGTTGGTAACAACAACTATCTGGAAAGGTTCAGTATCTTACTGACAGTCTGGAAATCACCTGCCTGACGTTTCCGGTAGCGCGGGCCAGTGCAATGGCACGGGATGCAACCGCCTGACTGCTAACCGAACCGGTGAGGGTGACTACCCCCTGCCGGGTATACACCTGGATATCCAGGGCATCTATCTGGCTGTCGTGCACGTACTTCCGGTTGATCGCAGTGGTAATCGCAGCATCGGTGTTTTTTTCACTGGCACTGCGAGTGTCATAAGCGCTCCGATCAGCGCTGTCCGCAGCCCCCCCGACAATCAGCGATCCACAACCAGCGAGACACCAAATTACAAGTAGCAAAACACCGGTGGGTGCAATCTTTTTAACCATATTCATTTCCACTGAACCCCTGTCGTTTACCCGATCGCAAAAGTCGCCGGACAGTACCATCCGGAGCATCCCGCACGCTAACCCTATCACCCACCCTGCCGGGGAACCTCGCCCCAGCCACCGCCACCGGGTGTGCACACGGTCAGCCGCTCGCCCTTGCCAATCCCAAAACTGGTCTTTGCCGGCAAGGGTTCATTACCACGCCGGTTTTCCCCGGCAGCGCCGGCCCCGCCACCCGCGAGTCCCCAGGGCCGATGGCGGCGGCGCTCGGTCAGCAAGGTGACCGTGGCCGGTTCGAGAAATTCGAATTCACGCAGCAGACCATTACCACCGCGGTGTCTGCCGTCGCCACCCGACCGCTCACGGATCTGGTAGCGCAGCAGCCGCAGCGGGAAGTTCATCTCCAGAACCTCGATCGGGGTATTGAGCGTGTTCGTCATGTGGGACTGCACGGGACCCAGACCGGGATAGTGACTGCCGGCACCCATGCCCCCACCCAGTGTTTCGTAATAATCCCAGCCACCGCCGGCATGGCGTGCGCCCATCGCCAGATTGTTCATGGTGCCCTGGCTGGCAGCCGGTATCCGCTCCGGGATGGCCTGCGCCAGCGCACCCATCACCACATCCACTACCCGGCTGCTGGTTTCTACATTGCCGGCCGCCACCGCCGCCGGACGCCGTGCATTCAGCAGGCAGCCAGGCGGGGCCGACAGCGTGATGGCCTGAAAACTGCCGGCACACGCGGGCGTATTATCCGGCATCAGGCAACGGAATACATAATACACACCGGCGGCGGCCACCGAGAGCGGACAGTTGATATTACCCGCTACCTGTTCCGCGGTACCGCTGAAATCGACCTCGATGTTTCCATCCCTGACACGCAGGGTAACCTCCACGGGGATGTCCCGGTGCCCCGTTCCGTCGTCATCCATGACATCGCGGAACCGGTAAGTCCCCTCGGGAATCTCTGCCAGTGCCTGTCTGGCAAGCCGTGCGGCGTAGGCATTCACAGCCTCCAGTCCGTCCCGGTAGGCCGAAACACCCAGCGTCCCGCACAGTTCGGCCAGGCGCCGGCCACCGGCGCGATTGGCACTGATCTGGGCCGCCAGATCACCCTCCATCTGCAGTGGATTGGCGGTGGCACCGGTAATGGTTGACAGGCATGCCGGGACGATCCTGCCCCGTGAGACAAGCTTTGTCGGCGCTATCAGCAGCCCTTCCTCCTCGAGGCAACGCGAGACCGGCATGGAGCCCGGGCTATGTGCACCGATGTCGGCGTGGTGTGCGCGGTTGGCAACAAAACCGATCAGGATACCGGCTACATATACCGGTGCAATCAACGTTACATCCGGCAGGTGGGTGCCCCCCAGATACGGATCGTTGACAATAACCATATCGCCCGGCGACCACTCGGATCCGGCCACCAGGTCCTTCATGGCATAGGCCATGCTGCCCAGGTGCACCGGGATATGGGCCGCCTGTGCACACAACTTCCCCTGCGGGTCGAAAACGGCACAGGAGTAGTCCAGCCGGTCCTTGATGTTGGTGGAAAACGCAGCACGACGCAGCACCGCCCCCATCTCGTCACAACTGGCGGCGATGCGGCTGGCAAACACACTGAGTCCTATGGCATCCAAACGATATGCTTCCTTGTCACCCCACGATCCGTGGTGTTGCGGATTTTTTATCACACCATGCCTGCGGCAGAAACACCCGCATACAGCATATTGCATTATGCGGATCTCTGCCTTATGCTCCCATTCCCGACTATTCCGGTCACCTATTAACCTAGCGATTGTAATAATGTAGCGGCAAAAGGAGCCTCCAACCATGAATCCCCTCACTTCGATACTGGGCACCATCATCTCCGGTTTTGTACTGGCAATCATTATCGTATTCGCTCTGGGCGTGACCGCTGTCAATCAACTCGGAATTGCCGTTTGGGCACATGTCCTGGTCGGCATTACCTGGATCGGCCTGTTGTATTACTTCAATTTCGTACAGGTCCCCGCCGTGGGTGCCGCACTGAAAGACGAGGGCGGCCCCGGCCCGGCCGGCATCAACAAGTATGTCGCGCCGCGCGCCCTGCTGTGGTTCCGCTGGTCGGCCGTTGCCACCTGGATAACCGGCGCCGCAGCACTGGGGCACATGGGCATACTCAAGTCGGCGTTCACCTTCGAGAACTTCAGCTTCACCGGCGCCCCGTCGGTCATCGGCATCGGCGCCTGGCTCGGCACCATCATGCTGTTCAATGTCTGGGTACTGATCTGGCCCAACCAGAAGAAGATCCTGGGCATGGTGGAGGCCAGCGCGGATGAGATCGCCGGGGCCAAGAAGGTTGCCCTGATGGCTTCGCGCACCAACACCCTGCTGTCGATTCCCATGCTGCTGTGCATGACGGCCTTCGGGCACGGGCTGCCCTTCTAGTCAGCCGCTGACAACCGGCGAACCGACAAACCCGGCCAGCAGCCGGGTTTGTACTTTTCCGGCGATAACTACCCGAGGGGTACTTGCCGTCCCATGTCTGCCACTCCACCGGGCACAGGCGAGTGACGAAAAATGCGCGCTTCAGGTTTGCCTGAAGGCACATCAGGTTATAGAATCAGGCCTATAGGATGGCAGTCTGTGACAGGCTGCCTTTTTCGTTTCCGGATGTTGTAAATAATGGCAGACCATCTTATGTCAACCTATGCCCGCCTCCCGATCCGGTTTGAACGGGGTGAAGGTGTCTGGCTGTGGGATACGGAAGGAAAACAGTACCTGGACGCCCTCAGCGGCATCGCCGTGTGTGCGCTCGGTCATGCCCACCCGGCGGTTGCCCGGGCAATTGCCGAACAGGCCGGGCGCCTGGTTCACACCTCCAACCTTTACGCAATCCCGCACCAGGAAGTGCTGGCCGACCGTCTGTGTGAAGTATCCGGCATGGCGCGGGCATTTTTCTGCAACTCGGGCGCAGAGGCCAATGAGGCGGCAATCAAGATTGCCCGGCTGTTCGGACACAGCAGGGAAATCGACAACCCGGCCATTATCGTCATGGAAAACAGCTTCCATGGACGCACCCTGGCGACCCTGACGGCCACCGGCAACCGCAAGGTACAGGCAGGATTTGAACCCCTTGTGCAGGGCTTTATCCGCGTTCCCTTTGATGACCTCGAGGCAATCAGTACGGTGGCGGACAACAGCCCGGAGGTAGCCGCGGTGCTGGTCGAACCGATACAGGGCGAAGGCGGCATCAATGTCCCGGATGCGAATTATCTGGCTGGTATCCGCAGGATTTGTGATGCCCATGGCTGGCTGATGATGCTGGATGAAATCCAGACCGGGATGGGACGTACCGGCAAATGGTTCGCCTATCAGCACACGGGTACCCTTCCGGATGTGGTTACCGTCGCCAAGGCGCTCGGCAATGGTGTCCCCATCGGTGCCTGTCTGGCGCTGGGTACGGCTGCAGAAATGATGCAGCCGGGCAGCCATGGCACCACGTTCGGCGGCAATCCGCTGGCCGCCCGGGCCGCCATGACCGTTCTGGAAACACTCGACAGTGAAAACCTGCTGCTCCACGCCGCTGAGCTGGGCCAGCGGTTACTTGCCGGTTTTACCGAAGAACTCTCCGGCATTGCCGGGGTCAGGGACATACGCGGCTGCGGCTTGATGATCGGCATCGAACTCGACCGTCCCTGCGGCGCGCTGGTCGGCACCGCGCTGGAGCGGGGACTGTTGCTGAACGTGACGGCCGGGCGTGTCATCCGGCTGCTGCCGCCCCTGGTGACAACCATCCGTCAGGCTGAAATGATTATCCGCATTGTCGTCGAACTGGTCCGCGAATTTCTGGCGGAGTGACGCAATGAAGACACGGCACTTCCTCACGCTGCTGGATCTGACACCGGATGAACTCCGGGACCTGATCACGCGCGCCGGAGAACTGAAATCGTTACACCGCAGCGGCGCGCTGCACGAACCGCTGAAGCACAAGATACTGGCGATGGTGTTCGAAAAATCATCCACCCGGACCCGGATGTCTTTTGAGGCCGGCATGGCGCAACTCGGCGGGCAGGCGGTATTCCTGTCACCCCGCGACACCCAGCTCGGGCGCGGCGAGCCCATCGAGGACAGCGCACGGGTACTGTCCCGGATGTCCGACGTCATCATGATCCGGACCTTCGAACACAGCAAGATCGAGCGCTTTGCCCAATACTCGAAGGTTCCCGTTATCAACGCCCTGACGGATATGTACCACCCCTGCCAGCTGCTGGCCGACATGCAGACCTGGTTTGAACTGCGCGGCGATATCCGGGGCAAGACCGCGGCCTGGATCGGCGATGGCAATAACATGTGCCACTCCTACATCAACGCCGCACGCCAGTTCGATTTCGAACTGCGGATCGCAGCTCCCGCAGGTTATACTCCGGACGCAGGGCTGCTGGCGGATGCCGGCAAGCACGCCTTCTTGACCACTGACCCGGTTGCGGCTGCCAGCGGGGCAGACCTGGTGGTAACCGATGTCTGGGCCAGCATGGGACAGGAGGATGAACAGGCAAAACGGATTGCTGCCTTTGCCGATTACCAGGTGAATGCCGCCCTTATGGCCAGAGCAAGGGATGATGCCCTGTTTATGCACTGTCTGCCGGCACACCGCGGGGAGGAGGTCACCGCAGAGGTAATCGATGGCCCGCAAAGCGTGGTATGGGATGAAGCTGAAAACCGCCTGCATGCCCAGAAGGCCCTGCTGGAGCTTCTTCTGGCTCCCGCCACTGACACCTGAAAGCGACCTGTCATGTGCAGACTCGGCGCCTACCTGGGACCCGCGATTTCACTGCAACAGTTCCTGCTTGATCCCCCGCACAGCCTGTACCGGCAGTCCTGGGAACCGCGGGAGCTGATCTATGCGAAGCTCAATGCGGATGGTTACGGCTTCGGCTGGTACGGCCCGGATGGCAGCCCCGCGATCTATACCAGCATATTGCCCATCTGGTCTGACAGCAACCTGCCCCATCTTGCCCGCACCCTGAACAATTCCCTGTGGTTTGCCGGGGTACGCAGCGCCACCGAGGGAAATCCGGTACACCAGTACAACACCCAGCCATTCCTGGACGCTGAACGACTGTTCGTGCACAACGGCCTGATCCGTGATTTCCATCAATGCATCCGGCCCGAAATGAACCGGATACTCGCACCGGAAATCGCAGCCGGCATCCACGGCAATACCGATTCCGAGTACCTGTTTGCCTGTCTGCGACAACTGCTCGCGGATAATCCGGAGCTTTCGCTTCCCGATGCACTGCGAAGCCTGTTTGACCTGCTTGCCGAATGGATTGACGAACAACCGGCGTTGCTGAATATCGTCATTACCGAGGGAGAACGTCTGTATGCAGCCCGGCACGGGCTCAACCACGAATGCCCGTCCCTGTACTACACTACCGATGACGAGCTGTTCCCCGGCGGACAGCTGGTCGCCTCTGAACGCTTTACGGAAGACAGTTTCTGGCAGCCCGTGCCCGAACACCACATGCTCATACTGGACTTGCAGAATCCGCCCGAACTGCTGGCACTATGATTTCACCGGAGCTGCTGAACGGACTGCACCTGGCACAGGAACTGGTCACGGGGCTGATGGAAGGCCTGGAGGATAAAACCTGCCGTCACCAGTACCATCCCGATCTGAGCCCGCTGGGCTGGCATCTGGGTCATTGCGCCTATACGGAATGCTACTGGCTGCAGGAAGTCATCCAGCGGGACGACCGTTTTACCGCACCGGTCGCGGATCTCTATACCCCGCCGCGTACCCCGAAACCCGAGCGCGGCAGGCAACTGCCATCCCGTGAAACCCTGCTGCAATGGGTTCGCGGTATGCAGTCGCTGAACCTCGACAGCCTGGCAAATCCCGCGACACCGCCGCACGACCACCCGTTAATGAGAGACGGCTACCTGATCCATTTCCTCACCCAGCATTACAGCCAGCACTACGAGACCATGCTCATGGTCCTCACCCAGCGCGCACTCAGCAATGACGGCAGTACCTTCCTGGTCAGCAACCCGATACCTCCGGTGGCAGTCGAACGCAATACCTGCCACATCCCGGCCGGTCATTACAAGGTTGGTGGACAGCAACCTGTTGCCTGCGACAATGAACTGCCGGCCCAGCAGGCCACTCTGGGGCCGTATGAAATTTCCCGCCGGCCCGTCAGCAACGGCGAGTACCTCGCCTTCATGGAGGACGGAGGATATACAAACCGGCCCCTGTGGAGCGCAGCAGGCAGGCACTGGCTGGAACGACTCCGTGTCGCAGGCCCGGACCACTGGCGCCGGGACCGGGCCGGCCACTGGTACGGGACGGGAAACCGCGGCGCCTATGAATTAACGGGTGAAGATACACTACACGGTATATGCTGGTACGAGGCACAGGCGTTTGCAGCCTGGGCCGGTGGCCGTCTGCCGCACGAGCACCAGTGGGAAGTCGCCTGCCGGCTGCAGCAACTCGAGAACACCGGTCGTGCCTGGGAATGGTGTGACAACGCATTCTACCCGTATGCGGGTTTCCAGTCGTTCCCCTATGAGGAATACTCCACAAGCTGGTTCGATGGCAATCACTACTCGCTGCGCGGTGGCAGCCTGCACACCCGCCCGGCCGTCAAGCGGGCAAGTTTCAGGAATTTCTACCAACCTGGCATGCGCCATATCTTCGCTGGCCTGCGGCTGGTTTACTGAGAGCCAATGAACTCCCGGTCTGTATAATGATCGCATGAACGTACCAACGAAAGGCGGACTCTCACCGCAACACCTCGGAAAATGGATGATTGCCGCCGCCTGGCTGCTGGTGCTGGTACTGCTGACCTGGTTTTTCAACCGCCAGCTGGACCGGCAACACAACCCTAACCGGCAGGTACTGACGTCCACCACGGCCGGGGGTCTGCCGGAGGTGCAACTGCAACGCAACCGCTTCGGACATTATGTCGCCAGCGGCCTGATCAATGGCCAGCCGGTCGAATTCATGCTGGATACCGGCGCCACTGACGTATCCATCCCGCTGCCGGTAGCCGAAAGACTGGGGCTGGAAAAAGGCCAGCCCCAGATGTACCAAACTGCCAATGGGACGATCACGGCCTGGCAAACCAGGCTGGACGAAATCCGGCTGGGCGATCTCCGGGTAGGACCGGTGCGCGCCAGCATTAATCCGATGTTCACCGGGGAAGGTATCCTGCTCGGCATGAGCTTCCTGAAGGAGCTGGACTTCAGCCAGCAGGGCAATACACTGACGCTGAAATACCGCAGCCGGGACTGATGGACTATTTCCAGACACTGACGACCTGGACCGGTGAACTTTCCGGACTGTTGTGGAATACCCCACTCACGCTGATTACATTGCTCGGGACCGGCCTCTACCTGACGATACGTATGGGCCTGATACAGGTTCGCGGTTTCCGGCATGCCATTGACCTCATTGGAGGAAAATACAGCAGCCACCGGGATGTGGGCGAAGTCTCCCACTTCCAGGCGCTGTCAACCGCCCTGTCAGCCACCGTCGGAACCGGTAATATCGCCGGTGTTGCCACGGCCATCTCGCTGGGTGGCCCGGGTGCGCTGTTGTGGATGTGGGTCACCGCCGTCCTGGGCATGGCCACGAAATTTACCGAGTGCACCCTGGCGCTAAAATTCCGCCAGGTTGCGCCCGATGGCCAGATTGCCGGAGGACCCATGTACACGTTGCTGCATGGCCTGAACATGCGCCGGACCGCAGCCGCATTCGCCAGCTTCGCGCTGATCGCCTCGTTTGGCATTGGTAACATGGTGCAGGCGAATTCCGTGATGGACGGCCTTGCGTACCTGTCGCCGGGACTGCGGGAGTCCGCCTGGCTCGTCGGGGCCGTCCTGGCGATGTTTGTCGGCATGGTGATCCTGGGGGGCGTCAAACGCATCGCGCGCGTGGCCAGTACGCTGGTGCCCTTCATGGCCATCATGTACATCACTGCCGCCCTGCTGGTGCTGATCAATCATGCCGGCGCCATTCCCGCAGCCTTCGCCACCATCTTCAACCACGCGCTGAATCCCTGGGCGGTGGGTGGTGCTGCCGTGGGTGAGGCCATCCGCTGGGGGGTTGCGCGCGGCCTGTTTTCGAATGAAGCCGGACTCGGATCATCCCCCATGGCGCATGCCGCCGCGCGCACCAATGAACCCGTGCGGGAAGGTCTGGTCGCCATGATGGAACCGTTCATCGATACACTGGTGATCTGCACCATGACCGGACTGGTCATCGTGGTCACCGGCGCCTATACACAGAGCAGCGCCTCGCTCATGGGTGCGGCACTGACCGCGCACGCGTTCAGCAGTTCACTCGGGGACGCCGGCGCCTATGTGGTCGGTGGCGGCCTGACGCTGTTTGCCTTCTCCACCATCATCGCCTGGTCCTATTACGGTGACCGTTCCGCCTATTTTTTATTCGGTGAGCGGGCCGTTCTCCCCTACCGGGTGCTGTATACGCTGCTGGTCGTGGTCGGTGCGGCCGTTCCGCTGCAACTGGTCTGGAACATCGCCGATATCACCAACATCCTGATGGCTCTACCCAATCTGCTGGGACTGATCCTGCTGGCCGGACTGGTCAAGCGACTGAAAGACGAGTATTTTTCGCGCCCACAGGTAAAAACCGGCGCTTCTGGAGAACACCATGACCGAGATAACCACTGACTCCGGGTTACGTTATGAAGATCTGCAGACCGGCAGCGGGGAAACCGCAACCGGCGCCGGCCAGACCGTGATCGTGCATTACACCGGCTGGCTGGAAGACCGGACAAAATTCGATTCCAGCCGGGACCGGGATGAGCCCTTCAGCTTTCCACTGGACTGCCAGTTTGTGATTCCCGGCTGGGATGAGGGTGTCAAGGGGATGCGGGTTGGTGGTATCCGCCGTCTCGTCATTCCCCCCGCCCGCGGCTATGGCGCCCGGGGTGCGGGGGGTGTCATACCACCCGATGCCACGCTGGAATTTGAAATCGAACTACTGGAAATCTCCACCTGAATGCTGCTTGAAGTACTGGATGAAGCGTTGCTGCACAGTGTGCGCATGGCCTTGTCGGAAGATGTCGGTAGCGGCGACCTGACTGCCGCACTGATTCCGGCGGGCCGGATTGCCCGTGCGACCGTCCTCTGCCGTGAACCGGCGATCCTCTGCGGTACAGCCTGGTTCAACGCGGTGTTTGCAGAACTCGATACCACCATCAGCATCCGCTGGGACACCCGGGACGGCGCGGCAATCCAGGCTGGAGAGCACTTGTGCGAACTCCGGGGGCCGGCAGCCACACTCCTCAGTGGCGAACGCACGGCACTGAATTTCCTGCAGACCCTGTCAGGTACCGCCAGCCGCGCACGCCGGTATGCGGATGCGGTAGCCGGGCTCCCGGTGAAAATACTGGATACCCGCAAGACCATACCGGGGTTGCGGCAGGCCCAGAAGTACGCGGTGCGCACCGGCGGCTGCCACAATCACCGCATGGGACTGTACGACGGTATCCTGATCAAGGAGAACCATATTGCCGCCACCGGTTCCATCAGGCAGGCCGTGCAGGCGGCGCGTACCAGCAGCCCTGGAATCCGGGTGGAAGTCGAAGTGGAGAGCCGCGAGCAAATCACGGAGGCCGTTGCGGCAGGCGCCGATATCCTGCTACTGGATAATTTTTCCCTGCAGGATCTGACGGCCGCCGTGACCCAGGTTGCCGGCCGTACCAGACTGGAAGCTTCCGGCGGTATCACGCTGGACAACGTGCGCGAGGTGGCGCTGACCGGCGTCGATTATATTTCCACCGGCGCACTGACAAAGAATTTGCATGCCATTGATTTATCGATGAGATTTTTACCATAACCACAGCGTGTCGCGGCCGGGATGCTGTCTGGCTGCCACGCGCTGCCTGCGGTAACTCCGGTGTACAGAATTCATCCATGCTGTCGATAGCCTCTCTGGAAGACAGGGACCGTTTCCGATTTTGTTATCGCGTTATCAGGCATCCGTTATGAAACATATCAAAATCCGTGGGTTTACCGTTCCCGAATTGCTGATCACCCTGGGTGTGATCGCGATCGTCCTGTCAACGGCCGTTCCGAGTCTGAGTGCCACTATCAAGAACAACCGGCTGGCAACCGAACTCAACCGGGTAGTTGCGGATATCCACTTTGCACGCAGTGAAGCCGCCAAACGGGACGTCCGGGTCATCCTGTGCCGCAGCGCGAACCCCAATGCCTCGACACCGGCATGCAGCGGATCCACGAAAGTCTGGACGACCGGCTACATTATCTACGCCGACGATGGCAACCATGCCAATAGCTGGTATGACAACGGCAGCGACATCCTGTTGCGCCGCAGTCAACCGGCGACCTCCAGTCTGAGTCTGCGTACCAACGGGGTATGGAACAACTACCTCGAGTTCAATCCGAACGGTACCACGAATGAAAGCGGCGAGGCCATCATGTCGATCTGCGACGACCGCGGCAGCGACTACGGCCGGAAGATCACCGTCGCCCGTACCGGTATCCCGAGAATGTATTCCGGAAGTATTGGCGACTGTTCTCCGGACGGCTAGGCTGAAGCCCTTCTGTACGGGCTCTTGCACAACAGGTGCCAGCGGTACCCGATCATGCGGAGAGGGTACGCGCTGTCCGCTTGCGTTCCTGCTCCAGCAGTTGTTTCTTGCGCAGCCGAATATGGTGCGGGGTCACTTCCACCAGTTCATCATCGTCGATAAACTCCAGCGCCTGTTCCAGACTCATTCTGATGGGTGGTGTCAGCAGAATATTCTCGTCCGAGCCCGCGGCACGGATGTTGGTCAGCTGCTTGGCCTTCAACGGATTGACCACCAGATCATTACCGCGTGAATGGATACCGATAATGGCCCCTTCGTAGACCTCTTCACCATGGCCGATAAACAGCCTCCCGCGTTCCTGCAGATTGAACAGGGCATAACCCAGTGCCTTGCCGGTACCGTTGGATATCAGCACGCCGTTGATACGCTGGCCGTATTCTGCCGACCTGACAGGAGCGTAGTGCGAAAAAACACTGTAGATCAGCCCGGTACCCTGGGTGCCGGTAAGAAACTCGGTACGGAACCCGATCAGCCCGCGTGACGGCATCACATAGTCCAGCCGCACCCGCCCCTTGCCATCCGGCTGCATATCCGTGAGTTCACCACCGCGTTCCCCGAGTTTTTCCATAACGGTACCCTGGTGTCGTTCCTCGACATCCACGGTGACCTGTTCATACGGCTCCTGCCGAACACCATCGATTTCCCGGATAATGACTTCCGGCCGGGAGACGCCCAGTTCATAGCCTTCCCGCCGCATCGTTTCAATCAGGATGGCAAGGTGCAGTTCACCGCGGCCGGAGACCCGGAACTTGTCCGGGTCCCCGGTAGCATCGACCCGCAAGGCCACATTGTGAATCAACTCCCGTTCCAGCCGTTCGTGAATATTTCTTGAGGTAATGTATTTACCGTCCCTTCCGGCAAACGGCGATTTGTTCACCTGAAAGGTCATGCTGACAGTCGGCTCGTCAACACTCAGTGGCTTGAGCGCCTCTACTGTGTCCGGGTCGCACAGGGTGTCGGAGATGGCCAGCTTGTCGATCCCGGTAAACGCAATTATGTCACCGGCCTGGGCTTCCGGTACCTCGATGCGTTCCAGGCCCAGAAACCCGAAAACCTGCCCGACACGGACATTGCGCCGCTTACCATCGCGGTCCACCAGGGTAACCGGCTGGTTGGTTCTGATCCTGCCGCGACTGATCCGGCCGATCCCGATCACGCCGACATAACTGCTGTAATCAAGAGTGATGACCTGCAACTGGAACGGGCCGTCCGGGTCGACCTGCGGTGGCGATACTTTCTCTATGATCGTTTCAAACAGCGGAGTCATGTCGGCACCGGGATGTTCCGCCTCCCTACCCGCAACCCCCAGTAATGCCGAGGCGTACACAACGGGAAAGTCAAGCTGTTCATCCGTAGCACCCAGGCGGTCAAACAGTTCAAAGGTCTGGTCCAGCACCCAGTGCGGCCGCGCCCCGGGCCGGTCGATCTTGTTGATTACCACGATCGGTTTCAAACCCAGGGCAAATGCCTTCCGGGTAACGAAGCGGGTCTGCGGCATGGGCCCGTCAACCGCATCCACGAGCAGCAGCACCGAGTCGACCATGGACAGTACGCGTTCCACTTCGCCACCGAAATCGGCATGCCCGGGCGTATCCACGATATTGATCCGGTAGTCACCCCAGCGGATGGCCGTGTTTTTTGACAGAATCGTGATACCGCGTTCCCGTTCCAGGTCACTGGAATCCATAACCCGCTCCGGAACTGCCGCACGTTCATCGAAGGTACCCGACTGACTCAATAACTTGTCAACCAGCGTGGTCTTGCCGTGATCGACATGCGCGATAATGGCGATATTTCGTAGTTTGCTGATCATCTTCTGGAAAAACCCTGAGTCCCTGAACCTGAAAGACCCGCAACGGGCGGGCCTCGTAGCAGACGTGGTGCCGGAGAGAGGAATCGAACCTCCGACCTACTGATTACGAATCAGTTGCTCTACCGACTGAGCTACTCCGGCGTGCGGCGGGGGAGTATAAAACGACGCTGGTTCAGGAAGCAAAAATATGGATGAAAATGGAAACCCGCTCAGTGAGTTTCCAGCGCATTGCGGATGCGGATGATGACATCCACGCCTTCCGTGACCGTGCCATCGGGAAGTTCCGGCAGAGCATGGATCGCGAGCTCGGAGGCCTCGATATCCATCAATTCACCCGTATTCACATTAAAGAAATGGTGATGGTTACTGGTGTTGGTATCATAGAACACACGGGACGGATCCACGATCACCTCGCGTACCAGACCCTTGCGAGCAAACAGTCCAAGTGTGTTATAGACGGTTGCCTTCGAAACCCGTTCACGGCCGTCATTGGCCTGATTCATCACCTGATCGGCAGACAAGTGCTGGTCACGATTGAACAACACGCGTGCAATCAGGAGGCGCTGCTGGGTAGGCAGGATACCGTATGCCTTCAGCATGCTGACGGTGTCCTGCTTGCTAAGCTCTTGTCTGTCAGTGAATTTTTCCATTAGCCCTAGTATAAACCGGGCGCCGTTCGAGCGTCTACGCCATACCGGGCCTTGTTTACAGTTTTTTATATTTTTCAATCGATTAGATACGGGCTTGCCGCCGTGAAACTATCCCGTTCGAAGAGGCGATCCGCCAGCAGCCTGGCCGAGGCCGGCGCCATAACCACACCATTGCGGAAGTGTCCGGTATTGATAAACAGGCCCTTGATTCCCGGGTGTTCATCGATAAACGGGACACCATCGGGTGATCCGGGCCGCAAACCGGCCCATTGCCGGACAACCTCGCAGCCCGACAACGCCGGCACCAGCCGCCGCGCGCTGCGACTCAGTTCGTCGCGTGCCGCCTCCGTAATCGATTGGTCATAGCCGGTATATTCCAGGGTGCTGCCCGCGAGGACAAGCCCGTCCTCCCGCGGAACCAGATAATGTCCCTCATACAGCACAATGTGTTGCAGTATTCCCGGGCTGGCCCTGAACTGAATCATCTGACCGCGTACCGGTGTAACCGGCAGCTCCAGACCGGTTTTCTTCAGTAGCTGCGCACTCCAGGCACCCCCGGTAATAACCACCCGGCTGGCGGAAAATCCGCCCCGGGTGGTTTCGACGCCCCGAATCAGGCCTTCAGACACAATCATTCCGGTTACTTCGGCGTGTTCGTGAATCCGGACGCCCCGCTTTTCCAGCGAGCTGCGCAAGGCCTTGCCAAGACGCGGATTCCGTACCTGGGCGACATCCGGCAGCAGAATAGCGGGACCCAGGCCCTTCGCGAGTGCCGGTTCCAGCGCCGGCAGCTGCCCCGGAGCGATCTCCCGCAGCGGACAATGCTGCCGATCCGCCCACGCCCGGATCGGCGGATCAACGCTGACTCCCGCCATCAATAAACCACAGGGAACCCATTCCACGTCCATTCCGGTCTCGGCATAGAGTTCCCGGGCCAGAACGGGATAGTACTGCTGGCTCCAGCGCACCAGTACGGAAACGGCATCCGGGTACTGCCAGGGGACCAGCGGGGAAAGGATCCCGCCCCCGGCCCAGGATGCCTCCCGGCAGACCAATCCCCGTTCCAGCAGGGTAATTGTGGCGCCGGCCTCACTCAGGGTCCGTGCAGTGAGCAACCCGAGCAGCCCGGCGCCGACAATAATGCAATCGGTTGATTCACCATCTGTCGACATATTTTTACGCCATTGCCACCAAACCGGTTCACACCACTTCGGCCCTACCGCGACCGGGCAGATACTCTCCTGCCATCCCGATAGCCGGTAACGGTATGGACGACCTGGGATGCATGCCACCCGGGGTTACCCCTCCGGCAACGCTCCAATCGTAATACCTGCTGTCGCGGGTTCCGGTCAAGAACTGCGGGCAGTTACCGATACCCCGGCAATGATCCGGGATTTCCTCAGGACACTGCCCTATACTGGCTCCGCTGCCGGCAAGCAGGCCTCGCGGCAACGTACCGGCTGAACCCGCCTATCGGATAAACTCAGCCGTTTATCTTATAGCGGATGACACAGATCAGCGAGGTTTGTAAAACATTAATCATGAAAAGGCAAAACGGATTTACCCTGGTTGAATTGCTGATTACCATCGTGGTGTTGACGTTACTGATGGCACTGGGCGTTCCTGCATTCAAGGAATTCATCAAGAACAACCGCCTGACAGGCCAGACCAACGATCTTGTCATTGCCCTCCAGTTGACGCGCAGTGAAGCCATAAAGCGGCATTCCGCGGCGACCATCTGCGCCAGTACCGACCAGGCGAGTTGTGACGTGGGCGACAATGACTGGACAACTGGCTGGATCGTCTTTTCCGACCTGGACCAGGACGGCGTCGCGGACACGGGTACCAATGCCTGCCTGGACACGGAAGACTGCATCATGCGCACGGGTACGGGGCCTTCATCGAACAATACCCTGATTGCGGATACAAATCAGATCATGTATTTCCCGACGGGCCTGGTCCGGGGAATCGACGCACCGGCGGTTTTCACCCTCACGGCCGATGACTGCGAACGCAACCAGGTGCGGGAAATCACCGTCAACGTGCACGGACACACCACCGTTGCAAAAAAGCCCTGTCCATAATCTCGATGAACCGGAAAAGACCGTTATGGGAAACACAGCAAACCTAGCGACTGCACAGCGTCAGCGCGGCTTCAGCCTCCTCGAGGTGCTGATTGCCCTGCTGGTGTTGTCCATTGGCCTGCTGGGACTCGCCGCACTGCAGACCACCGGACTGCGCTCCAGCCAGATGGCCAGCATGCGCACCAGCGCCACGACCACGGTGTATGACATCATCGATCGCATGCGCGCCAATCCGCAGGGGGTCATTGACGGTGACTATGTCATCGACAGTGCTACCACCCCGTCGAGCCCGCCGGATTGCCGTACGGGTAGTTGTACTACCGCGCAACTGGCAGAATTTGACCTGGGAGAATGGAAGGATGCCATTGCGCAGCTGCCCGGGGGAACGGGAGCCATCACCCAGGCTGCCGGCACGCCGCCGATCAACACGATTATCGTGCGCTGGAACGAGTTGCGCGACCCCGCTGTCACCGGAACCACCTGTCCGCCGGCCAGCAACACCGATCTGAAATGTTTCCGCCTGGTCTTCTCGGAGTGATTATGTCCAGCCATTTCCCAATATCCAGACCACATCGTGATTGCCGGGGCTTCAGCCTGGTTGAAATGATGGTGGCAATGGTCATTACCCTCATCCTGCTGGCCGGTATCGCGCAGATCTTTCAAAGTTCGAAGAAGAGCTTCACCATCCAGGACAGCCTGGGACGCATCCAGGAAAACGGCCGCTATGCCCTGGAAACGGTGGTTGCGGACCTCCGCCGGGCCGGCTACTGGGGGGGAAACTCGGAGATCACCGGGGTTGCAGGTACCGAAAGCGTACTCCCTGAAACCGGCGACTGTACCAGCACCGGTATCCTCTGGGCCACGCGGCTGGACCGCCGGATCTATGGCAAGAATGACAGCAAGACCGATGCCGAGGGTACCTATGACTGTATCCCGGCCACGTATGTACGCGGTGATGTGCTGGTCACCCGCTACATGGCGCCCTGGTTGATCGGGGGCATGACGACGGATGCCAATTACATGGCAGACAACGAAGATCTCTACTTCCTGCGCACCTCGCTGTTCCGGGGAGCCCTGTTCAAGGGAACCGATGAGGCTCTTGCCGACAATGATGTCACCGGCGCCACGGTCAGGACCGCCGAACTGGTGGCCCGCGCCTATTACATCGGCACGTCCGGGACCAGCGGGACCTGCCCCGCCGACGGGCAGGTCCCTTCGCTGTACCGGCGAATCCTAATTAATGATGATTCAGGTGGTGCGGATCCGAAACTGTGGCAAGAAGAAGTGGCGCACGGCGTGGACCACCTGCAGGTCCAGTACGGAGTGGACACCGACGATGACGGTGCCATCGACCGCTATCTGAACGCCGGGGACGGGGGCCTCGACACGACGGACGAATGGAACCAGGTGATTGCGGCGCGCGTCTGGCTGCTGGTCCGCGCCGAGTGCCCGGAAACCGGTTACACCAATGACAACACCTATGCCATGGGCGACGTCAACTACACGCCCGCCGACACGGCCGGCCGGGGCTATCGCCGCCAGCTGTATACCGCGACCGTGTTCCTGCGCAACAGCAGTAACTGACCGACTGGAGTCTGAAACATGCCACAGCTACCCGAGAAATCACCAGTGACCCATCCCCGACAGAGTGGCGCTGCCCTGTTCATGGCGCTGGTCATATTGCTGGTCCTGACCCTCCTCGGGGTCTTTGGAATGAACATGGCACGGCTCGAAAACCTGATGGCGGGCAATTCCCAGTTCATGACAACCGCACTCAATAATGCGGAATACGCGCTCGAAAGGGGGATCGAAGACGTCCTGGCCCTGGAAGCGGCCGGCACCCCCTACCCGGCGGGCGCCCAGTATCACGATATTGGCGATGCCGGTGTCGATCCGCAGAACCTGGACTGGAGCGGCTTTACCTATGCCACCGTGTCGCTGCCGGACAGTGATGGCGATGGCAACCCGGACGAGACCGGCTTCTACATCATCGAGAATGCCGGGCTGGACAACGATGAAGGCGAGGATGAATCGGTCTCGGGTGTGACCAACCCGATGCCCGGCGCCATCGTCCAGGTCTTTTTGGTGTCGGCCCAGAGCGACAGCTCGCGAGGGGCCAAGCGCACGGTACAGTCCCTGGTAGTAACCGACCCGCTGGCTCCCTGATTTACCGGAGAAGTATCATGTACACACAAGTCAAATACCGCTATCTGAAACTCGGCGCATTGCTGACGCTGCTTGCCAGCAGCCTGCTCTATGCCGTGGCCGTACTCAATCCCGCCGACCAGCCAACGGTCAGCATCGGCCGGTATGCCCTGAAGAGCCGTGACCTCGTGAGTGGCCTGGACACCCGGGCCTACCGGTCCTGGTTCGAGAACGGCGCCTACCAGGGTGACATCATCGAATACGAGATCCTGGCATCCAACGGCGCACGGCGCACGGATGTCGCCGTGGGCGCCAACCCGGCAACGGCAGGTGCCCTGGGATATTGCGGGCAGTCCGTCGGATCGGGTTGCTGGTCGGCACGGGCGACCTTCATTGCCAATGGCGCCGACAACGCGGCGGGGACCTACTGGAAGAATCGCAACATCTTCACCACCAACAGCGCCAGCGGATCCCAGGTCGACTTTCTCTGGGATAATCTGAGCGCCGCGCAAAAAAGCGCCCTGGACCCCGACATCATCGCCGATCCGGATGGCGACCCGACCACCAGCGACGCGGTGGACCCGGCCACCTCCCAGGGCAATCAGTACTTCAGCCCGATCCTGAATTACGCCCTCGGGGATCGCAGCAACGAGCGCAACCAGCCCGACGGCGACCTGCGCCGTCGCTACAGCGTGCTCGGCGACATTACCCGTTCACCCGTCTACATCGGGCCACCCGAAGAGATTTTCCTGGGTCTGGACGGATTTTCAGAATTCCGCACCGCCAACGCCAGCCGTGCCGGCCGTATCGCCGCTCCCGCCAACGACGCCCTGCTGCACATCTTCAACGAGGCGGACGGTGCCGAGACCATGGCCTACCTTCCCTCCATGGTGATCGGCAAACTCGGTGCACTGGCATCACGTGATGCAGCCTATGAGCACACCTATTACCTCGATGGCGAGCTGACTGTGGGCTCGGCACAGGTCAACGAGACCACCTGTACCACCGGGGACCTGAGCGGGTGTGGCTGGAGCACGATCCTCGCCGGTGGCGGCGGCGCGGGTTTCCGGGGCCTGTTTGCGCTGGACATGACGAGCCTGACCTATCCCGGCACCAAGGTCGTGTTTGAAAAAGACGGGACGGACGTCGATCAGAACGGTGATGCGGTATTCGGCTATATCTATGACCGGCCGCGCATCGGCTCCCTGGGCACCACGGCCGATCCCGCCTGGTATGTCTTCACCGGCAATGGCTACGGCAGTGACGTCGACGTGGCAAAACTGCTGATGGTCAGCCTGGATGGCACGCACAGTGTCATCTCGGTGGCCACCGCGGCCGGAAGCCGCGGCCTGTCGGCGCCGGTGCTGCTCAGCTCGGATACCACCGACCTGATGGTCGAGATCGTATTTGCCGGGGATCTCAACGGCGACCTGTGGATGTTCCGCATCAACAAGTCCAGCCCCGCCAGTTCGACCGCGGTCAAGGTCTACGACGGCGGTCCCGATCAGCCGATTACGGTCGCACCCGCCATCACGCAACACCCGACCGAAGCCGGCAGCTATCTCGTCTACTTCGGCACCGGCAGCATCCTCAGCGAATACGATGCCCTGGACGACAGCTCGGTACAGTCGATCAATGCCCTGTATATCCCGGCGACCTGGATCGATGGCACGGTGGCCACTCCCACGCCCATTACCACGTCCGACCTGGAGAGCCAGACCCTGGATACCAACACCCTGACCGCCTTCTCGCAAAACCTGCGGGTCATGTCGACCCACAACGCGGTCGATTTCGTCTGCCCGGACCCGGATGAAGATCCCTGCCTCACTGCCCTGGACCAGGGCTGGACGATGACGCTCCCGGATTGCGGCCAGCGCCTGGTCGGCACGCCCTTCATCCGCGCCGGACGGGTACAGTTCGTGACCAGCAACCCGACCGGCACCCTCGATTGCGGGAACACCAACACCCTGTCGGGCGACAGCTGGGTCATGTCGCTGGATTACCTCACCGGCAGCGACGGCGGCACCGTGGTCTACAACCTGAATGGTGATAGCGATCTGGATGACAGCGACAAGGTCAGCGGCAAACTGCCGGTCGCCCTGAGTCTGGGCAGCGGCAACATCGCCCAGCCGGCCTTCGTGCGCCTCACCAGCGGCATCGACAAGATGTACATCAACGGCATCCTGCTGCCGATTCCGCTGATCCCGGAAACCGGCCCCATCCTCAGCGGGCACCTCGATGTGGAGACGGACAGCCCCTACAGCGGGGTCACGGCGCCGAACGGCGTCTACAAGCACAGCGAGTTGTACAACGTAACCACTCCTGATTCCCTGGGATATGCCATCGACGGTCATGTCCACGAATACGACACCAACAATGGCATCGACTACGTCGACCTGTTCACACTCGAACCGCGACGCGGACTGGCCAGCCTGGCCCCGGTAACCCCCAGCACCGATACGGGCGCCGGCGATGCCTGCGGCAGCGGGGAAAACAGCGAGCAGGTCCGGGTTGCGATTACCGATGATGAAGGGAATGTCACCTACAGGTGCATCGAGGCCGTGGAAGGCGAGCTGAACCGGGCCTATTCCACCATCACCCCGGTCGATCCCGTGGTTGACGGTTCCGGGACCAAATCATGCCCCGCCGGCAGCACGGGCGTATACGACGACAACAGCGATCTCACCGGCTGTATCGCGGACCCGGCATCCGAGGTCTTCCAGGCGGACGGTTCCACACCACTCAGCTCCACCCAGAAGTTCATCGTGGTGGTGGCCAATGGCGACCTGTCGTTCTCGGGCACGCTGCAGATCGGCTGCCGGACCTGGAATGTCGTGGACTATGAAAACCTGGTCCAGGATGCGCTGGAGACGACCCACCTCACCCCGGGGGATGCCCTGCCGGGGCTGTTCACCACGGCGGATGCCAACGGGGATGATCTGGTGTTCACCCTGGAGGAAATCCGCAGCGGCGCCAGCGATACCAACGTCGACTGCCCGGCGGGTACCGAGGCGCAATCCAAGGGCCTGAGCGATGCGCCGACCCTGCGGGTCGGCTTCGGACAGCGCTCCATCCTCGATGAAGGCGTCGTCGGGACCCGGGCCCAGTGCGTGCTCGGGCTGCACGCCCCCACCGATCCGGTCGACTACTCGGATGCGGAGGTGCTGTGCTGGGCCGGCGTCAAAGCCGGCGTCACTGCCTCCACCGTGTGCACCGGCCTGACCAACCCGGAGACGGCCGATCCCGGCTACATCCGGGACCCGGCGCTAAACCTGCATATCACCGAGGTCCGTTCCGAGGAGGGCACCGGCTACCGCTGGCGCAACGGCGCGCTCGTGGTCCAGTTGCTGGCGGTCAACAGCGACAACACCGTGGCCTTCGAGCTGCAGGAGCCCGACAACGGCACCAGCATCAACTACCTGCCAATCAAGAGCAACAAACGCTTCGGCGGCACCTACGCCAAGGCCTTTTCCGCCGCGAACGTCAAGGGCGATACGGTCATCACCACCGATGAAACCACCAAGGGGGCCAACCAGAGCGGCCTGCTGTACGAGACCAGCATGTTCTGGCATTACAGCGAACTGGCGGATGAACTGCGCACCGCGGACCCGGCCAGCACCCCCTGCTACGGCGATAACAACTGGAAAAGCCGCATCAGTATCGAATACGGCGGCCTGACACTGGGCGAATACCAGGACCTCACCAATTCCCTGATAGAGGAGTGCGAAGATGCGGCCGAGGGAGAGGAATGCGCCCTCGATGCCTTCGCCCGGCTGCTGGCCGAACTCGAGGCCGCCACCACCGAGGAGGCACGCAACCAGAAGTTGCTGGAACTGACCGATCTCCTCAATGCGGATGGCAATGAAGACCTGGCGCTGTATGCCGAGTACCGGGATTACGCCCCGGGCCATGTCCCCGAGCAGCACCTGCTCGATATCGACAAGAACCAGGATGGCTCCGACGACGGCTCCGACAACTCGTCGAGCCTCGACGGCACGCCGGCCGATGTGACGGCCATCGAGCTGATCGATCTGGAATCGCTCGGGCCGACCACCAAGTCGGGCCGCCGCAACTGGGTCGACATACGGCAATAGCACCCACCCGCCTGCGCGGCCCGCCCTGTTGCGGCCGCGCAGGCTTAACCGCTGACAGGTACCTGAACATGATGATGCGCAACCAGACCCGGGGCATGACGCTGATTGAACTGATGATCGTGATTGCGGTGCTCGGCATCGTGGTCGCCCTCGGCTACCCCTCCTACCGGGATCAGGTCATCAAGGCACGCCGCGCCGATGGCATGGCCTATCTGCTGGATATCGCCGACCGTGAGGAACGGCATTACTCCGATACGGGGGCCTATACCACGACCATCACGGAGCTCGGCTATACCGATGACCTCTCGCCCGAGGGAGAGCATTACAAGGCGACGATTACCAGCGCCGACACCAGCATGCTGTATACGATCAGCGTGGCCCCCCAGGGCGCACAGGCCAGCGACACGAAATGCGGCACCTATACCCTGACGTCACTGGGCGTCAAATCGGTCAGCGGGTCTTCAGGACTGGATCGTTGCTGGAAATAGCGTTTATTGATGCTTGCACAGCGTGACGGCACCCAGCCGTCGCGTAAGGTGTTCGGATCAACCCTGCAAGGCCCTGGGCAGGGAAAACACCACGTTCTCCTTACTGCCCCGGGGCTCGTCCGCGACCAGCGCGCCCCGGGACTGCAACCGCTCGACCACCTGCGTCACCAGCACCTCGGGTGCCGAAGCCCCCGCGGTCACCCCGACACGCTGTTTGCCTGCCAGCCAGTCGTCCTGTATCTGTTCCGCCGCGTCGATCAGGTAGGCCGGCACGCCCTGGTTCTCCGCCAGCTCGCGCAGGCGGTTCGAATTGGAGCTGTTCGGCGAACCCACCACCAGAATGACATCGCAGCGGGCCGCCAGTGACTTGACCGCGTCCTGACGGTTCTGGGTCGCATAGCAGATATCATCCTTGCGCGGTCCCTGGATCCCCGGGAAATACCGCCGGAGTTCGTCAATCACCCGCTTCGTGTCATCCACCGACAGGGTGGTCTGGGTCACGAAGGCGAGGTCATCGGGATGGCGTACCGGTAACTGGCAGACATCCTCCGGCGTCTCCACCAGGTAGATGGCGCCGCCCTGCGCGGTATCGTACTGGCCCATGGTCCCCTCGACTTCCGGGTGACCCCGGTGGCCGATCAGGACACATTCCCGGCCGGCCGCCGCATGCCGGCTCACCTCCAAATGCACCTTGGTGACCAGCGGGCAGGTCGCATCGAACACCCGCAGCCCGCGGCGCCGCGCCTCGTCATGAATGGCGCGCGCGACCCCGTGCGCACTGAAAATCACCGTCGCGTTGTCGGGCACCTCGTCGAGTTCCTCGACGAACACCGTGCCGCGCGCGCGCAGCGCTTCCACGACATGCCGGTTATGCACCACCTCATGACGCACGTAGATGGGTGCGCCGAACAATTCCAGCGCCCGCTCGACGATCTCGATGGCACGATCGACGCCGGCACAAAAACCACGGGGATTGGCAAGCAGGATTTGCATGACGGGTTGCTTCCAGGGTTACCGCCGGATTATACGCCATCTGGCGGGCGGCTATTCCTGCACCGGGACCACCTCGAGTATCTCCACGGCAAACGTGATGGCATGGCCTGCCAGGGGATGATTGAAATCCACTTCGACACGATCCTCTCCGACAGACAGCACGCTACCGGCGAGTTCCTCGCCCGCCGGTGTCTCGAAGCCGATAATCACCCCCGGCTCCAGGGCGAGTGCGGCATCAAACCCGGAGCGCGGCAGCCACCGGACCTGCGCGGAATCCGGCAGCCCGAAGGCCTGCCCGGGGGACAACACCAGGCGCTGGGTATCTCCGGGTCGCAGGCCATACAGCGCGAGCTCCAGCCCGGGCAGCAGGGACCCGTCACCCATGGTGAAGGTGTGCGGGTCGTCGCCAAAGGTAGTCTCGGCGACCGTACCGTCTTCCAGGGTCAGCGACAGGTGCAGGGTGACCCGGCTGCCGGGTCCAATAGGAATCTTCACGGAATTATTACTCCCGCACTTCTCCGGGATTTTTCCTGTGGGCCAGCAGGGCATCCAGCACCAGCAGGCAGGCGCCCACCGTGATAGCCGAATCCGCGACATTGAAGGTCGGCCAGTGCCAGCTATGGTAATAGCAGTCGATAAAATCGACCACATGGCCGTACACCACCCGGTCGATCAGATTGCCGGCCGCACCCCCGAGTATCAGCGACAAGGCCAGCGCCGTGCGTGCCTGGTCTGCGGCCAGCCGCCGCAACCAGATAACCAGCACGGTCATGACAAGCAGCGCCAGCGCGATGAAGAACCAGCGCTGCCAGCCGGAGGCATTGCCCAGGAAACTGAACGCCGCCCCGGCGTTATAGGCCAGACGCAGATTGACGAACGGCACCAGGGCGACCGGCTGATGCAGCACCAGCAGGGCATCGGCAAGCAACTTGCTGCACTGGTCCAGGACCAGCACCACGCCGGATACCCACAACCACTTCATTGCCGCCGACTCCGGACCACCCGCTCACGCATAGCGGCGCCGTTCACCGTCACCCGCGACATTCTCGACACAGCGCCCGCAGATTTCCGGATGGGCCGGATCACTACCGACATCCTCGCGATGATGCCAGCAGCGGATGCACTTGGTGCTGTCCGCAGGCGTCACCCGGATCCACAGCTGTATGCCGGGGATGGCCGCATCCGCCGCGGCATCCGGCCGGGCTGCGAGCGGGTGCACCCGAGCCGTGGAGGTGATCAGCACGAAGCGGAGTTCATCTTCCAGCGCCCCGAGCAGGGCCAGCGTATCCGGGTCCGCATACAGGTCCACCCCGGCATCGAGCGAAGAGCCGATGGTGCCGGCCACGCGCAGTTTTTCCAGCTCCTTGCTGACGGCATCGCGCACCGCAATCACCCGTTCCCAGAAATCCGTCCCCATGCGCTGCTCGATCTCGTTCTCCGCGGCGAAGCCCGGCGGCAGGACATACCAGCCGGCCAGGAATACCGAGGCTTCGCGCTCTCCGGGCAGGTGCTGCCAGATTTCCTCGGCAGTGAAACTCAGGATCGGGGCCAGCCACCGGGACAGGCACTCGACGGCATGGTACAGCGCGGTCTGGGCGGAGCGCCGCGGCACACTGTCTTCCTGCAGGGTATAGATCCGGTCCTTGATGATATCCAGGTAGAAACTGCCCAGGTCCACGGCGCAGAAATTATGCACCAGCTGGTAGATGCGGTGAAATTCATACTGTTCGTAGGCCTGCTCCACCTGCCCCTGCAACTGCCGGGTCCGCTCGACGACCCAGTGATCCAGGCTCAGCATGCGTTCCGCCGCCAGCAGGTGGGTCGCCGGGTCGAAGCCGTGCAGGTTGGCCAGCAGGAAGCGCGCCGTATTGCGCAGCCGGCGGTAGGCGTCCGCGGTGCGTTTCAGGATCTCGTCGGAAACGCTCATCTCGCCACGATAATCGGTCGCGGCGACCCAGAGTCGCAGGATATCGGCCCCCAGGGAATTCACCACCTTCTGCGGCGCCACTACATTGCCCTTTGACTTGGACATCTTCTGGCCCCGGGCATCCACGGTGAAACCGTGGGTCAGGACTTCCCGGTAAGGGGCCGTGCCGTGCATGGCGACGGCCGTCAACAGCGAGGACTGAAACCAGCCACGATGCTGGTCGGAGCCTTCCAGGTAGAGGTCGGCCGGATACCCGAGCTCGTCGCGCTGCTCCAGTACGGTAAAATGGGTAACGCCGGAATCAAACCACACATCGAGCGTGTCACCGACCTTTTCGTATTCACCGGCATCGGTGCCAAGCAATCCGGCCGGATCGAGATCGAACCAGGCATCGATACCCTGCTCCTCGACCCGCTGTGCCACCGCCTCGATCAGGTTGACGCTGTCCGGATGGGGTTCCCCGCTGTGCCGGTTGACGAACAGCGTGATCGGGACCCCCCAGGTCCGCTGCCGGGAGATGCACCAGTCGGGGCGGTTTTCCACCATACCGGCGATGCGCGCCCGCCCCCACCCGGGCTGCCACTCCACCCGTTCAATCTGTGCCAGTGCCGCCGCACGCAGGCCCTGTTTTTCCATACTGATAAACCACTGTGGGGTGGCGCGGAAAATGATCGGTGTCTTGTGCCGCCAGCAATGCGGGTAACTGTGGCGCACCATTTCCTCGTGTACCAGCGCACCCCGGCCCTTCAGTACCTCGATGACCGAATTATTGGCGGCGAAGACATGCTGGCCGGCGAACAATTCGGTATCCGGTAGAAAGCGGCCGTCGCCGCCTACCGGATTGTCCACCAGCAGTCCGTAACGGCTGCCGACAATATAATCGTCCTGGCCATGGCCGGGTGCCGTGTGAACGGCACCGGTACCCGCCTCCGTGGTGACGTGCTCACCGAGAATAACGGGCACCTCGCGCCGGTAAAAGGGATGGCCCAGTTGCAAACCTTCCAGGTCGCTCCCCTTGCAATAGGCCAGCACCCGGTATTGCTCCACACCAAAACGCAGCATGGTATCCCGCAGCAGGGCGTCGGCCAGTACCAGGCGTTCCGGTCCATGGCCGGCAGCACACTGTACGACCACATAGTCCAGTTCGGGGTTGAGCGCGACCGCCCGGTTGGCCGGCAGCGTCCAGGGAGTGGTGGTCCAGATCACCACGGACAGCGGGCCTTCGCCCGGGTGCCCCTCGACATGGTGACAGCGTGCCAGCAGGCCCTCCTCGTTCAGTACCCGCAGGCGGACATCGATGGCACAGGAGTCCTTGTCTTCATACTCCACCTCGGCCTCGGCCAGCGCAGAGCCGCAATCCGTGCACCAGTGTACGGGCTTGAAGCCCTTGTTCAGATGGCCGTTCGCCACAATCCGGCCCAGCGCCCGGATGATGTTCGCCTCGAAACGGTGCTGCATGGTGAGATAGGGATGCTGCCAGTCACCCGTCACCCCGAGCCGGATGAAATCCCGGCGCTGACCGTCCACCTGCCGGGCGGCATAATCACGGCAGGCCTTGCGGAAGGTCGTGGCATCCACTTTCCCGCCCGCCTTGCCGACCTTCTTCTCCACATTGAGCTCGATCGGCAGGCCATGGCAGTCCCAGCCGGGTATATAGGGTGCATTGAACCCGCCCAGCGTCTTGCTCTTGACAATGATGTCCTTGAGGATCTTGTTGACGGCGTGCCCGATGTGGATATCACCGTTTGCATAGGGTGGCCCGTCATGCAGTATGAACAACGGGCGCCCCTGTCCGGACTTGCGCAGACTCCCGTATAGATCCATTTCCTCCCAGCGCCGCAGGATTTCCGGCTCGCGGTGCGGTAGATTGCCCTTCATCGGAAAGGCCGTTTTGGGCAGATTGAGCGTGTCTTTGTAATCAGCCATGGTGGTGTTCACAACAGCGGTGCGGGGGACGCCGTTTTATAACCTATTAGGATTGCGATTGAAACCGTTCACTGCAACGTAACGGTACCGGGGACCCCGGGTTTGTGACCAGTGTCCTTGCATCACCGCGCTAGCCATTGAAATACCGGCGTGCCTGTTCGACGTCACGGACTATTTGCTCCCGCAGTGCCGGAAAGGATGGAAAGCGCCGTTCCTCCCGGAGCTTGTGCAAAAAACTGACCTGCACATGACAACCGTAGATGTCCCTGTCGAAGTCGAACAGATGGACTTCGAGCAGACTGCGGGTACCATCCACGGTGGGCCGGGTACCGACATTGGCGATGCCGGGCAGCGGCTCGCCGGCAATCCCGAACATTTCCACTGCGAACACCCCGTCTACCGGTGCCGTGGCACGGTGCAGAAAGATATTGGCCGTGGGGAATCCGATGGTGCGCCCCCGCTTGTCGCCGTGCGCAACCCGGCCACTCATGCGGTAGGGACGCCCCAGCAGGGCCTCCGCCATTGCCAGGTCACCGGTACCCAGTGCCTCGCGGATACGTGTGCTGCTGACTCGCAGGCCTTCGATGTTGAAGGTATGCATGTTAACCACCGGAAAACCATGCGCCCCGCCCACCCGCTCCAGCAGGCTGAAATTACCGGCGCGGTCTTTGCCGAACCGGAAATCGTCACCGACCACAAGGTATTTAACGTCCAGGCCCTCGGACAGGATCAGGCGGATAAACTCCTCTGCAGGCAGACCGGCCAGATAGTCATGAAACCGCAGACACAGGACCCGGTCCACGCCATAGCGGCGCAGCGCCTCGATCTTCTCCCGCAATCGTGTCAGGCGTGACGGTGCGAGACCCGGCGAAAAATACTCCTGTGGCTGGGGTTCGAAGGTAATCACCGTAACCGGCAGCTGCAGGCTCGCGGCCCGTTCCGACAACTGCCCGAGCACCGCCTGATGCCCCAGGTGCACGCCATCAAAATTCCCGATCGTAGCGGCGCATCCCCGGTGACGGGGGCGCAAATTATGCAATCCACGAATCAGTTCCATGGCATGTGTGATCAGCCTGCTCAAAAACCGGGTGATTATAAGGTACTTCGAATCACGCGTTGCGCCGGACTTCGGGCCGACCGTGCCAGAGTTCGGAAAACCGTACCCCGCTGGCACGCAGCATCAGAAAATAGGCTGCTGCACCGATTCCGATCCAGAGCAGGAGATGCAGGGCACGCATCCCGCTCCCCCATGCAATCCACTCCGGCAGCGCCGGGACGGCCCAGAACAAGGTACCGGCCAGCACGCCGGCTGCCAGACCCATCTGGATGATAAACTTCCGCCAGTCGCTGCCTGGCCGGTAGATCTGCCGGCGGTAAAGGGCTGCAAACAGCAGACCGGCATTCACCCAGGCGGCGATGGACGTCGCCAGTGCCAGTCCGGCGTGTGGCCCGGGCACCTGCAGCCATACCATGGGTACGACGAAGACCAGGTTCAGCAGAATATTGGTCAGCATGGCAACCACCCCAATACGCACCGGGGTACGCGTGTCCTTGCGCGAGAAAAATGCCGGGGTCAACACCCTGACCAGCATGAATCCCGGCAAGCCGCAGGCGTAGGCCATCAGGCTCAAGCCGGCCATGTCCACATCATGTGCTGTGAAATCCCGGTAGAGAAACAGGGTGGCAATCACCGGACGGCACAGGATAAACAGACCGACCGCGGACGGGATCCCGATCAGCAGGACCCAGCGCAGACCCCAGTCCAGGGTTCCGGAAAATTCCTGATGGGAAGCATTGGCGTGGCTACGCGACAGGCTGGGAAGGATCACCGTGGACAGGGCAATGGCGAACACCCCCAGCGGGAATTCCACCAGCCGGTCTGAATAATACAGCCAGGTCACACTGCCGGTAACCAGGAAGGAAGCAATCAGGGTATCGAACAACAGGTTGATCTGGGCAACCGAGGAACCGAATATTCCCGGCAGCATGAGTTTCATGATACGCCGCACCCCGGCATCGCGCAGGCCCCAGCGCGGCCGCGGCAGGAACCCGATGCGTTTCAGTGACGGCAACAGAAACAGCAGCTGCACCACACCGGCAACCAATACCCCGCCCGCCAGTGCCAGTACCGGCTGATCGAGCTGCGGCGCAGCGAGCAATGCCGCAGCAATCAGTACCACATTCAACCACACCGGTGCAAAGGAGGCCGCGGCAAAACGGCCGTAGGTATTCAGTATGCCCGCGGCGAAGGCCACCAGGGAAACAAACAGGATGTAGGGAAACGTCAGGCGCAGCATCTGCGCGGCCAGTTCGAACTGGGTGGTATCCCGGTACAGAAAGCCGGGTGCAAACACGGTGACCAGTACCGGGCTTGCAAGGACCCCCACGACCGCCACCGCTGTGAGCACTCCGCCCAGGGTGCCGGCAACCCGGTTGACCAGATCCTGTACCGCAGCATGGGTGCGCTGCTCCCGGTATTCTGAAATTATCGGGACAAAGGCCTGGGAAAACGCACCTTCCGCGAACAGGCGCCGCAGGAAATTCGGAATCTTGAAGGCGACGAAGAAGGCGTCCATCCCCGCGGTGGCCCCGAACCCGGCGAACACGATATCCCGTACCAGTCCCAGCATCCGGGACACCAGTGTCATTGCGCTGACAACCGCAGTGTTTTTCAGTAGCTTACGACTCATCTACAGGATCGTGTATGGGTTGCTTGCCCGAAGTGCATTCCTTGGTAAAAACACCGCAGAAGTACTACAAAGAACGCAAAAAACAAAAGCTTATCAGCCGGAAGCGATTCACGCACTCGGCCCGTCCCGGGTTTTCCATGGCGGCTGCAACGGTTGGGCCATCCCGGTCAAGATTGACAAAATTATTCAAAATCCGCATAGTACGCCGTCTTTTGAATGACTGAAACGAGCAGGAGTACTCTGTTGGCGAATTCACCACAAGCAACCAAGCGTGCCCGGCAGGCGGAGAAACACCGGCAAAGCAATGCCAGCCAGCGCTCCCAGTTGCGCACCGCAATCAAAAAGGTCATCGCCGCTATCGGTTCGGGCGATGCGGGCAATGCCCGGCAGGCTTACCAGGAAGCGGTTCCGGCCATTGACCGTGCGGCCGGGAAAGGGCTGATCCATCCGAACAAGGCGGCACGCCACAAGAGCCGTCTCAATCAACACATCCGCAGTCTGTAGCGCCATCCGGAACAGCCGGTCACCGACCGGCGTTTCTACGTCATCAGCACCAGGTTGTCCCGGTGAATCAATTCGGGCTCATCGACATACCCCAGGATCTCCTCGATCCGGCTGCTGGCATGTCCTATGATCCTGCGTGATTCACCGGCCGCGTAATTCACCAGACCGCACGCAATTTCCTCACCACCCGGTCCCTCACACACCACCAGATCACCGCGTTCGAAATTACCTTCCACCCGGGTAACGCCGACCGGCAGCAGGCTGCGGCCGGAACTCCGCAGGACCTGCATCGCGCCGGCATCCAGTACCAGGCGCCCGCGTATCTGCAGTTGCCCTGCCAGCCACTGTTTACGGGCTGCCAGCGGTACCCTGACCGGATAGAGACGGGTCCCCAGCGCCTCGTTGGCGGCGATGCGCTGCAGGATATTCCGCTCCCGGCCCGGTGCGATGACCGTCGTGGTACCGGACCGTGCGGCACGGGATGCCGCCCGCAGCTTGGTCAGCATGCCGCCGCGCCCCAGCACACCGCTGCAACCCCGTGCCATGGCCTCCAGCGCCGGATCACCCGCCTGGCCTTCGGGCACCAGTACGGCCTCCGGGTTTGCACGGGGATCGCTGTCGAACAGCCCATCCTGGTCGGTGAGCAGTATCAGCAAGTCCGCCTCGACCAGGTTGGCTACCAGAGCGGCCAGGGTATCATTGTCACCGAACTGGATTTCCTCGGTGGTGACCGTGTCATTCTCGTTGACTACCGGTGTGACCCCCAGTTGCAGCAGGGTACGCAGGGTACTGCGGGCGTTCAGGTAACGTTGCCGGTTTGCCATGTCGTCATGCGTCAATAACACTTGGGCGGTATGCCGGCCGTAGCGCTGGAAGCGTGATTCATAGGCCTGGATCAGGCCCATCTGTCCGACGGCCGCTGCGGCCTGCAACTCATGCAGGGCATGCGGACGCTGCGTCCAGCCCAGCCGTGTCATACCCGCAGCAACGGCGCCCGAGGAGACCAGCAGCAGTTCACGGCCCTGTTGTTGCAGGCTCACCATCTGCTCGACCCAGTCATCAATGGCATCCGTAGCCAGCCCCCGGCCGTCATTGGTCAGGAGTGAACTGCCGATCTTGATGACCCAGCGCCTGCAATCGCCTGTTCTGACTTTTTGCACCATATCAAATCTTGTTAGGGGCCGGTCGCGCCCGGTTTCCAGACGTTACCAGGCCGGGAGATTACCCGTCTGTTGCATCATCTTCCAATGTACCGGCCTTCTCAAGGAAATCCATCACGGCATGCACCAGCGCATCCGTGCCCTCGCGCTGCAGGGCGGAGATTCTGAATACCGGTCCGCGCCAGTTCAACGCCTCGATCACCCCCGCGCAGCGCTGTTCCCGTTCCTGCGCCGGCAACAGATCGATCTTGTTCAGCAACAACCAGCGCTCCCGCTGGCCCAGTTCCGGACTGAACTTTTCCAGCTCAGCCAGGATCGTGGCGATATCCCCTACCGGGTCGGCGGTCGGTCCCATATCCACCAGGTGCAGCAACAGGCGGGTACGTGACAGGTGTTTCAGGAACCGGATACCCAGACCGGCGCCCTGCGCAGCGCCCGCGATCAGCCCCGGTATATCGGCCATGACAAAGCTGCGCTGCGCCGACACCCGAACCACACCGAGGTTCGGGTAGAGGGTGGTAAACGGGTAATCCGCCACTTTCGGGCGTGCCCCCGATACCGCGCGAATCAGGGTGGACTTGCCGGCGTTGGGCAGGCCCAGCAGCCCCACATCGGCCAACAAGCGCAGTTCCAGTCGCAGCAGACGTATTTCACCGGGCGTGCCCGGCTTGGACTGCCGCGGAACACGGTTGGTGGAACTCTTGAAACGGGTATTCCCCAGACCATGAAATCCACCCTTCGCCACCAGCAGGCGCTGACCATCCCGCACCAGGTCGCCGAGCAGTTCACCGGTATCCTCCTCATGGACCAGGGTTCCCACGGGCACCGGCAAGACGATGTCCTCCCCGGATTTACCCGTGCAGTTCCGGCCCCGGCCATTTTCACCTCGCTGGGCGAGAAATTTACGGTTATGCCGGAAATCAACCAGCGTATTCACGCTGCCGTCGGCCTCCAGCCAGACACTGCCGCCATCCCCCCCGTCGCCCCCGTCGGGTCCGCCGAAGGGAATGTATTTCTCGCGCCGGAAACTCACGCAACCGTTCCCGCCGTCACCGGCGCGGACTTCGATCATTGCTTCGTCAATGAACTTCACAGGAACTGATCCGCATCAATGGGCCCGTTATTGCGTGATCGGGCGGCGTGGATTTGCGTGAACGGGATCGGGCACCCCGTACTCCTTGCACCACGATAATTCCTGATGATGCGGCACGCAGGGCACTGCTCCCGGGGATTTCCTATAAAAAACCCCGCTCGGTGGCGGGGCTCGATAACTACTGCGCGTCTTTCCTTTCAACCGGTAACCACATCGACGAACTTGCGATTCTTCGCGCCACGCTGTACGAACAGTACCTTGCCATCGGCCTTGGCGAACAGGGTGTAATCCTTGCCGCACCCCACATTCCTGCCGGGATGGAAGTGTGTGCCACGCTGACGGACGATGATGTTGCCGGCCAGCACGGCTTCACCGCCATAGCGTTTCACGCCGAGACGTTTTGATTCTGAATCACGGCCGTTTCGGGTACTGCCGCCTGCTTTCTTGTGTGCCATTTGCCAATCCTCCGAGCGTCCGGGCAATCACGAAATACCGGTGATTTCCACTTCGGTGTAATCCTGACGGTGTCCCATACGCTTCATGTGATGTTTACGACGACGGAACTTGATGATCTCGATCTTCCTGCCACGACCATGACTCTTGACCGTGGCGGTCACGTGGCTGCCATCCACGAAGGGCGCACCAATCCTGACGTCCTCGCCCTCGCCAACCATCAGCACCTGGTTGAACTCAACGGAGTCGCCTTCACCGGCGTCCAGTTTTTCAAGCCTCAGGGTATCTCCCGTGGAGACCCGGTACTGCTTTCCGCCGGTCTTGATTACCGCATACATGTCAGGAACTCCAAGTACATCATCTTGTAGTAGAAAAAGGCCGCTCATTCTAATGATTGCATTGATAGAGGTCAATCAAATCCCTTCTGGAACAAGTTCGGCAAGATCGTTAGACTAACCTGTCAATCAGGTAACCTGCCATGCAGCTGTGGAATCCAGGACAACACCAGAAAAAATGCAAGAAGTATTGAGAAAACAGAATGTTATAGTTGATGTGGAGACACTGCGCACACTCGTCTCGGAAGACATGACGGCCGTGGATCAACTGATTCGCACGCGCCTGTACAGCGATGTAGCCCTGATCAACCAGTTATCGAATTATATTATCAATAGCGGCGGCAAGCGGCTGCGCCCCCTGCTGGCACTGCTTTCCGCCCGCGCCTGTCACTATGACGGGGACCAGCATATCAACCTGGCTGCGATAATCGAGTTTATCCACACCGCCACCCTGTTGCACGACGACGTCGTCGATGCCTCGCAACTGCGGCGTGGTAACATGACGGCAAACGTCATGTGGGGCAATGAAGCATCGGTACTGGTGGGCGACTTCCTCTACTCGCGCGCCTTCGAGATGATGGTAGACGCCAATGATATGCGCATTATGGAAGTCATGTCGCAGACCACCAACACCATCGCCGAGGGTGAAGTCCTGCAATTGCTCAACTGTCATGATGCGGATACCAGTGAATCGCGCTACCTGGAGGTCGTCAGCCGCAAGACCGCAAAACTGTTCATGGCAGCGGCACAGATTGGCGCCATCCTGGGGAAGCAGCCGGAGAACGTGGAAACCGCGCTGGCCAACTACGGCCTGCATCTGGGTATCGCCTTTCAGCTCATTGACGATGTCCTGGATTACAGTGCATCTCCCGAAGATACCGGCAAGAATCTCGGGGATGATCTGGCCGAGGGGAAACCCACCCTGCCCCTGATCCACGCCCTGTTCAAGGGTACACCGGAACAGGCGCAACTGATCCGCAAGGCCATCGAAAATGGCGGGCATGACAACATGTCGGCCGTGTGTGCCGCGATTGAATCGACCGGTGGCATACCGTACACTTCGCGGGCTGCGCAACGGGAAGCCGATCTGGCCATTGCGGCACTCGACCCGTTGCCGGCATCGCCATACAAGGAGGCGTTGTTCAGCCTCGCGGAATTTTCCGTCAACCGCAGCTATTAATCGGGCAGTAGCGCAGTCTGGTAGCGCACTTCGTTCGGGACGAAGGGGTCGGAGGTTCAAATCCTCTCTGCCCGACCAACATCGCGGATCTGCCGGGCTCAGCGAGCCTGTACTTCCCTGTAGCAGCTTCCGGCCCGGCCATCCACGGCCGGGCGTTCCGCGGGGTAAAGCCATGTTATATGGCTTTCCCTGGCTCCGCTTCACCCTCTCTGCCCGGCCAACATCCAGACCTGTGGCTTTATATCAGGGGGGATTGCGGAAGGGTGCGGCCAGGGGCTCACCGATGAACACCCCCTGACCCGGCCAGGCGACGCTTTTCCAGTAGGCCTCCAGGAGGGTTTCACCATCGAGATAACGATCGATGACAATGTCCGGGCGGGGAAATTTCTGTACGAACGAACAGGGCTCGACAACTGTCCCGTAACTCCCGGTAGCGCCGGCTTCCAGCCACCGCAGGCTGCTCATCTGGCGACTATTGGTTAATTTGCCGCCCGCGGAGGTGAGGTGATCCGCGATGGCGCCGGGCAGAAAGGTGTTGGTTGCGATCCCCTCCACCTTTGCGAGACCGGTAAAATAAAACATCACATCGGTCCGGTAACGCAGGGCATCGGCATTGACCCGTTTGAAATCAAAGCGGTCCGACTGCAGCAGGAGTATGCCGGGATAAAACCGGGCACGGGCGTTCCTTGCCCTGTCCGCGGTACTGACCAGATAACCCCTGCCTTGCGGCCGGCTGCCGTCTGCCGCCACACCGCGATCGATCAGCGCCCTGACTGCTGCAAGATCGTTACCCGCCAGCATCATGGTCGGGCGCCAGCTGAAATCATCGTAGGGTCGGTGACTGTCGGAATCGAAATACGGGCTTTTCAGCGTCGCCTTGCAACCCTTGGCACAGAATGCCTCGTGGTACCCTGCTGCAAAGGCGGTGGTAATGGACATACACCCCACCCGATAGGGATTTGTCCATGTCAGTACATACGCCTGGATCGACGCCGGGACCCGGGCAGTTACACTGGCCATGATCCGCGAAAACTCCTTCGGCCTCATGACCGGTTGTCCCGGCGCGAAACGCACCGGCACGATATTGCCGACCGGTATGTGACGTTTTTCCACATAATAGGCCGCGATTTCCTTGCTCAGGGGGTCCTCCTCATTCACGATTACCGCAAGCTGTGCGGGTCCAAGGGAATGAGTCGCCGGCCCGGGCGGTGCCGCGGCACTGCATACAGAAATCTGGACCAGCACCAGTAGCCAGGCCCGATATACTGCCTGGCCGGGGTAATAACCTAGTTGCAGACATCTTTTGCAGCGCAATTGGAAAATCCTCATCAGCATTAGCGGTTGACTCGCCGACATCATTATAATTCCATCTCAGGCCACACCTTTCTATCGCGAAGTCTATATAATGCAACTCTCCGACACCGGTACACCATGAACAGAGCCAGGGCATAATGATCGGCATACCACCCGGCGGCGACCGCAGAGACACCAATAAAATTGACCGCAGGAAAGATCCTGCCCTGAAAGGCCACCTGGAACTGCTGTCCAAGATGAGTGGCCATCTGGCGGTCACACTCAATATCGATGACACGATGCGCAAGGCGCTCGACCTGGTCGTTAAATATGTTCATGCCGAGGCGGGCTCGCTGTTTCTGCTGGAAAACAATGCGACCCGTCTGGTCTGCAAGGCCAGTGTCGGCCCCGTAGATATCAATGGAATCAGCTTGAAAGCGGATGAAGGGATTGTCGGTCAATGCGTCTCCGGCAATCGCAACCGGATCGTTCGCGATGTCAGACTGGACCCCGACTTTGACCAGTCTGTCGATGAAGCCACCGGCTTTACCACCCGCTCAATCCTGTGTGCGCCCATGAACGTCAAGGAAACCCGGATTGGTGCAATCGAACTGATCAACAAGCGGGATGGCAACGGGTTATTCTCCGATCCGGATCTCATGATGCTGCAAACGCTGGCATCTGCAGCCGCGTTGGCCATTCGCAATGCCCGAATGGCGGAAGAAATGGTGGAACAGGAGCGCGTCAGTCGGGAAATGGAACTCGCCATCGAGATGCAACGCAGCCTGTTACCGGCACCCCGGCCGGCGCCGTTCCCGGTCTGCGGAACCAACCTGCCGGCCCATGAGGTCTCCGGGGATTTCTATGATTTCTTTCAACTGGACGACGGGCGCATCTACTTCAGTCTGGGTGACGTTTCCGGCAAGGGGATGGATGCGGCGCTGCTGATGTCCAAAACCGCCAGTCTGTTTCGCTGTCTGGGCAAGACGCTGCATCAGCCCGGCGTGATGCTGGCAACCATCAACAGGGAGCTTTGCGAAACCGCAATCCACGGAATGTTCGTTACCATGGTTTGCGGCCTGCTGGACCCCGAAACCGGTGAGATCATCATGGCAAATGCCGGGCACGAGCCACCACTGCTCCACAGTACTGACGGGACTTTCACATCTATCCCTGCCAGCGCACCCCCGCTTGGCATCCTGCCACTGCAGGCCGGTGACCAGGGTATACGGGACGAGGTATTCCACCTCGACGGCGGCACATTATATATTTTTACGGATGGGGTAACCGAGGGCGTGCTTGGAAACGGTGCCCGGCTCGAGGTTGACGGCATGAAAAAAATCCTCGTCGATTATGCCAATGATCCGATGGAGCTACGCATCGGCGCGGTAATCTCCCGGCTCAAGCAGGCCCGCACGAAACGTCATGACGATATCACCATCCTGGCGGTGGAAGACCCGGCACAGCACACCGGAAAACAGTCAACCGGCGAGTCTCGCGAGCCGCTTGTCCGGTTAACCTTTCCGGCTCTGGCGGAAGAACTGCAGCGGGTTCGTGAGGTCGTCCAGGAGACCTGTATCAAGTGTGGTTGCACACCGGCCCTGATCCAGGACCTGGTTATCGCAATCGGAGAAGCCTGCCAGAACGTGGTCAGGCACGCCTGCAAGGACATGGAGAATGGCCAGGCAACGCTGGAAATCCTGTGCAACAACAGGGTGCTCGAGTTTCATCTGCTGGACAATGCCCCGCCGGTAGACCGGGACAAGCTCAAACCCAGGCGGCCTGCCAGCGTGCAGCCCGGGGGCCTGGGTCTGTGTCTGATCCATGACATTATGGATAAAGTCGAGTATCTTCCCTCCCCTACCGGGAAAGGGAATTTTCTGCGCATGGTAAAATTTCTCAAGGGACACGAAGATGAAGCATGAAGTAATTGAAAAACAAGGTGTAACCATTATTGCCCTCAAGGGCGATGTAGACCTGGAGAGTTCGCCGGCCGCACGTGAAATACTGCTAAAGACCATCAACGGGGCCGGCAGGGTGCTGGTTGACCTGTCAGCCGTCAGTTACATCGACAGCTCCGGTGTCGCATCACTGGTTGAAGCACTGCAGGCTTCAAAAAAGGACCACACCCAGTTTGCTCTGGCAGCAGTCAGCGAGCCAACCAGGCGGGTACTGGAACTGGCGCGCCTTGATAAGGTGTTCACCATGCATGATTCCATCGACGAAGCGATAACCAACTGAGAAAAAAGGTTCTCTGTCCACGCGTGCACACATCGATAACATTCGGGTCAGTCCACCATGATGACAAGTCTGCAACTGAACCGTCACTGAACCATGCGTGGAATAGTTGAAAGGATCGGCCGTGAGTTTCTGTATCTGCTCGAGACAATCGGCAGAATGGGGGTTTTTCTCGCCACCACAACCCTCAACATCCTGAAGCCGCCCTATACCCCCTATCCCGTAATCCGGCAGATATATCTCATCGGAGCGCGCTCCGTCATCGTCATCCTGGTCACCGGTCTGTTCACCGGTATGGTGCTCGGCCTGCAGGGGTACCACAACCTCAAAAAATTCGGCTCCGAGGAATTGCTCGGCTCTGCAGTTGCACTCAGTCTGGTCCAGGAACTGGGTCCCGTACTTACCGCACTGATGGTGATTGGCCGGGCGGGCTCGGCAATCTGCGCGGAAATCGGCATTATGCGTAATTCGGAACAGATCGATGCACTGGAGTGCATGGCCATCGATCCGTACAAGTTCCTGATTGCCCCCAAATTCATCGCCGCGTTGATATCCCTCCCGGTACTGACCTTCATCTTCAATGTAATCGGCATCCTGGGCGGATATATTGCCGGCGTCGTCATCCTGGGTGTTGCGGAAGGCGCCTATTTCCAGGGAATGTATGACAGCGTTGTCTGGGAGGATATTCGTCTGTGTCTGGTCAAATCGATGATATTCGGCCTGCTGATTGTATGGATAGCCAGCTTCAAGGGGTTTTTTCTCCACCTCAACCGGACCGGTGTGTTCGGTGCCGAAGGTGTCAGCCGCATCACCACGGATGCCGTGGTACTGGCCTCGGTGACCATTCTGGTCTGGGACTATCTGATCGGCTCGTTAATACTCTCCTGACGGAGGCCACCGCCACTTCCCTGCGACCTATGATACGGAGTCAGACATGAAAAAAATGAATCTGGAAATGATCGTGGGACTGTTTCTCCTTACGGGTTTCGCCTGCTTTTCGTACCTCGCCATCAAGATGGGTGATATCAGGTTCTTTATGCGGGAGTCATACCCGCTTACGGCACGCTTCACTTCCATCAGCGGCCTCAAGGAAGGCGCCGCGATCGAGCTTGCCGGCGTTCATGTAGGCAAGGTTACCGGCATCTCACTGGACAACAGTGAATACGAGGCCGTGGTACAGCTTGATATAAATCAAGACGTCAAGCTCCAGGATGACAGCATTGCCTCAATCAGGACTTCAGGCATCATCGGCGACCGGTTTATAAAGCTCACCCCCGGAGGTTCCGAGGACTATCTGGCACCGGGCGACGAAATTGACGAAACCGAATCGGCCATCAGTCTCGAAGAACTGGTCAGCAAGTATATATTCGAAGGCAAATAGGCGTCTTCCGGGGGACACCATGAACAAACTGCTGCTCCTGCTCATGCTACTCGCCGGCCCCCTGAGTGCCTACGGGCTCGACATCGACCCTGAATCGATCGGCGGCACAACAGCGACAACTACACCGGACAGCGAAAACAGCGATGAATTCGAGGACTTCCTGTTCGAGGATGAAGAAGATATCGAGGTATCAGATCCCCTGGAACCACTCAACCGGGGCATCTTCTGGTTCAACGACAAGCTGTATTTCTATCTGTTGAAACCCGTCGCCCGGGGCTACCGCCGCGTTGTTCCGGAACCCTGGCGGGTGGCGGTGCAGAATGTATTCTCCAACCTGAAAACTCCCGTCCGCTTTGTCAATGCCGGCCTCCAGGGTAAATTCGGGGATGCCGGCAACGAATTGACCCGCTTTGTTGTCAATACCACCATCGGGATCGGCGGCCTGTTCGATACGGCCAAGGATCATTTCGACCTGCGGAAAACCGACGAGGATTTCGGCCAGACCCTGGGCTATTACGGTGTTGGACCGGGATTCTACCTGGTATTGCCGGTACTCGGGCCCTCCGATGTCAGGGACGGCGCAAGCCTGCTCGTGGATACCCGCATGAATTTGCTGTACTACATGGCAGAGGGCCGTACCTACTGGGGCTTGCGGGCCTATGATAAAGTCAATGACGTGTCGCTCGACAAGGACACCTACGAGAGCATTAAAAAGGATGCCCTGGATCCCTATCTCTTTATCCGGGATGCCTATATGCAATACCGCAGGAACAAGATCGAAAACTAGCCGCTGGCACTCTGGCCTGTACATATCTGCCGGTCAGCTGCAGCGATTTGAATGAGGTACTGATTATGTGGAAACATTTCTCCCTGACAATAATTCCGGTTATTCTGCTGGCGCTGGCAACCCCGGTAATGGCCGAAACATCGCCCACCGAGACCATCCGCGTGGCGGTGGATGAAATACTGGCCCTTCTCCGGGACGACCAGCTGGACAAGGACACAAGACGCGACCGGATGCGCGCCATAATCGATGCACGTTTTGATTTTCGCGCCATGTCCCAACGCACGCTTGCCATCAACTGGAAAAAGGCATCCGGTGAGGAACAGCAACAGTTCGTTGACCTGTTCACACAACTGATCCAAAACAGCTATGTAGGCAAGATCGAGGCCTACACCAATGAAACCGTGGAATATCCCGCGGAAAAGGTAAAAGGCAGGAAAGCCGTGGTTGATACCCTGATTGTCACCAGCAGCAAGGAGATACCCATCGATTACCGGGTCTATCTGAAGGATGACCAGTGGTATGTATACGACGTCATCATCGAGGGTGTCAGCCTGATCAGCAATTACCGCAGTTCCTATCAGGAGATCGTCAACAGGGAAGGCTTCTCCGGCCTGCTTGCCAGAATGGAAGAAAAGATCCGGGAGCTGGATAGCCCGTCTGCCGGAGACGGCAATGATCCGGAAGGCACTAGCCCAAGCTAGAAATACCGGCTGCTACGATCGGCAGTCAACCGCGCCAGGTACTCATCGGCATTGACCGCCTCGTCACGGGGCCGGCGATTCAGCATATCCTGAATAACCTCGTTATCACTCGCCTGCACCTCGTCGACGGTACCGGTCATCAGCACCTCGCCCCCCCCCAGTACCGTTATCCTGTCGGCGATCTTCAGGGCACTCTCCAGTTCATGGGTAACCACGACGATGGTCACCTTCATGGCATCCTTGAGCCGCAGGATCAATTCGTCAATTTCGGCGGAAACCACCGGATCCAGACCGGCTGAAGGTTCATCAAAAAAAAGCAGGCTCGGGTCCATGATGATCGAACGTGCGAGTGCGGCGCGTTTCAGCATGCCACCGGACAGTTCCGAGGGCATCAGGTCTTCGAAACCGGCCAGATTCACGACCTCCAGTTTCATCCGCGTCATGATACGGATGGTGTGTTCATCCAGCCGGGTATGCACGCGCAGGGGCAGCTCGATATTCTCCGCAACGCTCATCGAACCGAGCAGCGCTCCGCCCTGGAACGCCACACCCATTTTGCGTCGCAAAGCGTACAGCTCGCGGGTCCCTATCCGGGTGACATCCTTGCCGAGGATATGGATGCTCCCGGAGGTTGGCCGGTTCAGACCCAGCAGGTTACGCATCAAGGTTGTCTTGCCGGAGCCGCTGCCTCCCATAATGACCATGATCTCACCAGCCCGGATTGCCAGATTTATGCCCCTGAGAATTTCCCGGTCACCATAGTGGGTCACCAGATTCTCGACCTCGATGACGTTATTGGCTGTTTCGGTCATGCATGGTTGCTCCGGTGTGGTTTATCTACGGCTACCGATTGGCCTGGGAAAAGCACCGGCCTACTTGTACCCGATTACAGGAGCATTCACAAGGGGATAGCGGTGCGACGGGCGTCGGCATCCCCGGTATTCATTCCCGCAGTTTGGCCTGGTCCCAATACCAGTCCAGGGTATCGAGATCGGTATCCTGCACACTGCTGCCAGCGGCATTGCATTGCGCTTCCACCAGGTGGAAGCGCCGGGTAAATTTTCTGTTAGCCTGGCGCAGGGCTGATTCCGGTTCCACACCTGCATGCCGCACCAGATTCACGGCCGCGAATAACAGGTCGCCGGCCTCGTCTTGCAGCGCCGCTGTGTCCGCCTTGCTGCGGATTTTCTCATGCAATTCTTCCAGTTCCTCTTCCACCTTGTCGGACACGCCATGAAGATCCGGCCAGTCGAATCCTGCACGCGATGCCTTCTTCTGCAGCTTGTTGGCCTGCATCAGTGCCGGCAGGGAAACCGGTACGCCATCGAGCACACTCCCCGTTGCACCTTTTTCGATTTCCTTGTGCTGCTCCCAGGCCCGGGTTTGTGCTGCGCTGTCGGTGATCAGTTCCCCGGCAAACACATGGGGATGCCGGCGCACCATTTTGTTGCAAATACCATGGACCACATCGGAAAAATCAAACCAGCCGGCTTCGCTGGCCATCCGGGCGTGAAACACCACCTGGAACAGCAAATCACCGAGTTCATCCTGCAGTCCGGCCCGGTCATCGCGTTCGATCGCATCCACGACTTCGCAGGCCTCTTCAAGGGTATAGGGCGCAATGCTGCGGAAGTCCTGCCCCCGGTCCCACGGACAACCGTTATCCGGGTCACGCAGACGTGCCATAATATCGAGTAGCATTTCAAGCGTCGCCGCTTCAGAATCCGATGATGTCACCTTGAATTACTCCACCCGGGGATCCGGAACAGGGTCTGTTTGTGTGGCGCAGAAATCCGGCGTCGACCAGAGACGGCGGATACCGGTATTATCATGCTCGGCGTGGGTGGAAGAATTGCGCCCCGCAACACCGCCCCGCGCCGTCACGCAGCATGCAGACTTTATGTAGTGGTACAGCTGGTTTTTAAAGCCCCGCTCTTTAGCCGCATTCCAATACACCTTGCGATGGCGAGCGTTGGTAACCGCGACCGGGCTAGTGCAACGTCCCGTTCATTGCCGAAATAATCTTGTCCTCGAGCTGGATTCTATCAGCCAGGCATTCGCCCAGATTCGACAGGTCCATGGCAAGAAACTCCACGCTGTTATCCAGCGACATGGATTCGTATTTGTCGTTGAAGCGCAGAATCACGTCGGTAGTTTCAACAATTTTCGGATAGATCTCGTCGGCTATCGTAAGGACGGACTGCCGACGCTCCCGATTATCTGCCAGGAAGCGGTATAACTGGAAATGTGCACTGGCCGTATAGTCGATCAAGGCTTCGCAAAAACGACGCAGGGCTTTCTCGATCGTGGGCTCCGGATTGAAAGGCTGGCGCCCCGCCAGTTCCGTCAACAAGGACAGTGTTTCCGTTCTGGACTGAACCAGCGCATCCAGTTTCTCTCGTGCTCGATTGCGGCGATCGACATCCGCCGGGTGTTGAGATCCCATATTTCGCTCCCGCAGGGTTGTTATCCGCTTCATTGTAACAAATCAATCCACGCGAAGTGGACCAGTATACCCCGGTCCCTTATTCCGTAACTCGCTGTAATTCATGTTTTTTTGGTCCTGCATAATAGCGTAGCAAGAGTGGGTTGCACGGGTGGTCATACATCGCACTGCTTTGCGACCGGGTCTGCCGCATATCCCCTTAAGGATAGATGGTTTAATAAGCCATTGTTTATAATCTATATACCATCGTTTTGTTATGCGAATACCGGTGGGGCCTGGCGGATAATAGTTGACTAAAAGAGTCAACTATTAATATCATAATGACCAACTGCAACCGCGGATCCCGCACGCGATTGAAACACCGGCTCTCTGCACAGGATACGGTCCAGAGTCAACCGGAGTCGATTTTCAGTACCGTATTCATTGAGGTTTGTCATGAAACTATCAACCAAGGGACGTCATGCCGTTACTGCAATGATGGAACTGGCACTGCGCCACAAGAAGGGGCCGGTAACCCTGGCGGATATTTCTGCACAGCAATCCATCTCCATATCCTATCTTGAACAGCTGTTTGCCAAGCTGCGCCAGCAGGGCCTGGTTACCGGGATGCGTGGGCCGGGCGGCGGGTATTGCCTGGCACGTCCAGCCACTGACATCAGCATCGCCAGCATACTGAATGCGGTTGATGACCTGGTCAAGCGCCGGGAGGTACCTGCAGCCGATGGCAGTATTCCGGGCAGTCTGCTGATGTGGCAGCGACTGAGTAACCAGGTATACGACTATCTCGACGGGATATCCCTGTCCGAGACAGTCGAAGCACTGATGGATGACAACCAGACCTCGCTGTTTGGGTCGAGATTCCAGAAAAGCGCTGCCTGATCATCCCACCTATCTGCATGTTTCGTTATCATTTAGCCTGGAGAGAACAAAATGGCATATAGTGAAAAAGTACTGGATCACTATGAAAATCCGCGTAACGTGGGTTCCTTTGACAAGGAAGATTTGCAGGTTGGCACCGGGATGGTCGGCGCACCTGCATGTGGTGATGTCATGAAGCTGCAAATCAAGGTCAATGACAGCGGCATCATCGAGGATGCCCGTTTCAAGACCTATGGCTGCGGATCGGCTATTGCATCCAGTTCACTGTTAACGGAATGGGTCAAGGGAAAATCCCTCGATGAGGCCCGCAAAATCAAGAACACGGACATTGCCGATGAACTGGCACTGCCGCCGGTCAAGGTCCATTGTTCGGTACTGGCGGAGGATGCAATCAAGGCTGCCATCGAGAACTACCAGGAGAAGAAGATCCCGAGTCCAGCCCCCGAAGCCTGAAATATCTGCTTCCGGGATGCAACGTAACGGGGCCAATCGGCCCCGTTGCAGTTTTTATCATGCCGGATTGTTGACCGGTAATTGCGCCATCTGGCCCGTTAACACCAGCTAGTGTACCGGTTCGGATAAGGCAATGCTGCTGATCAGAGCTTGTTAAGCTAACATTACTCACGAATTTCTGAACAACCGCTATGGCACGAACCAGTCGTTATTCTTGAGGCTTGAAAGAGACCGTTGTCTGTCATGCAACCTGCGTTGACCCGCCTGTACCCGCCCCCCGGGATGGATTTCCCCCTGCGGGGTCTCTATCTTGAGCATGAACTCCATACCCGAAGTACAGCGGGGAAACCATTCATCTACAGTAATTTCATAACCACGCTGGATGGGCGTATCGCGATTGCCTCACCGGAACGCTCGAGCCACACGGTACCGGAGGCTGCCGCCAACCCGCGAGACTGGCGTCTCTACCAGGAACTTGCCGGTCAGGCCGATCTGCTGATTACCAGTGGTCGCTTCTTCAGACAGGTCGCCAACGGGGAAGCCCAGGATACCTTGCCGGTCAGCCGCGGTGCGGAATTTTCAGATATCCACGAATGGCGGAAACAACGGCATCTGCCGGGACAGCCGGATGTGGCAATTTTGAGCAGCAGCCTGGATATCCCGCGGGACTCGCTCGAGGGCTATCGCTCCCGCCGGATCATGGTGATAACCGGCGATGGTGCGACGCCGGCAAGCATCGCCAGACTGCAAGCCAGCGGTGTCGAGGTAATTACAGCCGGTCCGGGGCAATATGCCGGGGGACGGGCAATGACCGCGGCGCTGGCGGAACGTGGCTATCGCAGCATCTATGCGATAGCAGGCCCGGCGGTATTCCATACCCTGGTCGAGGCAGACTGCCTCGACCGGCTGTACCTGACAGTGACGCATCAGTTGCTGTCCGGAAATGAATACGACACCTTTACACAAGGCGCCCCGCTGGTTCCCGCTCGCGGCATGCGGATGATCAGCCTGTACCACGACGCGCATGCGCCAGCGGGGGCAAGCCAGTGGTTTAGTGTTTTTGAACCGCATTGATTCAGTCAGCAGGTCCCCGGCAGGCCCGCAGCATTTTCCGTATTTTTCCAGGTGCTACCCTGGATCCGCGATTTATCCCCGCGCAACGCCGCGCCTCCTTCTGCCAGGCGGTCTCGTTGCGCATCACCTCCGGCCAGAAGGGATAGGTCCTGCACTGCAGCGGGCGGGACGCATATACCCGGCACCGACCACCGGGATCCAGAAACACACACCTTCCATCCTGCTCCGCGGCAAGCACCAGATCGCCCTCCTCCAGCCGTCGCAGATAACGGCGGCGAAACCAGTCCCGCGACAAGCCCAGGTACCCTCGTATGCGATCCGCCTCGGCAGTGTTCAGGAACACGTAATAACCACCGCCCGCCACACAGCAACACCCGCAGCGGGTGCACCCGAATCGCAGTGGCTGCTGTTCAAAAAAAGGCTCCACCGGATACCCCCTGGAAAGGCGGTCAATGGTTTTTTTACAGTATCATTAACCCTGCCACGCCGGCACAGCGATACAGGAGCCGTCATTGTCCCACACCACGCAGCCAGTTTACACGGGCCGGATTATCCGGCTGGGCATCGAATCACTGCGGCTGCCGAATGGCACCCCCCTGGAACTGGAGGTGGTACGCCATCCGGGCGGTGCGGCGGTGGTCGCACTGGACACTCAGGGACAGGTATGTCTGCTGCGCCAGTACCGGCATGCTGCAGGTGGCTGGCTGTGGGAGCTTCCCGCCGGCAAACTGGAACCGGGAGAATCCCCGCAGACAACCGCGGCACGCGAACTGCTGGAAGAAGCCGGCCTGCAGGCGGGAACCTGGGAAGAACTGGGTGAGGTGCTGACCACACCCGGGTTTTGCGATGAAATCATTCATCTGTTCCTCGCCAGGGAACTGCGGGAGTTGCCCGCCTGCCCGGAAGCGCATGAACTCATCGAGGTACACTGGATAGCGTTCGACACGGCCCTGCAACAGGTGCGCGAAGGCAGCATCCGGGATGCCAAGACCATGCTTGGACTGTTACTGGCAGCGGCAACCACCCGGCCCTGACCCCGGTGGTCAGGCAACGCTTCCATAGCTGTTGGGTATAGCGGCGACTTCCGTTATTCTCCCTGAATATCAACATCTCTCATCGCCCCGGAATTCTGGCATATAATGGACGCTCACATTGCTGTCTCCAGGTCGATCATGCATCACATGACTTCCAGCCACTGGCCGACCAGATGATCTATTGCAGCAATTGCGGTGCCCGGGTAATAGAAAAGGTACCCGAAGGTGACGACCGGCCACGCCATGTATGCGAAGCCTGTGCGACCATTCACTACCAGAATCCGAAGATTGTGGCAGGCTGCATACCCGAGTGGAAAGGCCGGGTTTTGTTGTGCCGGCGCGCCATAGAACCACGCTATGGCTTGTGGACCCTGCCAGCCGGATTTATGGAGAATGGCGAGACCACCGAGCAGGCCGCTGCGCGGGAAACCTGGGAAGAAGCCGGTACTCGCATCGAGAACATCAAGCTCTACGGTGTCTTCAGTATTCCGCATATCAGCCAGGTTTACATGATGTTCCGGGCCGATATGCAGAATGCAGACCATGAACCGGGCGCGGAGAGTCTTGAAGTCCGGCTGTATGAAGAACACCGGATACCCTGGGAGAAACTGGCATTTCCGGTTGTCCGGTTAACACTGGAGAGATACTACAATGACCTTGGCAATAACGAGTTTCCTGTTCATGTAGAAAACATCATGCGTCACCCGGCCCGCCGCCGCTAGAATCCTACAGTTAACCAGCCAGGAAATCGTCCACGAAGGGGGCATTATGCGAAAATCAGCAGTACTTCTGTTCTCAACCCTGATGTTCACAGCCATACCGGCAGTCGCCATGAAGATTTCCGGTGTCGATATTCCCGACTCGCTGAAACCGGTCAACAGCGATGTCACGCTGCTGCTGAATGGGGCCGGAATCCGCGAAAAGTTTTTTATGGACATCTACATCGGCGCACTCTATCTACCCGAAAGATCCGACAATGCCGCGACGATTCTCTCCAGCATGGAACCCGCCAGTGTACTGATGCACTTCCTGTACAAGACGGTCAGCAAGGAAAAAATCACCTCGGGATGGAACGAGGGCCTGGAATCGAATCTTTCAGCGACGGAAATGCAGGCGCTGCGACCGGCACTTGAAAAATTCAATCAGCTTTTCCTTACAGTGCATGCGGGCGATGCGATTCGCATCGATTATGTACCGGGCAACGGTACGGTAGTCCGGATTAACAATGAATGGCGCGGCAAGGTTGCAGATGACACCTTCTTCCCGGCCCTGCTCAAGGTCTGGCTGGGTGACCAGCCCGTCAGCAAATCACTGAAAAATGCCATGCTTGGTGGCGCGCAATAAGCAAAATGCGGGGTGTATTCCTGGATCTGGAGACGATCGACCGGGGTGACCTCGAGCTTGCCTTGCTTGAAGCAACGCCGGTTGACTGGACATTTCACGGGAACACAGCCCCGGATGAAATCCACCACCGCATTCGCGAAGCCGAAATCGTAATCAGCAACAAGGTAAGACTGGACCGCGCGGCCATGCAGTCCGCAAACCGGCTGAGACTGGTATGCGTCGCCGCCACCGGTACCGACAAAATAGACCTGGATACGGCCGGCAAGCAGAATATCTCGGTCTGCAATGTAACCGGATATGCCACCCCGTCGGTCGTTGAACACGTCTTTTCCCAGATACTCATGCTCAACCGGCGACTGCTGGAGTATCGCCGCGCCCTTGAGCAGGGGCATTGGCAAACGGCCGATCATTTCAGCCTGCTGGCATTTCCCGTCCGGGAACTCGCCGGGTTAACGCTTGGCATCATCGGTTACGGGGAACTCGGGCGCGCAGTAGCTGTGATGGGCAAAGCCTTCGGAATGGAGATTCGCGTGGCCGAACGTCGCGGTTCGGCCACGCGACCCGGTCGCACCCCCCTGGAGACCCTGCTGGCGAATGCCGATATTGTCAGCCTGCACTGCCCGTTCACCAGCGAGACGCGCAACCTGATTGACGCCGGGGAGCTTGGCCTGATGCGCGACGACGCAATTCTCATCAACACCGCGCGTGGTGGCATTGTGAATGAAGGCGCGCTGCTCTCTGCCCTGCAGTCGGGCCGGATCGCGGGTGCTGCCATCGATGTGCTGCAGGAGGAACCCCCGCGCAATGGCAGCCCCCTGCTGGAGGTTTCGCTGCCGAACCTGCTGGTCACACCCCACATTGCCTGGGCAAGCACCCGTGCCCGGCAACGGTTGATAGACGGGGTAGCCGCCAACATCCGTGCATGGCTGGACGGAACACCGCGCAACATCGTGAGAGCATAACCTGATGGGCTGCACTGCATAACCGCCATGACAGCTTCCGTGGCGGATATTGGCGGTAACCTGTGCGCCGTGCGGGAGCGGATTCGTCAGGCAGCTGCGGCTGCGGGCCGCAATCCGAACGAAATCCGCCTGATCGCCGTTTCAAAGTACATGACCGTGGCACATATCAACCGTGCCATGGAGGCTGGACAATACTGCTTCGGTGAGAACACGGTGCAGGAAGCCATGAGTAAACTTTCCCGGATTCAGGGACCGGCATGTGAGTGGCACTTTATCGGGCACCTGCAAACCAACAAGGCGGGATATATTCCGGAAAATTTCACCTGGTTACATACCCTGGACAGTCTCAAGCTCGCCCGCAAGCTCGCCAGCCACTGCACTGCGACCGGAGCGAAGTTAAACCTGCTGGTGCAGGTCAATATCTCGAATGACCCCGCTAAATACGGTCTGCAACCTGCTGCCGTAGTTGCCTTCGTGGATGAGCTCCTGCAGGAAGACCTGCCGGGCATTTCACTGCATGGCCTGATGACCATTGGACGCCGCGAATCGTCCGATGCAGAGCGACACGGTGATTTTTCGAGGCTCCGGGAACTGCGTGACACCTGCGCCGGGCGGTATGGAGAATCACTGTTCCGCGAACTCTCCATGGGAATGAGCCATGACTTCGAAACCGCAATTCACGAGGGTGCCACCATGCTGCGCATCGGTAGTGCCATATTCGGGCCACGGCCTGTTAAATAGCACTATTAGCGACTGATTTACAATAAAAAAACCGCGCAGCCCGGAAATCCCGCGAAGCCCCGACAACAGTGTTCTGCCGGTGTGGTATCCGTTACAATGCCCGTCACGGCCCGTATTACTGCGTGCTGGCGGCAGCCTTGATTTGGCGGGTGCGCTATAAAAATACCGGGGACAGAGGAGAGTTCAACGATGATTTCACTCGACGGAACCGCATCGCTATGGGTAGTTGGGATCCTGTGCCTTGCGCTGGGAATGGCACTGGGTTGCATCATTACCTACCTGGTTACTACGCGATATGGCCATAGCCGCGACCTGCGGGAAGAACTGAATTCACTCAAGGAACGGTTTTCCGATTACCGCGATCAGGTCACGCAACATTTCATGCGCACTTCCGGACTCGTACAGGAAATGACCCGGAGCTACCGTGCCGTCTATGAACACCTGGCAACCGGCGCCCAGAGCCTGTGCACTGATGATATCGATACGCCGTGCCTGGACTTCCCCGAAAAGGTCAAGCTGTCAGCTGAAAGTGAATCCCGGGAAGCTGCGGAGATCATCAATGAACTGTCGAGTGATGTAGAATACCTCGAGGACCTGCTGGGCGAGGCACCGCGCATCTCGGATCTTGATATCAAGGCGGAAATCGGGAAAAAGCAGGCCATACAGCATTAGCTTTACTCGCCGTAGACCGTAAGCGTCAGGTGGCGTTGATGCGCAGCAGTCCGGTGTTCCCACAGATAGATTCCCTGCCAGGTACCCAGGTCACAGCGCTGGTTTCTCACCGGGAAGGTCATATCGCTGGTTGTCAGGATGTTGCGAATATGCGCCGGCATGTCATCGGGCCCTTCCGCCGTGTGCCGATACAACGGGTCTCCGTCCGGTACCAGCCTTGCCATGTAACGCTCCAGGTCTGAACGCACCTCCGGATCGGCATTCTCGCACACGATGAGTGAAGCACTGGTATGACGCAGGAATACATTGCATATGCCGGTCCGGACACCGGATCTGTGTACCCTGTCCTGCAGCTCCGCGGTGATCGGAAAGGTACCCCGCCCCCGGGTTGTCACAGTAAAGCTGTCCTGATAAACCATGATTACCACCACCTAGTACTCCTTCAAGGTGATATTGACGGGTTCAGAGCTACCCAGATGATCCAAGACAAGGCGCAGTCCGCAGGGAATGGCAGGCCCTTTTCAAGGACTGCAACGCCGTATTGGATCATCCGGGTAGCTCCCTGCGGGCGAGCCGGGAAGCGCTCGTCCGCGATGTTGCGCCTCTTGGCAAGGGCGGGCCATTCCCGGCGAGGCGCGCCTTTCGGCCAACCGCTTCCCGACTCGCTGAACCCGTCAATATCACCTTGAAGGAGTACTAGCGGCGGCAGGTCCGTCCATCATAGACATACATGATCGATACCAGTTGAGTCAGCACCATCCGGCGATCTTCCATTGAAAAGTGGGCTACTTGTGGAAATTCCTCACCCTTTTCCAGGGCCCGGATATAGCCGTATACCTTGTTACAGCCTTCATTGCACAAGGCTTCAACACATTCCTCGATAGTAGCAGAGCGCTCTGGCATGGGACCGTACCCGCACATTAAGCGTTCATTCTACCAGTTATTTCCGAACCTGCTTGCCGGCTGAAGAAATCATTTCCCGGTTTCCGGCCCCAGATCACAGAAATATCCGCCATACAGGGCTACGCTGATCTGAAACCAATGTACAACAGGTCAGAGAATACCGGGAGACTGCTTGCATGCGTATCAGAGAATTCACCACGACGGTCATGCTGGTCACGCTGGTTCTGTTACAGGGTTGTACGGCACAGCGCGCTGCCGGAACCGGCCATTACCCCGGCGGAACGGGACACGCATTTATGGCCCCCGAAATTGACCAGACGCAGGATCATTTCATTGCCTGGATCCCGCTGGACAGGGCCCAGACACCCGCTGTGGCCGAGGCGCTGGTGCATGTGGAACTGGCCAAGGCCAAGGACCGGGTCGGCATGAAGTTGTGTGACGGAGCGTGGTTAATCGATGGGGAGGTTACCGCCCGGTATGGGCCGGTCCCTGCCACGGCCCCGCCCGATCTGGGCGGGTACCCGGCCTGGTATTATCGTATCAGCCACCAGCCAGGTCTCAAGGGATGTATCGCGTCACCGACCAGTGACCTGTACCGGGAACTCCGCGTCAACCTGCCACAATGGATCCTGCTGCAAACAGCCGCATCACCGCAGGCACAAAGCGAACCGATAACCGCGACGGCGTCATTGGTTAAATGACGCCCTGGCTTCCCTCTCCCGAACTCCCTTCCGACACCCTGTCACCCACCTCGAGAACCAGATCCTTTACGGTTCTGCGACCTGCCACATCCCGGTAACCGGCGTCAACCTGTGACATGAGCAGGTCAACCGCATCCAGGGATTGCAATTGCGCATCGTTCAGAAACCGGTCCTCTCCTGCCTTGCGCACGGCAGTCAGCAAATCGGCCAGCTGCATGGTTTCAATATCGTGTACCGGCAGATAGACCGGAGGCTCTTCACTGGTAATTTCAATCAGGTAACCGGCATTCACCAGTATCTCGATAACCCGGTGCACGGGTTCTCCAGGCAACCCCAGACGCTCGACCAGAGCATCCAGATTCCACGGCTGCACGCCATGGTAGAAGTTGTAGCCGGCAAGATACATAATCTGCAAAGCGAGACGTTCACGCACCCGGTTACTCAGTACAAAACGCACCCTGTGCAGGGTCATGTATTTGGGATACTGGACAAAATAGGCAATCTGCGAGCCAACCAGCATGATCAACCAGCTCAGATACAGCCAGATCAACAGCAGAATCAGGATGGCAAAACTTGAATAAATCGCCGCGTACTTAGATGAAGATGCAATAAAGGTGGCAAATCCCCAGCCGGCAGTCGCCCATAAAGCCCCCCCGATCACGCCGCCGACCAGCGCAGCCCGCAACTGCACGCGGGTATTTGGTATGAACATGTATACAAAGGTGAAGGCCAGACACACCAGGAAATAGGGAACCAGTCGCCCCGAATACACGATCAGGGATCCGAGGGGTTCGATGGATATCAGGCGCTGCGCAAGCTCCGAATTGAGAATGGCGGCAGCCAGGCCAATGGCACTGAATATCAGCACGGGCCCGATCAGGACCACACTCAGATAACTGCTGAAACGCTGCGAGATAGTGCGCATGCGATCGACCTGCCAGACGAAGTTGAAGGCTGACTCGATCTTCTGCAGCAGGGATATTACCGTATAAATAAGAAATGCAAAGCCCACCGATCCAAGTACGCCTACCCTGATATTGTCGACAAAACCGACAAGCCGGTTCGCGACTTCAACACCCTGGGAACCCAGAGGACTCATGAGTTCATACAGGAACGGCTCGATCCTGGTATGAACGCCGAAACCCTTCAGTACCGAGAAACTGACCGCCAGCAGCGGCACGACTGACAGCAGGGTGGTATAGACCAGACTCATGGCGCGCAGGTTCAACTGGCCGCCGAGCAGTTCCCTGACCAGCATATGCAGTACGCGGGCAATAAAGACGACCGCCTTTTGCACCCCATGCAGATCACGCAGATCATCATCCCACACCTGGCGGGTAAACCACGAGTACAGCTTGTGCAGTGTCTGGTCCATTCCACGATTCCTGCTGCTGGTAACCACCTGCCGGCTGCCTGCTGCCTGCTGATCCGGTAATGCTGCCACAAGGACCAGGCTCACAGGCTGGATCATAGCACCTCGAAACGACCGCCAAAACGGCGGCGGGAACCGGGGCCAGGCAGAAAATCACTACCTGAGCAGTTCAACGACAAGTCATGGGAAATCTAAAGATAGGGCCGGTTATGTCGATAATCTGCCATGGAATGTGTACCCGGGCCATAATCTGCGATGAGTGAAAAACAAGAGGAAAATCAGCGCTTGCTGATCGTTGATGACTCCAAAGTCATCCGGGTTACAGCCCGCAAGATCCTGCGCGACCACTTTGAAACCTTCGAGGCCGTCGATGGCGAGAACGCCTGGGAAACCCTCACAACCGAAGCGCCGTTCTCACTGATTGTATCAGATCTTACCATGCCGAACCTCGACGGCTTCGGCCTGCTGGCGCGTATCAGGAACTCGCACCTGCCGCACGTGCGTGATCTTCCGGTAATCATTATAACCGGGGCGAATGAAACAGAAACCACCATGAAACAGGCCCGCCAGGCCGGCGCAACCGACTTTATCGGAAAACCATTCGATGCGATCCACTTGCTGGCGCGCACCCAGGCACATGCCAGATCACATACGGTGACCACTGCACTCCAGCAGGAGAACACAAGTCTGGAAGACCAGTCCGCGAGCGATTCACTGACCGGGCTCGCCAGCGAAACCGCGTTCATGGAGCGCGGCTACCAGCAATTGTCATATGCAATCCGTAACAGCAGCAGCCTCGGAATATTCCGGATCGAGATCGACGAATACGGCAGGCTGTTCAAGGAATACGGCGCACAGTTCTCCGAAACCGTTGTCTGTGCCCTGGCGAACACCCTGAGCATGGTAATCCGGCAGGAAGATACGGCTGCGAGGATCGGCACGGCACGATTTTCCCTGTTGCTGCCCGGCATGAACAATATCGGGGTCCGCAACCTGGCCGAGCGCATCAATGATGAATTCGGCAGTCGCTTCTTCAAGGCAGGTGACACCCGGGTACCTGTCACTGCCAGTATTGGTGTCGGATTACCGGATATACGCAAGGATATGCGCTTCGATGAACTGCTTTCGATGGCTGACCGACGTCTGCTCCAGGCCAGCAAACTGGGTGGCAACCGGATCATTTTTGATGATGAAACACCCGCCACAGAAACGGCATCCGTTGCAGAAACGGCAGATGGAATTTCTGCAGCGGCGGAGCTCGAACCTGGCAGACCAGAACAGTCCCGGAAGGCAGTTTTCCCCTTTGATGTCGAGTCACTGGAAGTGGAGGAAATCGAATTATTCGCCCCCGGCTACCCGTTTGATATATTCAAGTCCCAGCACAAGCCGAACGTGACAGAATGCCGCTCCCCGGACATGCCGGAACCTGCAGCAGGTGCCTTTGCCGGCCCGGTACCGGATAATGTAATAGAAATTACCCCGGTCGCGGACCCGGCTACAGAATCCGCCACCCGTTTAAATACAAGCGGGAAACCGACTCAGGTTTACACCGCGGATCTGGCAGACTCAGTGGAGTCAACACTGGACGCCGCATTGTCGATGCGCCCGGAGCAAGATGATATCGTCATATCTGCACCCTTCGCTGCCCACCTGGAATCCAACCCCGGGGCAACAACCGCCTTTGACGAAAAGCCCGAGGCACACAAAGCGGGAGAACGGTCTGCCAGCATAGAAACGGATACCGACCTGACTCACGGAGAAGGTCGCGGCAGCAGCGACACGGCAGAAACGGACACCCGGCGCCCGGGTTTCCTGAAAAGGATATTCACCCTGTTCCGCCGCAAGCGCTCACTCGAGTAATTTCATACAGTTTCCGGCAATCAGTTCCAGTTCGCCGGACCCCGTCAGATTTCCCCGCCACAGGGTGCCACTCCCGTGTGGATACTCAACACTCCGGGTCGTGTATATAATACGGCCTCCGGACTTGCCAGTACCCGATATAAGATTCAGCAGGAGCAACCCATGCCATCATTTGATGTCGTCTCGGAAGTTGACATGCACGAGGTAAGCAATGCAGTCGACCAGACCAACCGCGAAATCGGTAACCGCTTCGATTTCAAGGGCAGCGGAGCCAGAGTCGAACAAACCGGAACGACGTTGTCCCTGCAAGGAGAAAATGATTTCCAGATTAAACAGATGCTTGACATCCTGCACAAGAAAATCACCAAGCGTGGTGTCGATATTGACGCATTGTCGGAAGGCAATATCGAGACCAGTGGCAACAAGGCAAGCCTGGCGATTACAATCCGCCAGGGCATCGACCAGGATTCAGCCAGAAAGATCGTCAAGCAGATCAAGGATGCAAAACTCAAGGTACAGGGCAGCATCCAGGGAGACAAGATCCGGGTCAACGGGAAAAAACGTGATGATCTGCAGGAGGCCATTAGCCTGCTGCGTGAGGCCAATCCGGGTCTGCCGCTGCAATACATCAACTTCCGGGACTAGCTGTAGACCGTTCGCAAAGTAGATTAGAATAACGATCATCCGCCAATCCGAGACCTAGAATTCAGTCAATGACCCAATCTACCCTGACTACACCGCCACCAGCCGCTCCCCGCAAGAGCCGCTACACAAATGATGAGCTCCTTGAATGCGGGCGCGGCCATTTGTTCGGTCCCGGAAATGCCCAGTTGCCACTGCCCCCCATGCTGATGTTTGAAAGGATCACGCATATCAGCGATGCCGGCGGCGCCTATGGCAAAGGCGAAATTGTCGCGGAACTGGATATAAAGCCGGATTTGTGGTTTTTTGACTGCCACTTCATGGGTGACCCCGTCATGCCCGGTTGCCTGGGCCTGGATGCCATGTGGCAACTGGTCGGTTTTTATCTGGGCTGGAACGGCAGCCCCGGGCGCGGGCGTGCGCTGGGCGCAGGGGATGTAAAATTCAGTGGCCAGGTTACCCCGGCCAACAAAATCGTGACCTACCGCATTGATATGAAACGTGTCATCCAGCGCAAACTCCATATGGGTATTGCCGATGGCACTGTTTCCGTGGACGGTCGCGATATCTACCATGCAACCAGCCTGCGCGTGGGCCTGTTCACCTCTACGGAAAATTTTTAGGAAGTTCAGTTATGCGTCGTGTTGTCATTACCGGTCTGGGCATTGTCTCGAGCCTTGGAAATAACAAGCAGGAAGTACACCGTTCCCTGTATGAGGGACACTCGGGTATTGAATTCATTCCCGAGTACGAGGAACTCGGGTTTCGCAGCCGGATTGCCGGCACCCTTAAGGTCGATACCGCGGCGCTGATCGATCGCAAGCTGCGGCGTTTCATGGGCAACAGTGCCGCTTATAACTACATCGCCATGCAGGAGGCTGTGGAAGATTCCGGACTCGGTGAGGAGATGATATCCAACCCCCGTACCGGGCTGATCGCCGGCTCCGGTGGTGCCTCCACCGAAAATGTCGCCCTGGCCATCGATCTCCTCAGGGAAAAAGGCATTCGCCGTGTCGGTCCCTACATGGTTCCCCGTACCATGTCGAGCACCAATTCGGCCTGTCTGGCGACCCCGTTCAGGATACACGGGGTGAACTATTCCATCAGTTCAGCCTGTTCCACCAGCGCCCACTGTATCGGAAATGGTTATGAGCTGATCCAGTTCGACAAACAGGACATCGTATTTGCCGGTGGTGGCGAGGAGTTGCACTGGACGCTCACCTTGATGTTCGACGCCATGAGTGCACTGTCATCCAAATACAATGATACGCCGGAAACGGCTTCACGCCCCTATGATGCAACCCGCGACGGCTTCGTGATCGCCGGTGGCGGCGGCATGGTCATCCTGGAGGAACTGGAGCACGCCAGGCAGCGTGGCGCGAAAATCTACGCGGAACTGGTCGGTTACGGCGCCACCTCCGATGGTTACGACATGGTGCAGCCTTCCGGCGAGGGGGCAACCCGTTGCATGCAGCAGGCGATGTCCACCGTGGCCGAACCGGTTGGTTACATCAATGCACACGGCACCAGCACTCCGGTCGGTGACATGCGGGAACTGGAGGCTGTGCGCACGGTATTCAACAAGAATATACCGAAGATCAGCTCGACAAAATCCCTCTCCGGCCACTCACTGGGTGCCGCGGGTGTCCACGAGGCTATCTATTCCCTGCTCATGATGCAGGGTGACTTTATCAGTGCCTCCGCCAATATCACCGAACTCGATCCGGCCGGAGCCGGCTTCCCGATTGTAAGGGAACGCATCGACAACGCCGGCATCGATATCATAATGTCCAACAGTTTCGGCTTCGGTGGCACCAACGCAACGTTGATTTTCCGTCGCTGGCAGGAAGACTGATCAGCTGACAATCATCTGGTTATCTGACGGGGGCGAGTAGTGGACCCCTCCGTGACCGGCAACCCGCCGGACCGGAAAATATCCGGAATCCGTCCCCGACAGAATGCTGACGCAAGCGCGGCTCCGCCATGGAAGAAACCCGGATATCCTTCAGTATTGATACCGCCGGGGGGTTCGCAATTCCCGCCAGCTCTGGAAGGTCGGGTAATTGCGATACCCCTCCGTCAGTACATAATCGAGAATGTTGCGCAGGCGATAAAACTGCACGACCGAATCGACACGGATAATTTCCCGCCCTTGCGGATCGAATATAATCAGGGTTGGCGTATAAAACAGCCCCATGCTTTCCGCCCATTTCCTGGCCGTCGTGCGCTGGCCTGCCGGGGTTACGACCGGTGTATCCTCCCAGTAAGACAACTGTACATTCTCGAACTGAGCCACTCGTTCGCGGATCTCAGAGTCCTGTAACGGGCCGGCGTGCAGTACGTCACAGGCATGGCACTTACCCTGTTCGAAGAAGACCGCCAGCGGGCGCTCTCCCGGAAACCGGCTCCGGTCCAGCATATAGGGTCCAGGCTGGAACAAGGGGTCCTCGTTCAGGTCCCCGGGCTCGAACACCAGCGGTACATCGGCCCGGGCGAGATAGGCCCGGAAGGGCTCCTTTTTATAATGCTCATCTGCCACATATTCCAGTGCCGCGCGAAACCGGTAGGGAGGGTAATAACCGCGCAGGCGCAAGTCTTCCCGACCATCCAGATCGTAAAACACTACCGAAGGGGTAAAATTGGTATTTTCCCGAATAGCGAATTCACGCTCGGTCATCTCGCGCCCGGTCAGGTCAATGACCGTCCGGTCGCCATGAATATCCAGTCCGATGACATCGAAATGGTTGCGAATATAGGCCTGGATATCTTCCCTTTCCAGATCCTGCTCCAGGAATTTCCGGCAATAGGCACAGTATTTCTGGCCGAAATACACCAGCAGGCCGGACTTGCCATTCTCCCGGGCCTCCTGCAGATCTTCCCCAAGATCCAGAAAACTGAGCTTGAACCATTCGGGAAAGGACAGCGGTTCTGCAAGCGGCTGATCATCAAAGGAAAACGTATCATCATCGGATGCCGCAAGAGCCCCGGATGGTCCGAAGGCACCCGGCACAGAGATCAGCAGACACCACCAAAAGATACGGGACCTTGACATCCCCGGTACCCCCCTGTCTTCATTATTACGGCGCAGGACAAGCTGCCCGGGATTGACGGCTTGTTCTGGATCAGCGCTCAGCGGAATAACTGGCACGGCTGGTTTCCGTTTCCCAAACCGCCACTTCGATAACCGGGTAGCCCTTGCCGGCCACGTATTCGTAAATCATGCACGCGATGGTTTCCGCCGTCGGGTTACCCGCCAGGGCCGTCACCCGTTCGCCGGCATCCTGCAGCACAGGCAGGATCGGATCATCCTTGTGCAACAACATGGTATGGTCGATTTCACGATCCAGCCATTCCCAGACCAGCTGCTTGACGTCACTGAAATCCTCAACCATACCACGATCATCCAGCGCATTACTTTCCAGTGTGATCACCGCCCGGGCATTGTGTCCGTGCAAATACCTGCATTTGCCGTTGTAATTGATCAGGCGATGGCCATAGCAGAAGGATACTGATTTTGACACTCGAAACATGTACTGCATCCCGTTTCATTCGGTTACAGATGGAAATTGAGGCGGCGCATCCGGTTCCGCCTGTAACTGACCTTTACGTAAACCAATCTGCCTGTCGACAATCATTTTAAGAGGCCGAACCTACAATGGCTATACAGAAAGGGAACAAAGTGATTAGAATGAACTCAATGCCTACCAATATCCACCCCTTGCACCCATTCTGATGGCGAACCTGCCCACGTGGACCATCCTGGGGGGGGGCTACCAGTCGTATCTCAAGGGTGACTATAACGCGGCCTATAACGAATGGCTGCCGCTCGCCGAGTTGGGTGATGTCGAGGCACAGTTCAATCTAGGCGTTATGTACGATGAGGGTGCCGGGGTCGAAAAGAATCTCGCGACCGCCGCAAGCTGGTACCGGAAGGCTGCCGGACAGGGATTTATGGATGCCCAGACCAACCTTGGCATCATGTACTTCCACGGCCAGGGCGTACCCCGCGACTACCGCGAGGCCATGAAATGGTTCCAGCAGGCCGCCGGTCAGGGGGACCAGGAAGCTGCCGGTTATCTGAAGAAAATCAGCAGTGAACTTGCCGCAGATGATCAGCAGACAGTCGCCTGAAACCTGCACGCAATCCTGATGTCTGTCCTCTCCGGGCAATTGTCCTGACACGCATCAACCACCCGGTCATATCCGGCAATAATCCAATATATTTATTACATATCATAGGGTTGTTCTATACTTCTGATAGGCGAGACTATTCCTGAAGATCACTGAAATGACCGATTCCAACAGCAACCAGAGCAGTCCACCCAGCCAGGGGCAGCCATATCCACTGCCCGGCAGTATCACACGGCCGGCTTATACTCCCGGTGAACGGGAAGCGCTTGTTGCAGAGATCAAGCAACTGCTTGCAGAGAAGGATGCCGTACTGGTTGCCCACTATTACACCGACGAGGACCTGCAGAAGATCGCGGATGAAACCGGTGGGATGGTAGCCGATTCACTGGAAATGGCCCGCTTTGGAACCCGGCATCCGGCCAGCACACTGGTAGTGGCCGGGGTCCGTTTCATGGGCGAAACCGCCAAGATTCTCAATCCCGAAAAACAGGTATTGATGCCGTCACTGAAAGCCGAGTGCTCACTCGATCTTGGCTGCCCCCCGGAGAAATTTATCCCCTTCTGCGACGCCCACCCGGACCGGACTGTGGTCGTTTATGCGAATACCTGCGCCGCGGTCAAGGCACGCTCCGACTGGGTCGTTACCTCGAGCATCGCCGTGGATGTCGTGAACTACCTCAGGGATAAGGGTGACAAAATCCTCTGGGGACCGGACCGGTATCTGGGCGATTACGTTCAACGCATCACGGGTGCCGACATGCTGCTGTGGCAGGCGAGTTGTATCGTACATGAACGCTTCAAGGCGGAAGCCCTGCAGAATCTGGCCAACCGGCACCCGGATGCCGCGATCCTGGTACATCCGGAATCACCACAACCGGTTATCGAAATGGCTGATGTCGTCGGCTCGACCACCCAGTTGATCAAGGCAGCACGCGGGCTCCCCAACATGAAATTTATCGTCGCGACCGATAATGGCATCTTTTACAAAATGAAACAGGCGGCGCCCGGGAAAACCTTCCTGGAAGCGCCATCTGCCGGTGAAGGCGCCACCTGCGAGAGCTGCGCCCATTGCCCGTGGATGGCCATGAACCATCTGCGCAATCTTGCCGCCGTATTGACCAATGGAAACAATGAAATACAGGTGCCCGAAGAGATCCGGCAACGGGCATTAACAGCGACCCAGCGCATGGTCGACTTTGTGGCCACGAATAAATAAAACCGCCGGTACGAACCCCGGGCGGTGCAGGGGCAGTCCTCAGGGTGAGAAACTGCGAGTCGTCGTACTCCAACCCCCGAACGGGTCTTGGATGCGGTCGCTGCTGTTTGCCTCATCTGCACTGAATTACCTGAAGAAGCGTGGCGCTAATGTCGGGAAGGGGTAACCAGCGCCTCACGACCGCGGAACAGATCACTGGCCAGAGCGCCGGGACCGCACTGTATAAATGTCCTCACGACACTGCCGCCAGCATAATGTAACGCGGGCACCATCCGCTTATCCGGATACGCCAATGACTTGTCCACGAATACCTGTTACCTGCACATGAAAGCCACCGGCCCACAACCATCGACACTGGCCAGCGTAGCCGCCCTGATCGCCCGGACAATCCGCGCCTATGAGTGCGACCCGGTACCCCTGTTCCGGCAATCGGGCATCGATATCCACCGGGTTTCCGACCCTAATGCCCGCTTTCCGGTTGTGCGTATGCAGCAGCTTTGGCAACTGGCCGTGGATAAAACCGGTGACCCCTGTTTCGGCCTGTCCGCCGCAGCACAGTTTCAGCCGGCGGTATTGCACGGGTTGGGGCTTGCCTGGCTTGCTAGCGATACCCTGCGGAATGCCCTAAACCGACTGGTACGTTACTCACGACTGATCTCGACCGCCGCCGAGATACACCTTGAGGAGCTCGACAGCGGGGTGGAACTGGTTGTCAATCCACCATCGGGCTGGACCGAATATGTGTATGCACCCGTGGATACCGCCATGGCGGTATTCCTGCGCATGTGCCGCTCGACAGGCGGCAGTGAGATCCGGCCCGCAGGCGTGACACTGGTGCGTCCCCGACCGCCCTGCGCCGCCAGATTCGACAGTGAATTCGGCGCGCCTGTTGCCTACGGGACCGAGGCCAATACGCTTGCATTTGACCGTACCCAGGTCGATGCGGCCCTGCCTTATGCCAACCCGGAACTCGCCCGCATCAATGATCAGACCGTGGTGGACTATCTTGCCCGGTTCGACCGGGCCAGTATCACCCTGCAGGTTCGTGCACACATCGTCGAGCAGCTGCCGGACGGCTCACCGAACCAGGGAATTATTGCCGATTCCCTGCATATCAGCCTGCGGAGTCTGCAACGCAGACTGAAGGATGAAAATACGAACTACAAAACGTTGCTGGAAAGCACCCGGCAGGAACTGGCCCTGCACTACATCCGGCAATCTCATCGCTCGATAGGCGAGATCACCTACCTGCTGGGATTTTCCGAACCCAGCAACTTCACGCGCGCTTTCAAGCGCTGGACTGGCAAGTCACCCGCCAGTTTCAGGAGCGACGCCTGAAGTTCCCCGTGAGGATAGCGCTGGCAGCCCTTCATCCGGTATCCCCCGGCTACAGCACCTCATTACGGTTATGCCATTCACCCTCACGTGACTCAATCTCCGACCGATAGGCCCGGATTTCACCGGCCAGTGCCTTCTCGATGACCTGTTCCACCGTCCTGGCCGTTTCAATGCGTTGCAAAAAAACATAGTCCGCACCGGCCTCATACAATCGTTTACTCTCCTGCAGTTCGATTGCATTGGCGATGATGACCGCCTGCGGGTTGACACGGCGTGCCGCAATGACGATCTGGCGATTCGTGGTGCCCTTGAGAACATCGTCGGGTATGGTGCAGGCTATGACCCTTGCCTTGTCGATCCCGGCATGTAACAGCGTTTCGCTGTTACTCAGGTCACCGTATTTCACGACCGCGCCCAGTGCCGCAATCCTGGCATGCAGGTTGACATTAAAATCAACAATCAGCACATTCGGGAGCATCCCCGGAAATTTCCTGCCCATCTCATATAACAGGGAAGAGGCAACCCGGTGAAAGCCAAGCAAGGCCAGGCTATAGGACTCCTCCTCCACTGCGGCCATATTCTCCGGCTCCCGGAAACCGATGCGCCCCAGCAACTTCCCGAGCTTCTCGTGAATGGCATCGGCCTGCCGGTAGAGGGTCGGCGTCAGCAGTGCTGTAATCACAAAAGCGAAGATAATGGCACTGTTCAGACCTCCGGAAATGTGGCCCAACTGCATACCGAGGAAGCCGATCACCAGACTGAATTCGGAAATCTGGGCGAGCCGGATCGAGGCCACCATGGAATTACGGCGATCCAGCCCGGTGAAATAAAACAGCGGGAAAAACAAAAGGTAGCGGGCCAGCAAGGCCGCAAGGGCAAGCAGTCCCGCGATCAACAGAACGTCGATCCCGTCGGGTGCGGGTATCGTCATGCCGAGACCGACAAAGAAGAGCGTTACCAGGAAGTCCTTCACGACGCCAACCTTGCCGACGATTTCCGTGCTGTATGGCAGGCTCGCGATGGTGGCACCTGCAATCAGGGCACCCATTTCGGCACCGACCGCCAGATGCAGGTTGAATCCGAGGGTCGTTTGGGTGATCACATCGAGATTCATGCCCAGAAAAACCACAATAAAGCACCAGGACAAGGCCCCCAGGAAGATGATCTCCGGAAATTTCGCGCTCCAGTCAAAGCCAATCGGAATAACATACCGGGCAAACAACATGGCCAGCGCCCCGAGGACCCCGATACCAAGAAATGAAAGCAGGATCGGTCCGATCTCCGGGGAATCGAAATTGGGCTGGATTGCGATAACCACAATCGCCCAGATATCCTGGAAGATGAGCAGCCCGAGCGAGATGCGCCCCACCTCGGTGTCCAGCTGGAATGTCTGTTGAAACAGCTTTATGACCAGGAGTGTGGATGAGGCGGCCAGGACGAAACCGATATACAGGGGCACATAGCCACCCGCTGTCAGCAGTTCCCCGCCGATGCCCAGCCAGACTAGCAACCTGGCAAACCCGATACCAAAGACAACGCACAACGGATATTGCAACAGGCCCGACAGGATCAGGATACGTCCGCTGGCCAGCAGCTTGCGGATATCGATTTCCAGGCCAATCAGAAACAGCAGCAGGATCAGCCCCAGTTCCGAAATGGTCTCGATGTTGGCGGGGTCGGTAACCAGCCCGGCCCCGACCGGCCCCACCACTACACCGGCAACCAGGAACGCGGCAATTTCCGGGATCCTGATGCGAGTAAATACGATGGCAAGCACACCCGCCAGCACCACGCAAATACCGATATCCTGTACCAGGGAAGGCAGCTTCCCCTCGGAGGCCATGGCCGGAACCGGCAGAAATACCAGAAGCCAGCCCAATGCGGCTATCCGGCTTAGCAACCGGCTCGCGTATACCGCTGTCCGGCCGGCATCCTGTCCGTTATCAGGTTCTCGACACACAATGGTCCCTTGTGGATTAGTGCACCGGCTACGCACAAGTCCGGCGTTCGTTGACGATGAGACGGGAATTGTAATCCACGAGGTACGTAAACAACCACTGCTGCCGGTCGCGTAGCGGTAGCGGCCGTGGTTACCGGGTTTTGCCGGGGTAACAGCAGACAAGCACACATCGCCAGCCGGGTTTCGCCCTGTTAACAAGGCCTGATTACTCCACCACATCCGGTCCTGTCCCTTCCACGGGGCGGGAATATCCCCCTGAATGCCGGCGTACCTTCGTACTCCCTGGCACTATCCTCCAGTCACATACAACCCACCCGACGAGAATCCGGGCAAATACCCTTGCACCGGAAACGGCTCCGAATCATACTGAATTTCCTGTGCAATCACTGGGGGGTGGTTGGTAATGATTATCACGTTTTACGGGGTACGTGGCTCGATCCCGTCACCGGGAGCAGACACAGCCAGGTACGGTGGCAATACCTCGTGCGTATACATAGAACTGGAAAACGGCCAGAACCTGATACTGGATGCCGGCACCGGCATCCGGGGTCTGGGCAAACGCCTGAAGGACTCGGATAACAGAATCAACATCCTGTTGTCACATGGTCACTGGGACCATATTCAGGGCTTTCCGTTCTTCGAACCGATCTATCAGCCGGGTCGCGAGATCCATGTCTACACCGGCAACATGAGTAACAAGAGCAAACTCTGTTCGTTATTCGATCAGATCGATGGGGCGAACTTCCCGGTCAATGCCGAGGATCTGCCCTCGAGCAACAAATGTATATTCGAGAATATCGAGACCACGCTGTCTTACGAGGATATCAGGGTACGGCAGGTGGCGCTCAACCATCCCGGCGGCGGTTGTGCCTACCGGATCGAGGGTGACGGAACATCCTGCGCCTATGTAACCGATAACGAGCTGGAGCCACCAGGCAGGGTCACCACGACCTACGATCAATGGGTGGCATTCTGCCGGGGCGTCGATGTCCTGATTCACGATGCCCAGTACCTCGCTTCCGACATGCCGCACAAACACGGGTGGGGACACTCACTGGTATCCCAGGTACGTCAATTGGCACTGGATGCCGAGGTCGGCTGTCTGGTGATGTACCACCACGATCCGGACCGTACCGATGCCGAGATTGATTTTATCCAGCAGGATAACGAGCATTTTTTCCGTGGCAAGCGAGCACCGTCGGTAAGCCTGTGTGCGGCCGAACAGATGCGGATACACCTGACGGCACGCCGGAACGGGACTGCTAAAATCGAGATAACCTAGCCCGGATTTCTCACCGGGCGGCTGTGGAACATCATAATGTATCCTGATTATCTCTGAAACTCAGCTGTCAGGCGAAGGCCGATGGAATGGCGGCTGCGGGGCCTGCCAAACCGTCCAGCAATGCTTCCGGGTGGGCTGGTGGGGCCAGGGCGGCAAGACCGTCTGCCGCAGGGATGCGGCAGTCGAGCTACAGGGAGGTATTTATGACGTGTCTTGACGTCCTGGCCCCCAGCACGCCCTTCTCCACCATGGCTGAGTTTCAGAGATAATCAGGTAATGTATTGAGGTAACGAGAAGAGTCGTGAACTATCAAATGACGGCTCGTTTTCGGGGGATGCCTATCCCGGCCCTGGCTGGTTCTCGCGCGCCCGCGGTGTTGCGCCTCTTGGCAAGGGCTGGTCATTCCCGGCGAGGCGCGCCTGGCGGCCAACCGCTTCCCGACTCGCTGAATCCGTCAATATCACCTTGAAGGAGTACTAGTCACCCACCCGGACGCACATCACATCGCACCGGGTCCCGTGCAACATGGCATTGGCGGTCGAACCGAGCAAGGTGGCTACACCATGGCGGCCATGCGTACCGATCACAATCAGGTCGTAGTCATGCTTCTGTGCATAATGCAGGATCTCGTGTTTTATGGAGCCCACTCTCACAATGCATTTTGCATCGGGTATCCCCATATCCTTTGCCAGCGCACCGAGATACCCCCGGGCCCGTTCCACGATCGTCTCCTGCAACTCGAGTGGCAAAGCCGGCCTCAGCTCGTAGTCACCCTCCATGATGAGGGGGTCTGCAACATGGATCAGACATAATGCGGAGCCATACTGCTCGCTGAATTCGCGCGCACGCGCAACGACCGGTTTTGCTTCGGGTGACAGGTCAACTGCCACCAGGATCTGCTTGTAAGCCATCATGACTGCTACCTCACGGATACATTCTGCTTGCCCAGCTCCGCGTTACCGGCCAGCTCGAACAGAGCGTTTACTGCATGTGCAAATAATTTATAACATATGGACCCGGCTGACCTTGACACGGCTCAATTAATCCTGAAGTCACGCTACGGTCAGCACTTTGCTCTTGTCCGTATTGTATACCGCCAACCGTACCGGGGGGCATGCCATACAGCGCCAGACAGGCAGGTCCGGCGGCGCCATTTTCCATTGACGGGTACCTTGACCGCTCTGGATCGTCCCCGCCAGGTAACCCCGGGGACGCATGACGGTCCTGTATCATAAAACATCGAACCAGCAGCGCACAAAATTTGCTATACTATTGGCAAATCAACAACAATGGTGGCGGAGTGTGCCTGATCGGGTGCTGGTTAAAGAATGAAAGAACGACGCACGCAAGAAAGGCGCAGTTTCAAGGCTGCACCAGACCCGCTTGTGAAGGATAACAAGGGGCAAGCGAAATTATCGGACCGGCGCAGGATTCCGGACCGGCGCTTGAATAATATTACTGTAGAGTACATCTCGCTAAACGACTTCTATAACTCCAAGATCCACCTGGCAGAGCACTCCTGAATACCGGCCGGACGGCGTGGCCGCTCTTCGAAAACGGACATGCTGTCCGGTTGCACCATGTAACCAGTCCCGGACCAGGGTACCCTGACAAACGCGCGATTTCGGGAGCATGTGAAATAACGCCCACCGCAAATCGTGCCAGGGCGAAGCAGGAATGCAGACATCGCTTGCCGTGTTTGCCCCGGTGAATGAAGCTTATAGATTTTCCCTGCCCCTTCCCCTTCATCAGTGACGGCGAAGTATCCCTGAATATCGGCTTGGCTGATAGCTCGATCAGAGGTTTCCGGCTGCGTTTCTGCTGTCCAGAAAAACCGGTTATCCGACTGATCGTCAGCACAGCGTCCTACAGACTACCCTCCGGCATGAACCTAGAATCAAGCACTATCGACTCCCTGCTTCATGGAATTATCGACGTGCCTGCAACCGGAAGAACCGTCATTCCCTGTGTCCTTGTCATGCTGGGTTTTGCCGCCAGCACCCCTGCCGAAAAGGTGTACCGGTGGCAGGATGCCAATGGTCAGATTCACTATGGCGACATCCCGCCGAAGATGAAACCGGCGGAACGCAGGGAAATCAAATCGACCAGCCCTCCGGCAGACAGCTCTGCCGGTTTGCGGCCCGGAGAAAGAAAGGTACTACACAGGATAGAGCGGCGCGAACACGACGCGCACCGGGACAGATCCCGCATCAGGCTGCGCAATGACAAACGCAGGGCGGCTAAAAGAAGGGACTGCGCGGAAATCAGGAAACACTTGCGGCAAACACGCGATAAGAAACTACGAAAACAATACTCGAATACCTTACGCAGAGACTGCTGAAAACAGGGCCGCATGCGCTGCATGCCGGTCAGGATAATCGACATCGATAGCGTAAGGGGACGTCCCTGTCCAGCAATCATCCTTGGAATCCGATCGAAGATGTCCCTGGAAGGAATGCAGCCGATGCGGATTCCATACTGGCATAAAATCTGTCTCGCGAATATTGTGGAAATTACTTATTAATACGAATAATCATGAAGATACCATTCGTGAACCAGTCAGGCCGCCCCACCGGGCAGGCGGGCGGAAGGAGATCCGTGTTTCGGTTTTCCCTTATATGAAGCGCTGCGCAAATATGGGATAGTCGCCATAACCCTATGCTATTGCAGTAAATTATATACCACACCATGGAGGAGCAAGAATTGAAGACGGACAGCATCCGTTCCGTACCTTCCCGTGTATAAAAGCGATCCAACCATGGCGACGATCACAGCCAGCACCCGGGTCGGCAACAATCCAGCGACCCGTTACAAACTGGTCTGGCTGGGGGTTGTTTTCGCACTGGCATTCTATGTCGCCGATGCCATGGTGGACGTGTTCATATTCCACCACGGCAAATTGAGCGAACAGATACTGCACCCGGATCCCCATGAGATATGGATGCGCCTCGGGATAATTATCACTGCCCTGGCATTCGGGTTCTATGCCCATGTCCTGTTCAAACGAGAGCGGGCGTGCGCCGCGCAAGCCAGGATCATGGAAACCTTCCTGTCTTCCATTTTCGACAATCTTCCCGGCATGATTTTCATCAAGGATGCCAGGGAACTGCGTTTCGTGCGCATTAACCCGAGCGGTGAAAAATTACTCGGCTTGTCGCGCGCGGAACTCATCGGCAAAAATGATTACGATTTTTTCCCGGAGGCACAGGCGGACTTTTTCACCCGCAAGGATCGTGAAGTGCTGGAATCAGGCACGGAACTGGATGTACCGGCAGAAGAAATCAATACCATGAAACTCGGCAAGCGCTGGTTGCACACCAAGAAAGTACCGATATTGGGAGATACGGGTCAGCCGGCTTTCCTGCTCGGTATTTCCTTCGATATTACCGAGGCCAAACAGGCCGAGATCGCCCGGCAGGAAACCGAAATCCGGTTTCAGACCCTGTTTGACTTCGCCGCCGAATATATTTTCGTAATCGATCCGGAAGGCCGGATCCTGCAAACAAACCACCATGCAGCGGTTCAATCCGGCTATACCAAAGATGAGTTTATCGGAAAACAGATCAGGGATTTCTTCACCACGGATTCACAGCATACCTGCGACCGCAATTTACCGATACTACTGGCGCAAGGCTATAACCGGACGGATATCGATTTCGTCCACAGGGATGGTCACATTATCCAGACGGAATGCATGGCAACGGCGATACCTGACGAGAACGGGAGCTACACCACCTTTCTGGTTATCCTGCGCGACCAAACCGAAAAAATGCAGGCCGCTGCCACCCTGGTGGACAGTGAACGGCGCTTCCGGGCGATATTCAATTCCAGCCACCATCTTACCGGTCTCCTGGACCCCGACGGCAAGGTGCTGGAAGCCAATGAACCAGTGCTTGAATTCCTCGGGTACCAGCCAGACGACATCATCGGAAAGCCCTTCTGGGAGCTGATGTGGCGGGATGTCCCACCACCAGAACAGCAACGGATCAAGTCCGCAATACACGAAGCCGCGCAAGGCAAACTCGTACGTTATCAAGTCGAGATCACGGGCAGCAACAACCGGACCATGACCATCGACTTTTCGCTCAAACCGATACTGAATGAGCACGGCGAAACGGTGCTCATCATCCCGGAAGGCCGGGATATCACCGATCGCATCCAGGCCGAGAAAGAGCGCCAGCACCACCAGCGGGAAATGGCCCACGTAATGCGACTCAGCACCATGGGGGAAATGGCATCCGGCATGGCGCATGAACTGAATCAGCCCCTGGCCGCGCTGGTTAGTTATTGCGGAACCGCCGCATCGCTGGTGAATTCACTGCCAACACCACCGGAACAGCTCGGCGAAATACTGGAACGGGCGACGGAACAGGCACACCGTGCCAGCCAGATAATCCGGCATCTGCGCGAGTTTGTCAGCAAGGGCGATGACCACAGGGATCCCCTGGACCTGGATCAGGTCATTCTGCGGGTCATCGACTTTATCAAAGCCGAGGTCCAGATTGGAAATGTCCATTTGGAACATCATCCCGGGACCGGGGGTCACCGGGTCATGGCGAACAAGGTCCAGATTGAACAGGTATTGATCAACCTGGTGCGCAACAGTCTGGAGGCGCTGCAAGGTGCCGGCATTGACGATAGCAGGGTGATACTGGGTAGCCGCCTGCTACCGCACGCCTCCATCGAGGTAACCATCGCCGACAATGGTCCCGGAATTGATGCGCACATGCGGGGTAAATTATTTGTACCGTTCCAGACCAGCAAGAAATCCGGGATGGGGATGGGGCTTTCCATAAGTCGCACCATCATCGAATCGCATGGCGGGGTGCTATGGGCAGATGAGAACTACACGGGAGGAGCACGCTTTGGTTTCAAACTCCCGGTGCATGAGGTAACCAATGGCCCGGAATAGAACAGTCTTTTTGGTGGATGATGAGCAGGCGATTCGCCATGCGCTGCGCCTGTTTCTTGAAAGCGAGGATTTCACTGTCAGGGAATTCGCTTCTGCTGAGTCATTTCTCGAGGCCGTCACTGAGGCGGTGCACGGCGTCCTGATGCTGGATCTGCGCATGGGTGGCATGTCCGGACTGGAACTGCAGGCACAGCTCAAGTCACGCGGCATCGAGATGCCGATTATCTTTATTTCGGGGCATGGAGATGTGCAACTGTCAGTGATCGCGATGAAGGCCGGCGCCGTGGACTTTCTGGAAAAACCATTCGAAAACAGGACTGTCCTGAGCTGTCTGAAGGAAGCCTTCTCCAGGGAGGAAGCCAGAACACGTGAACACAACCGGGTTGCGGTGTTGGAAAAGCGCTGTCAGAACCTGACACCGCGAGAGACGGAGGTGATGAAGCACATCGTAAAAGGCATGTCCAACAGAGCACTCGCCGAACACCTCGGCCTCAGCAACCGCACCATCGAAGTACATCGAGCGCGGGTAATGCGAAAAATGGATGCAGAATCGCTTCCGGATCTGGTCCGCAAGGTAGCCCTGTGCAAGAATTTTATTCGCTAGCCCCGCAACCATTACCCCCGGAATGAATGCCAAATCCATGGCATTCCAGCGCATTACCGCGGATCCAGGATATCCGTCATTCCATCAGGAACCCTGACGGAGGCATCACCCGGATGCCTGTGCAGTCGTTCCTGCGCTACATCAGAACGCCGCAACGGACTATACCCCAGCCGCATCGAACGATAACTAAATGATATTAAACAATTATTTTTATGCGACCTGAGACCTGAGATAAATACCTCCCCTCCCCGACCACCCCCAGCACCGGACCAGCAGACAATAATGACAGGGATGGTTTTGATCATTACAATCTGCCGCAACCCCGACAAGGGCATATCCGCGCAGCATCAACCACCGGGCCACCACGGCAATGAAGGTCAGTTATGAACAGCACTTACATGGAAACGGAGTTCGAGAAAATACTTCAGGTACGGCACCACGATCCCTTCGCGGTACTGGGCAAACATGCCGAAAATGGCCAGGATCTGGTGCGGGTCTATATCCCGGATGCCAGCGAAGTATCTATCGCCGAGGGTGAGCTGCGCCTGTCCCGCGTTGCCGATACCGACCTGTTCGAGTGGCGCGGTGACCGCGGATCCATACCCGAGCGTTACCGGCTGATCTGGCGCGATACGGGCCATCGCGAGCACATCGCCCATGACCCCTACAGCTTTCCGCCCCGGCTGTCGGATTTCGATTTGAACCTGTTTAACGCGGGCAAACACCGCCATGCCTATCGCATCCTTGGTGCCCACGCCCATGAATATGATGACATTGCGGGGGTACTGTTTGCGGTGTGGGCCCCGACGGCGGAGCGAGTCAGCGTGGTCGGTGATTTCAACCACTGGGATGGACGCCGCCACCCGATGCGCTCACGCGGCGGTAGTGGCGTCTGGGAACTCTTTATCCCGGACCTGGGATCGGGCAGTCCCTATAAATACGAGATACGCAACCGCGACACCGGCCAGGTATTCCTCAAGTCTGACCCCTATGCCCAGTCCTTCGAACTCCGTCCCAGCACCGCGTCGCTGATCACTGCCCCGTCCAGCCATGCCTGGCAGGATGCGGAATGGATACAGCGGCGGACAACCGCCGACTGGCAGCACACCCCCATGACGGTCTACGAGGTACACCCGGGTTCCTGGCAGAAAGGTCCCGAGGGGGAATTTCTCGGCTACCGCGAACTGGCCAAACGCCTGGTGCCGTATGTCATCGAACTGGGATTCACCCACATCGAACTGTTGCCGGTAACCGAACATCCCTACGACCTTTCGTGGGGTTATCAGACCACCGGCAATTTCGCCGCGACCAGCCGATTCGGCACCCCCGACGATTTTCGTTTTTTCGTTGATTACTGTCACCAGCACGGCATTGGTGTGATTCTGGACTGGGTTCCCGCCCACTTTCCCAAGGATGCGCACGGGCTGGCACGGTTCGACGGCTCGCCGCTGTATGAACATGAGGATCCGCGACGCGGCGAACACCTGGACTGGTCTACCCTGATTTACAACTACGGCCGCAATGAAGTCAGGAACTACCTGATCTCCAGTGCCGTCTTCTGGCACGAGGAAATGCATCTCGACGGCCTGCGGGTCGATGCCGTCGCTTCGCTGCTGTACCTGGATTATTCGCGTGAGGAATGGCTGCCTAATCAGTATGGAGGGCGGGAAAACCTCGAGGCGCTGGATTTTCTGCGTGAACTGAATACCGTGGTCCATGAGGAACACCCAGGTATCCTGATGATCGCCGAGGAATCGACTTCCTGGCCACAGGTCAGCCGTCCCACCTGGACCGGCGGGCTCGGTTTCGACATGAAATGGAACATGGGCTGGATGAACGACACCCTGCAGTTCATGGCCGAGGATCCCATTCACCGCCGCTACCACCAGAACAAGCTGACGTTCAGCATGCTGTATGCCTTTACCGAGAATTTCGTCCTGCCGTTCTCCCACGACGAGGTAACCCATGGCAAGCAGTCCATGCTGCACAAGATGCCGGGAGACGAGTGGCAGCGGTTTGCCAACCTGCGAACCCTGTATACCTACATGTTCTGCCACCCGGGGAAGAAACTCCTGTTCATGGGAACGGAATTCGGCCAGGGCCTGGAATGGAACAGCGCCCAGAGCCTCGACTGGTATGTACTGGAATACGGTTTCCATCAGGGCGTACAGCGCCTGGTCAGGGACCTCAACCGGCTTTACCGGGAGCTGCCGGCGCTGCACCGGTATGAATTCGACTGGAGCGGTTTCGAGTGGATCGACTGCCAGGACACCGACAACGTGGTACTGAGTTTCCTGCGCCGCGCCGACGAGGAGTTTGTCGTGGTGGTCGTCAACTTCACGCCGGTACCGCGCCATGGCTATCGAATCGGCGTACCCGGGGGCGGCCGCTATCGTGAGGTATTCAATTCCGATTCGCAATACTACGCCGGCAGCAATACGGGCAATGGTGATCAGGCACTGGAGGCCGATGCCATGCCCTGGATGAACCGGCCGTATTCACTCAGTGTCACCGTGCCACCGCTGGCGGGGATCATCCTCAAGCCGGAATAAGAAGCATGCCGTCGTCACCCGCCGTCTGGCCCGGCCAGCCTTATCCCCTGGGTGCCACCTGGGACGGTGAGGGCGTCAATTTCGCACTCTTTTCAGAGCATGCGGAGAAAATCGAGTTATGCATTTTCGATCCCCGGGGGCGGCGCGAAACAGCCCGCATCCCGGTACGCTGGCAGACCGATCTGGTGTGGCACTGTTATCTCCCCGAGGCACGCCCGGGACTGCTGTATGGCTACCGCGTCTACGGACCCTACGACCCGAAAAACGGGCAGCGCTTCAATCCGAACAAGCTGCTGCTGGATCCCTATGCCAGGGACATCGTGGGTACGGTCCACTGGAGCGACGCCCTGTTCGGCTACCCCATCGGCGACCCGCTGGAAGACCTCCTGCCGGACCCGCGCGACAGTGCCCGCCTCATGCCCAAGTCGCGCGTCATCGACAGCAGTTTCACCTGGGGAGATGACCACCCCCTGCGCACACCCTGGCATGACACCGTCATCTACGAACTCCATGTCAAGGGATTCACGATCCGCCACCCGGAGGTGCATCAGCCCTACCGCGGCCATTATGCGGGACTCGCCAGCGAACCGGTAATCGAACATCTGAAACGCCTGGGTGTGACCGCTATCGAACTCATGCCGGTCCATACCTTTATCAGCGACCGGCATCTGGTCGAGAACGGTCTCAACAATTACTGGGGCTATAACACCATCGGCTACTTTGCGCCCCATGCCGGCTATTCGGCCAGTGGTGACATCACAGAATTCAAGACCATGGTCAAGCGCCTGCATTCGAACGGCATCGAAGTGATCCTGGACGTGGTCTATAACCATACTGCCGAAGGTAACCATCTGGGACCGACCCTGTGTTTTCGCGGTATCGACAACAGCGCCTACTACCGGCTGGTAACCGACAACCCCCGTTATTGCATGGACTACACGGGCTGCGGCAACAGCCTCAACATGATGCATCCACGCGTACTGCAGCTGATCATGGACAGCCTGCGGTACTGGATCGTGGAGATGCATGTGGACGGGTTTCGCTTCGACCTGGCGCCGACCCTGGCCCGGGAACAGCATGCGGTCGACCGCTACAGCGCCTTTCTGGACATCATCCACCAGGACCCGCTGCTCTCCCGGGTAAAACTCATCGCCGAACCCTGGGACCTCGGTGAAGGCGGCTACCAGGTCGGCAATTTCCCCGTGGGCTGGGCGGAATGGAACAGCCGTTACCGGGATGCCATGCGCGCCTACTGGAAGGGGGATGGCGGTCAGATCGGCGAACTGGCGTACCGTATCACCGGCTCCAGCGATCTCTATGCCCACACGGGCCGGCGCCCCTATGCAAGCATCAATTTTTTCAATTGCCACGACGGATTCACCCTCGAGGACCTCGTCAGTTACAACAAAAAACACAATATCGAGAACCTGGAAGAAAATCGCGATGGCGAAAACCACAACCTCAGCTGGAACTGCGGCATCGAGGGACCGACCAACAACCTGATCATTACCCGGCTGCGGGCAAAACAGAAGCGGAATTTTCTTGCCGCGCTGCTGCTTTCCCAGGGTGTTCCCATGCTGCTGGCCGGCGACGAAATGGGTCGCACCCAGAACGGCAATAACAACGCCTACTGCCAGGACAATGAAATCTGCTGGGTGGACTGGGACCTGGACAGTGATGACCAGGAACTCCTGAACTACGTGTGCGAACTTATCCGGTTACGCAAGGAGCACCCGGTATTCCGGCGGCGCAATTTCTTCCAGGGCCGCCGTATCAAGGGCGCCAGCGTCAAGGATATTTCCTGGTTGCGTCCCGACGGAGAGGAAATGACGGACAAGGAGTGGAGTCATTCATTCGCCCGTTCCCTGGGGCTGTTGCTCAATGGAGATGCCATCGAGGAACAGGACGAACGGGGCCGTACGATTCATGGCGACAGCTTCGTCCTGCTGCTCAATTCCCACCACAAACCGATTGCCTTTCACATGCCGAGGAATTTTGGCATCGCACGCTGGGAAGTCGTGCTGGACACCAGTTTCAGTGGTGGCCGGCGTCCCGACCGGCGCCATTACCTCACCGGCGAGTCCTACCCGCTGGAGGCCCGGTCCACTGCCCTGTTGCACCAGGCAAAGTCGCGCTGACTTACGCTAGCCGCCAGGTCACTCCTTGCCATTCCGGCTCAGCCCGAATTCAAACCGGTCAATCTGGATGCCTTCGGGAAATACCTCACGCAAGCGTCGCTCGAAATCCTGATAGACCTCCGCCTTGTGTTGCTGGACGTCATAGTCGCGACTATCCGGGCTGAGGCCATCCACATCGAGATCCATCTTGAATTCAATATCCGGAGCAATTTGAAAACGTATCTTTGCCATGCCGGTCCCTCCTGGTTATTCAGCTCCCCCCTGTTTTGTCGTCTCCAGCCCCCCGGTCCCTGGTTGCATGACTGGTTGAGGGAAGGTTACTGCTTTTGGATTTATCGGCTGTTGATGTGGATCAACAAAGCGGGCAAAGCCCCCCGGGAAATGTGACTACCGGTAACCGGGCGCCAGGCATACCGACCTGATGGCAACCGCGTAGCGCCGGTGTTATCCGTCCAGGGCCCGCTTCAGCGTGGTGCCCAGGCTTGCGGGTGAATCCGCCACATGGATGCCGGCGCTCCGAAGGGCCTCGATTTTTTCCTGCGCCCCGCCCTTGCCGCCGGCGATAATGGCCCCGGCGTGTCCCATGCGGCGACCGGGTGGCGCCGTCAGGCCGGCAATAAAACCCACCACCGGCTTCCTGGCCCGGGACTGCCGGATGTATTCCGCGGCCTCTTCCTCGGCGGTACCGCCAATCTCGCCGATCATTACAATCGACTCCGTATCCGGATCACCGAGAAACAGTTCCAGACAGTCGATGAAGCTGGTGCCGCTGACGGGATCGCCGCCAATGCCGATGCAGGTGGACTGCCCCAGGCCCTCCGCCGTGGTTTGCGCCACCGCTTCATAGGTCAATGTGCCCGAGCGCGAAACGATCCCCACATTGCCCGGTTTGTGGATATGTCCGGGCATGATCCCGATCTTGCAGGCACCTGGAGTAATGACACCCGGGCAGTTCGGTCCCACCAGGCGGGTCGCGGAGCCTCTCAGCACCCGCTTGACCCGTACCATGTCCATCACCGGAATACCTTCGGTGATACATACCACCAGTGGCACTTCGGCATCGATGGCCTCGAGAATGGCATCCGCGGCGAAGGGGGGCGGCACATAGATCACCGACGCATTGGCGGCGGTCGCCTGTACCGCCTCCGCGACCGTGTTGAATACCGGCAGGTCAAGATGCGTCATACCACCCTTGCCAGGGGTTACGCCGCCCACCATCCGGGTACCGTACTCGATAGCCTGCCGGGAGTGGAAGGTGGCCTGGGACCCGGTGAAGCCCTGACAGATAACCCGCGTGTCAGTATCGATGAGTACCGCCATTACGCGGCCCCCCCCAGCGCATTGACGACCTTTTCAGCCGCATCGGCGAGGTTATCCGCCGCCACGATGTCGACACCGGATTCGGCGAGTATGGCCTTGCCGAGTTCCACATTGGTGCCCTCGAGGCGCACCACCAGTGGCACCTCCAGCTCCACCTCCCGGGCCGCTTCCACAATCCCCGTTGCGATGACATCGCAACGCATGATGCCACCGAAAATATTCACCAGTATGCCCCTGACGTTGGGATCCGAGAGGATGATCTTGAAGGCGGCGGTCACGCGTTCGGCATCGGCGCCGCCACCCACATCCAGAAAATTCGCCGGCTCGCCCCCGTGGAGCTTGATAATGTCCATGGTCGCCATGGCGAGACCCGCGCCGTTGACCATGCAGCCAATGGAACCATCGAGCTTGATGTAATTGAGTTCATGCCGGCTCGCCTCCAGCTCCGCGGGATCCTCCTCATCCTCGTCGCGGAACTCCTGGACATCCTTGTGACGATACAGGCCGCTGTCATCGAAGTTCATCTTGGCATCCAGCGCGACCAGCTCGCCATCGGTATCCACGACCAGCGGATTGATCTCGATCAGGCTCGCATCGAGCTCGGTGAAGGCCCGGTACAAACCCGTGAAAAACCCGATTGCCGTGCGCACCTGAGACCCCTCCAGCCCCAGGCCGAACGCGAGCTTGCGCGCATGAAACGGCTGCAGTCCCATGGCCGGATCGACGGCGACCTTGAAGATCCTCTCCGGGGTCTTGGCGGCCACTTCCTCGATGTCCATACCACCCTCGGTAGAAGCCATCAGGGTAACGCGACCCGTGGCGCGATCGAGCAGCAGACCGAGGTAGAGTTCCCGCGCGATGTCGCACCCCTCCTCGATGTACACACGCTTGACCTCCCTGCCCTCGGGACCGGTCTGGTGGGTTACCAGCCGCATCCCGAGCATTTGTTCGGTGCTCGCCCGGACCTGGTCGTGAGAGCTTGCCACCCTGACACCACCGCCCTTGCCACGCCCGCCGGCATGGATCTGTGCCTTGACGACCCAGCGGCTGCCACCCAGTTCCTGCGCAGCAACCACGGCTTCTGCCGGCGAAAATGCGACCCGCCCGCGCGGCACGGTGACCCCGTACCGGTCGAGCAATGACTTGGCCTGATATTCATGAATGTTCATCGTTTTCCGTCCGTTTCAGTCAGGGAGTCCGGCCGCTAAATATACCAGCTTATCCGGCTAGTCAAAGGCCTGCCCGTGACAGGCAAAAGCGCTCGCAGATGAATTCGACGATCTGGCCGGGATTGTTGATATCCAGGACCGGCAGGTCGGTGGGAACCGGGAGTCTGCTGTCCGTCACCACCGCAACAATGCCGTGGTCATCAGGATATATGGGCGGCTTGCCCAGCGCTGCGCGATACAGTTCGAGCTTCGGAAAGGCCGTTTTCTTGAATCCTTCCACCAGAATGAGGTCCAGGGTGTCCTGGTCCAGTTGCCGGAGCAACCGGTTCAGCTGCGGCTCGCTTGCGGTAGCCTGCTCCACGACCAGGGCATGGCGGCGCGCCGACGCCACCAGCATCTGGGTCGCCCCCGCCTTGCGCAGTTCATAGCTGTCCTTGCCGGGGATATCGATCTCGAATGCGTGATGGGCATGCTTGATCATCCCCACACGGATGCCCCGGCCGCACAGCAACGGAATGATATCCCGCAGCAGAGTGGTCTTGCCGGTACCGCTGCGGGCCGCGAAACCGATCACGGGTTTTCTGGCATTGCTCAACATGGGGGAATTATGTCACCAGGCTTGTATGAAAATCTCCCGGGTACCCGCCTGCGGACAATGCACCGCGAGCAAAACAGCCGTACATGACCGGCCTGCAGCGTTCCAAAGCCCGCTATAATGGAAACAGGTAACGCCACTGCCATGGCCAGTGCAGCGGGGTAACACAACGATCTCTGCCATCCGGGGTCCGGAAACATGCAACGAGTTTACATGGTCCATAGTACAAGCCTGAATCCCGAGCCACAAATGCCGATTGCCGGCATCTCATGGCAACCCGCTCCAGCCGGTGGCTGATATGTCGCGGGCAGCGAAACTCTACCGCCCTAGCCTTACCCGGGCGGGGCTTTCACCGACACATCCCGTGCGTGCAATCGACGAGTACGGCGAATCCCGGGATGTCCACATCGCGGGGGAGTCGCCGCTGACGCTGTATGTGGATGAGCGCGAGATTGTCACCCTGATGACCCTGGGCACCCACCCCGAGGCCCTGGCGCTGGGTTATCTGCGCAACCAGCGCTTCATCGAGAGACTCGAACAGATCCAGGCCGTGCGCGTCGACTGGCGCACCGAATCGGTTCGGGTGAGCACCTGGGAAGGTATTACTGGCTGGGATGAAAAGCTGAAGAAACGCACCGTGACCACCGGCTGCGGCCAGGGTACCGTATTCAGCTGCACCCTGGATGCCCTGTACGAGATCCGGCTGCCCGCCGTGACGACCCGCCAGTCCATGATCTATGGCCTGCTGGAGAATATCCGCCAGTATAACGAGATCTACCGGCGCGCCGGCGCGGTACACGGCTGCGGGTTGTGCCGGCAGACCGATATTCTCCTGTTCGTCGAGGACGTCGGCCGCCACAATGCCGCCGATGCCATCGCGGGTTACATGTGGCTGGACCACATACCGGGTGCCGACAAGGTGTTCTATACGACCGGCCGCCTGACCTCCGAGATCGTCATGAAGGTTGCCCAGATGGGCATCCCGGTCCTGTTGTCACGTTCCGGTGTCACCCACATGGGCCTGGAACTGGCCCGGGAACTGGGTGTCACCATGATTGCCCGCGCCAAGGGCAAACACTTCCTCGTATACCATGGCGAACAGGACATCCTCTTTGACGCCCAACCGCAGCCATCGACCGGTGAGCGCGAACGATAACGCCGTACGCCGGAATCCGGAATCCGGAATCCGGAATCCGGATAGAATAACGCGGCAACATAGTGTCAATCCTGGAACGGATAACAAGGCAGGTAAAATGCCCGGAGTTCGGCCACACCGTGATTTCATCCCCTGCCCCTGGCATGGCCCGTCGCGAAACCGCCCCCTCACCGGCCGATGCCGAGACGCTGCCAATCGGCCGGGTATCCATGCACGATTCCCGTCCCGGCTGCCGTTGCCTGATGGAAGCCAAACTCATCAAGGAGATACCGTATGTCCCTGTTGAATACATTCGCCCGCACCACACGACTCCACAACCTCAAAAAGAGCCGGCGACCGCTTGCAAGCTGGGGCCGGCCCGGCCGCAATAACCCGATGATCACTGGAATCCTGAGCCTGCCACTGCTGCTCGTTTTCGGCGCGGCAACGGTTGCCGCGGCCGGCATCGAGTCGCCAGTCATTCGCCTGGCCACCACCACCAGCACGGAAAACTCCGGGCTGCTCAATTACCTGCTGCCTGCCTTCGGGAAGGACACCGGTCACGAGGTCCATGTCATCGCCGTCGGCACCGGCAAGGCGCTGCGCCTGGTGCGCGAAGGCGACGTCGACGTAGTGCTGGTGCATGCCCGCAAGGCGGAAGATCAGCTGGTCGCGGACGGGTTCGGCGTCAACCGGCGCGATGTCATGTACAATGATTTTGTAATCGTCGGCCCGCAGGAAGACCCGGCGGGCATCCGCGGCAGCGACGATGCCGTATCTGCCCTGGCCCGCATCGCCGCCACCGGCAGCCTGTTCGTCTCCCGTGGCGATGATTCCGGCACCCACAAGAAAGAACTCCAGCTGTGGCAGCAAGCCGGCATCCAGCCCACGGAACCGTGGTACCGGGAAGCCGGTCAAGGCATGGGCAAGGTGCTGCAGATGGCCGGTGAAATGCAGGCCTATACCCTGACCGATCGCGGTACCTGGCTCGCCTACCGGGAAAAAATTCCATTGCAGATCGTCACCGAACAGGACCCGCGCCTGTTCAATCCCTACGGCATCATCGCCGTGAATCCCGCAAAGTACCCCGATGCGAATTTCAGCGGCGCACTCAAACTGATCGAGTGGATCACGGCTGCCCCGGCGCAGGAAATGATCGGGAGCTTCACGATTGACGGCCAGCAGCTGTTTACTCCCTCGGCAGGCACCACCCGTACAGCGCCGGCACAGTAATGGAGCAACTGGCCGATGCCAGCCGGGCAGCCCTGGTGCTGCTGTTCACCGGCGATCCCGAATTATGGTCCATCGTGGGTATTTCCTTCAGCGTCTCGCTGCGCGCCATACTGACGGCGGCGCCACTTGCCCTGCTGTTGGCCTTTTTTCTTGCCCACACCCGTTTCCCGGGCCGCCGCCTGCTGGTATCCACCTTCAATACCCTGCTGTCCCTGCCGGCCGTGGTGGTCGGTCTGACGGTCTACATGCTCCTGTCCCGCAGCGGTCCGCTGGGTGACTGGAGACTGCTGTTTACGCAGTCCGCGATGGTCATTGGACAGATCATCCTGTGCTTTCCAATACTGGTGGCATTCGGTCACGCCGCACTCCAGGCGGCCGATCAACGCGCCTGGGAAACAGCGGTTACTCTGGGTGCCAGACCCTGGCAGGCCATGCTTACGCTCATGTATGAGGTCCGCTTCGGTTTGATCGCGGCCGTCATTGCCGGCTTCGGCAGGGTCATCGCCGAGGTCGGCAGCTCGATGATGGTCGGCGGCAATATCCTCAACCATACCCGCAACATCCCCACAGCGATCGCCCTGGAGACCAGCAAGGGTGAATTTGCCCAGGGTATCGCGTTGGGCCTGATACTGCTGCTGGCGGCGCTGCTGCTGAACGGACTGTTGACCTTCCTGCAGGGCAAGGGCGAAATCAGACCGTGAAGCAGCTGCTGCGGTTGTGCAATCTGCGCAAGTCGGTCGCCGGCCGCCTGCTGTTCGACATCGACGAGTTTACTGTCCCGGAAAACACCTGCATTATTCTCAGCGGACAAAACGGGGTCGGGAAAACCACCCTGCTGAAGATCCTGGCGGGCCTGGAATCGCCGGATCGTGTGGACATCACCTACCGGGGAGAAAACCTGTCCTGGCATGCCGCCCGGCGCCGCTTTCAGCAGGATATTGTTTATCTGCACCAGCATCCCTACATGTTCGACTGCAGCGTGGCGGAAAATATTGCCTACGGACTAAGGCATGCCCGCCTGCCCCGCGAACAGATTCAGGCCAGGGTGCAGCAGGCCCTGGAGTGGGCCGGGCTCACGCACCTCGCCGGGCGTAACGCGCGCCACCTCTCCGGCGGTGAAAAACAACGGGTCGCCTTGAGCCGTGCCCAGGTACTGGTACCCAGACTGCTGCTCCTCGATGAACCGCTGGCCAATATGGATCAGGCTGCCAGGGAACATGCCGTCTTTCTGATCCGGCGCCTCAAGTCGGAGGGCATCAGCAGCATCGTCACCAGCCATGAACCAAATATCGCCACCCTGCTGGGGGACGATCACCGCCACCTGTGCAAAACCGGGCCCTGCCGGCACACCCTGGTCATCCCGTTCCTCTACCAGCGCAATATCGATCAGGAACAACGCATGACCGGCTTACCCGACAGGCCTGCCGCCACCGGTAACGACCTCGGGCATACCGCGGATACGGCAAACGCCACACCCGGAGAAGAAATCACCGCGGTGATACTTGCCGGCGGACAGGCACGCCGCATGGGGGGGCAGGACAAGGGACTGATTGAACTCGCCGGCAGGCCCATGGTCGAGCATATCATCACAGCACTGGCGCCCCAGGTGGGCCACCTGCTGATCAATGCCAACCGCAACCTGGAGCGTTACCGCGAGTATGGCTTGCCGGTGATACCGGACATGATGGGTGATTTTTTCGGGCCACTGGTGGGTATGGCCAGCGGCATGCAAGCAGCGAACACCCGTTATGTACTCACCGCGCCCTGCGACTCCCCGTTCGTTCCCGCAAGGCTCGCGGCAACCCTCTATGACGCCTTGCAGCAAAACCGGGCCGAGATCAGTGCGGCCCATGACGGGCAGCGCATTCAACCGGTCTTCGCACTGCTGCGCTGCGACCTGTTACCCAGCCTGCTGGCCTATCTGGAGAATGGCGGACGCAAGATCGACACCTGGTATGCCCGGCATCGCCTGGCGCTGGCGGACTTCTCGCAGTGGCCGGATACCTTCCTCAATCTCAATACACCGCAAGACCGGCAAGCACTGGAACGCCGATTGCAACATCCCGCTTCCGCCACGCCGGCATCCTAATCGGCAAGGGATGCAGCAGCCGGCAGCTTCACTCTACGGCCGCCCGGGTAGAGTCGACGACTGGCGCGGTAGCCACAGGTCCCGTGGAGTAGCTGTCGCCGGCGATTTTCACCCGATGCCGGCGGCTACTTGAGGTCGAAGGCCTGGGGCCGATGGCGAGCACCGCTCTGGTGGCGGTCGTGGGCGATGCCCGGCAACTTGATTCGGGGCGCCAGCTCTCGGCATGTATCGGCACGGCGCCGGCGCACACGGGTACGGGCGGCAAAATGACGGTTGTGGGCCTGAAGAAGAACCGCGGCAATCGCTATGTGCGCACCCTGTGGATTCATGGTGCGCATTCCGTGGTCCGCCATGCCAAGGGCAAGACCGACCTCCGGAGTCGATGGATCAACCGCCTTGCAAAACGGGACGGGGCCATATTTGCGGGCTAGAGTTCACCATCACGGCCGTTGACTGCACACCGGACAGGCGGGATCTCTGGACAATCCTACCGCGCGCCATTCCATGCCGTGAGCATCCAGCAGCAGGAGTTTGCCCGGGAGGGAATCACCCAGGCCGGCCAATACCAGCATGGCCTGCATGGCCTGCAGGCTGCCGATAATCCCGACCAATGGTGCGACCACGCCCTCCTCCGCACAGGTTGCGGCCTGTTCCAGTTCACCGCTGTAGAGACACTGGTAACACGGACTGTCCTGCTGTGCCGGCAGAAAGGTGGCAACCTGCCCTTCCATCCGGATCGCCGCCCCGGAAACCAGCGGGGTTCCGGTTGCGACGCAGCAGCGATTGATGGCGAAGCGGGTGGGAAAGTTGTCACTGCAGTCGAGCACCACACCGGCCAGGCTCACCTGCTCGGCCAGCTCGGCGTCATCCAGCTCCCAATCGATGGCCGTGACCTCGATTTCCGGGTTGAGAGCCAACAGCGTCGCGCGCGCGGAGACCGCCTTCGGCTGACCGATGTCGGCGTGGCGATGGACGATCTGGCGCTGCAGGTTGGAGGGTTCCACACGATCATAATCACTGATGACCAGCTGTCCGACGCCCGCGGCTGCGAGGTACATGGCGGCAGGCGAACCCAGGCCGCCCATGCCGATTATCAGGGCATGCGAATCCAACAGGCGCTGCTGGCCCGCCGCACCGATCCGGGGCAGACGAATCTGGCGGCTGTAGCGGTCTAGTTGATCCCGGTTCACGAGCGGTCCGGACAATCAAACCTGCAGGCGTGCCTTGCCGGAGGCCACTGCTACGGTGTGACGCATGCGGGTGGTATACGCGGTCTGCATGCCACGCTTCAAGACGAATGGTCGCATTTTCACCTGATCAGCCGGCACCGGCCGGCGCCGCCGACATACTCGATGTCTCTGCGCCGGACTTTTCGAGAAACAGCGTCTGGGTGGGATAGGCGAACTCGATGCCTTCCTGTTCAAAGTGCGCATGGATCTGCAGATTGATCGCCTGCTGGATATCCATGTAAAGGTTGTAATCCGGCTTCAGGACATAGTAAACCGTCTCGAATACCAGGGAAAAATCCCCGTAGGACTGGAAGTGGGAGCGATCGAAGCGCACGGGTTCCTGCGCCTCGACAGCCGCACGGATGATTGCCGGTATCCGGAAAAGCTTTTCGCGCGGCGTCTGGTAGGTCACACCGAGCTTGAACACCACCCGGCGCTCGAACATCCGCCCGTAGTTCTTGATACGGCTCCCGAGCAAATCGGTATTGGAAAATACCAGCTGCTCGCCCGACAGGCTGCGCAGGCGCGTGGTTTTCAAGCCGATGTGCTCCACGCTGCCCATGTGATCATCGATAATCAAAAAATCACCGATGGTAAACGGCTTGTCGAGCACGATGGAAAGCGAGGCGAACAGGTCCCCCAGTATGTTCTGCACCGCCAGTGCGACCGCAATACCCCCGACCCCCAGACCGGCAACCAGCGCGGTGACATCGACACCCAGGTTGTCGAGGACCAGCAGCAGTACGATGGACCAGAGTAGCAGACGGCCGACGAATCCCATGGCATTGACGGCGGCAACGCTGGCCGGATCGGTCCGCTTGCGCTGTTCCTGATCACGCTGCAGCCAGGAAACCAGCAGTCCGTTGAGCCAGAGTCCGCCCTGGATCAGCAATGCGATGGCCGCGATATTATTGGTAATCTGCCGGTATTGTGGCGTGATATCGAGAACCAGGGAGCCGAGAAACAGGGCGATAATCAGGATGAAGGGGAGGTGCGTGCGCGACAGAGCCGCCGCAATGGCGTCGTCCCAGGAGTTCTCGGTCTGGCGCGCCAGGGCCACCAGGCGCGAGAGACTGAATCGTTTGACGATGTATAGCGCGATCAGGGCAAGGGTCGCCATGCCCGTCGCAATCAGCCAGGTCTGCAGCGAATTCTGCAGAAATTTGTATCCGAGGATATCCAGGAGTTCGTTTTCGAGAAGATTCATCCGGTTAATCCATGCAAGTCCGGTGCGCCACGTGATACTGCGAATTACCGGATTCCAGCCATCCGCGTGGCATCTCGCCGGCAATCACAGCTGGCAACGCCCGTTACCGGTACGACAGCACGCTGCTGTGAACATCGTGGAAAACTACCATAGAATATTCACCCTGTGAAATTCCCGCCGGCAGCAAGCAATCGCCATGGGGTTCCCGGTGCGGGATTTTCCGGAAGAGTCCATATCCTGCGTGAAAAAATGCTATGCTTTTGCGTATAGCCAGTCGCCAACAATTACATTCCAGACGTCCGGGGGAGGAGTCTACACATGACTTCAGAAGATGAAATTGGGGTCATTGTGGCACTGATGGAGCGCTTCGAGAAGCAGCGACTTCCACGACTACTCGCGCTCAAGGACAAGGTCGAGCAAGGTGAAGTGCTGAATGAATCGGATATTACCTTTATCGACCAGGTAACTCACGATGCGCAGCGGAGCAAGCCACTGATGGACAAGCATCCGGAATGGCACAGGTTTTGTGCGAACGTGTGGCATCTCTACGAAGAAATCACCGAAAAGGCACTGGAAAACGAAAAGCAGTCGTAGTACTCCCCGGGAGCCTGTCCGGCTAAACACCACTCCTTCACCAACGGACGAATCCGCCGCAGCCGGTGACGATTACACCCGGATGACGTCATCCATCAGCTTCACCGCCGGAAGGCTGGAATTACGGAACCATCTCCCGGTACTCCGGCAATAGCCCGCCCGTTGCCTGAGACTCTCTCCGACACTGAGCAGGATCACCAGGGTGTCATGCCGGGTGCGAAGATAATTGTCGGCCACGGCCAGCAGGTCACCCTGTCGTCGTATAACCTGAAAATCCAGCCAGGTCTCTGCCTCGATCCGCGGCAAAGCTGCATCAGGTGCTGCTGGTGGGCAGCACTCGCGGCCGGGCCATACCTGCGTTGCCCGCCCTCATGGCAACGGATCGCTGAAGAAGCCGAAGAACAACCACATCACGACCGTGGAGCACACCAGCGTCAGCAGCATTGCCGGTGTACCCTTGCGAAACCATAGCCCCGGCGTGATCCGCAGACTCTCATCACCGGTATCCTTGGCCAGGCGCTCGGACAGGGTGACGATGTAGACGTTGGCCGTGGAACCCAGATGCGTGCCGTTGCCGCCCATGCCGACGCCGATCGCCAGCGACCACCACAGCGGCGTCACGTTGATACCCTGCTGCTCCATACCGAGGATGATGGGAACCATTGCGGCAGTGAAGGGGATATTGTCGATCATGGCCGAGAGGATCGCCGCGAACCACATCAGAAGCAGCGAGGCCAGCAGCAGGTCGGACTCAACGAAGGGTCGGATGAACTGGCCCAGGTACTCGAGGAAGTGACTTTGTTCCACGCCGCCGACGACCACGAACAGGGAGACGAAGAACATCAGCAGGGTCAACTCGACGTCCTCGAACGACTCGTCCAGCTCCACGTTGCGGGCGATGAAGACCAGCAGGGTTATACCCACGGCAGGCACGAACCAGGGTTCCCAGCCCAGCCTGTGGTGAAAGATGAACAACACCACCATCACGGCCAGCACGACCACCGACGCATACCAGGTGTGCCGGTCCTTGATTTCACCCTGGCCGGAGAAGTCCTGTTTTTCCGGGGTGACGGCCAGTTCCCTGGCAAACAGCCACTTCTGGGCCAGCAGGATGGCCACCCAGGCCACCAGCACGATCCCGCTCATGTGGACCAGGAAGGTATTGAAGTCGATCTCTGCAGCGGAGCCGATCATCAGGTTGGGCGGATCGCCCACCAGGGTTGCCACCCCGCCGGTGTCCGACAGCAGGGCCGCGCCCAGCAGGTAGGGCACCGGGCTCACCTTCAGCGCCTGACAGATAAGCACAATCAGCGGGCCAAAGATAACCACGGTGGTGACATTGTCCAGCAGCAGCGAGATTATGGTCACCGCCGTGCCCAGCATGGCCAGCAGCAGAAACAGTCGACCCCGGCTGAGATCGGCGATGCGGTACGCCAGCCACTGGAAGCCGCCGGTGGGAATCATGACGGCGACGATGGTCATCATGCCACCGAGCAGGAACACCACGTTCCAGTCAATCGCCTCGATAGCCAGTTCCGGGCTGTAGAAACCCAAGTACTGGCCCGCCAGCACCATCAACGCCGCGCCGCCCATGGCGAACTTGGTACGGTGAAAGCCATGCACGCCTTCGGTGAAGATACCGGCGAAGGTCGCGACCAGGATGATCGCAGACACCGCCATGGGCGTGGTCCAGGTCAGCGTTTCCGTAAGAGCTTGCGTTTCCATCACGTATTCCTCAGAAAACCAGGTGCATCATCAACATCGAGACCACCAGGAACAGGATGGTCATGATGCCACCCGCGCGCATGAAATCCATTACCCGGTAGCCGCCCGGACCCATGACCAGGGCATTGACCTGGTGGGTGGGGATGAGGAAAGAGTTCGAGGTGGCGATCGCCACCGTCAGGGCGAACACCGCCGGGTTACCTCCCGCGCCGATGGCAATGTTGACCGCCAGTGGCACCAGCAGCACAGTGGCGCCGACATTCGACATGACCAGGGTGAAGAAGGTGGCCAGCACGGCCACCGCGGACTGGATGACCCACAGGGGCATATGCCCCACCACGGCGAGGGTCTGCTCGGCAATCCATTTGGCGGTGCCGGTGGTCTCCACCGCCAGTCCCAGGGGGATCAGCGAGGCCAGCAGGAACACCGTCTTCCAGCTTACCGCCTCATAGGCCTCCTCGATGGACAGCACCCCGGACAACACCATGCCCACGGCCCCGGTCAGCAGGGCCACCGACAGGCGGATGTCGGTGAACAGCACCATGGACAAGGCAATGGCGAAGAACAGCCCGGCCCAGTACACTTTCTTCGGGCGCAGCTCCTCGTGGGGGAACTCTGTGGTCACGACCACGAAGTTGCGGTCTTTTTCCAGACGGGCAAGTGCGTCCCAGGTGGTATGCACCACCAGGGTATCGCCCCCCTGCAATGGCAGGTCGCGAATACCGTCGCCCTCGCGCAGGGTCTCGCCGACGCGATGCAGGGCCACCATGGCGATGCCATAGGTCTTGCGCATCCACACGTCGCGCGCGCTCTTGCCGATGAGGCTGGAGCCGGGCGGAATGAGCACCTCGGCGATGCCCGCCTTGGTAGGGGACAGCGGTTCGGCGAAGATCTCGACCTCGGTGTGCAAGTCCAGTGCGTGCTTTTCCACGAAATTCAGCAGATTCTTCGGTGCGGCCAGGATACCCAGCACGCAACCTGCCGGGATGCCGGTGTCCCGCGCGAGACCTCCGGGGCCAATACGCAGATCATCGCCGCGGCGGGCTGCGATGATGCGGATGCGTTCCTGGTGTTCGACGTCATCGAGCGTCGTGCCGACCAGGTTGCTGCCCGCGGGCACCGTCACCTCGAACAGCTCATAATCGATACCGTATACCTCCTGGAAATACGCCGTGGTATCACTGGCGCTGGTACCCGACTGTCTAGCGCTTGGCAGCACGAACCGGCCCGCGAACACGAAGTAGATAATGCCCATGGCAACCAGCGCCAGCCCGACCGGGGTCACGGAAAACAGGGACCAGGATTCCATCTGCTGACCGGCGGGCAGGGCCTTGTTGGAGGTCAGCATCAGGTCGTTTAGCAGGATCAGGGGGCTCGAACCAACCATGGTGACGGTGCCGCCGAGGATGGCGCAGAACCCCATGGGCATCAGCAGCCGCGACATGGGCAGGCCGGAGCGGGCGGAGATACGCGACACCACCGGCAGGAACAGTGCCGCAGCGCCCACGTTCTGCATGAAGCTGGAGATGATGCCGACGCTTCCGGAGATGATGGGGATGATGCGCGCCTCGCCGGTGCCACCCACCCTGAGGATGAAGCCCGCCACCTTGCTCATGATGCCGGTTTTGTCCAGACCCGCGCCGATGATCATCACGGCGATGATGGACATGACCGCATTGCTGGAGAAGCCATCGAACAGATGTTTGGTATCCACCAGTCCCTGCTCCAGGCCCATCAAGGGTGCCAGCAGTGACGACAGGCCCAGCAGCACCATAATGGAGATCGCCGCCAGATCCACACCGACCACCTCGAAGGCGAACAGGTAGATGGTCAACATCAGGATGGCGCTCACCCAGGCGATCTCGATGGTCGGCACCAGGGTCGCTAGATACAGGGTGGCAACGGCGAAGATCAGCGGAGCAATCCACTGTTTTGGACCATGGCCGCGCCGGGGTACGGTTACGCTGTCTTCATCTGCTAAGGTTGTCAAGGTTTTCACTCCTCTGCTGAAAGGTTGATAAAAATTCGTTGTCACTTCTCCATTGCCCACAACGGCGCGCTGCACTGCGTCGTGGCGCAAATGCCGAAACATCCGGTAGCGAATAGCGCTGCGGTTCCGGGTCCCTGCAAAACTGCCAGGGTGTCCGGGGAAGCTGCTACAGTGCCGCGGCGGCGGCAAACCCCTCCGCCGGCTTGCCCTCGATCAGTACCAGGGGCAACGGCAGTCGCTTGCGACAGGCAGGTAGCGTTTCCTCTACCAGGCGCTTGACCACCGGATCATCTGCTGCTGCTACCAGATAGACCAGGGAAAGGTGGTTGTAGACATAATCCTCGATCCCGGCGGCAACCGGATCAGACAGGTCGATACGCCGGCAAGCCACCCCTGCGCGATGCAGCCACGCCTCAAGCTCGGCCGCCCTCGTCGTGTCGCTCGGCCCGTGATACAACAGGTCCAGCTGCGCATCCAGGCGGCGACAGGCCTCGAGCGCATAGGTCAGCGCCTCATCCGCGCCACACTGACTGATGATGACTGCAATCCGCCTGGGGGCAGGTAACGGATTCTGTATCCCGGTTACGGCCGCTGCCGGCTCGCCGGAGGTCGAGCCAATGCGAATCACTCTCATTTTCTGTTCGATCGGGAGGAATTCACCGGCATCCTGGCTGGCAAGCCCTGCCAGCAAGTGCTTCAAGTCATCGGTCAATTTTTTCATAGCTTTGCAACGCTATTTTGCTTTTTGAAACATCGGCCGCCGTATTATACCCAGCCTCAGAGGAAAAATCCGACTTGCCTATGGCAGGCTTGCACTGCTTGCGATCACCTTGTGCGGGACTGCAGTGCTCGACCCGTTGTTCCTTGAAAATCAGGTTCATGAAGGTGTGGCGGTATCCGATCTGGACAACACCATTCTTGAGATGCGACGCCAGGAGAAAACCTCTTCCTGTATGCGAATCCGGACTCCCTGTCCGAGACGGAGACCCATGCGGAGGTCGCCCCGGAGATCCTGCACACCGAACAGCAGACGCTGCCCACCATATCCACGGCATACCGGCTGGAGTCACTTGCCCTGGCCGTAAATGCATAGCGCACCCTGCTCGCAAACTGGCGCGATGCGCCAGCAGACCGGAACGCAGTCGAGGCAACAATCCGGGAACAGGGACAGCAAATCTCGTACACGGTAGACGGCATTGCGTACAGTGAACGCCTCGCGCTCGCCAGTGAAATCCGCAATTCCCGCTGGTGGTAGCTGCTCTCGATACTGGTGGTCGGCGTACTGGTTTATCTGGTCGGCAACGCAAGCTGGAACCGGAATCCATAATACTGATGTATGGATATCATCGACAAAACCCGGCTGCTGCTTGGAAACAGCCTGCGCGACTGCGCGGCCGATCCCGGTGGATGCACGCTTCATTGCCGTTACCCACTGTAATCTGCGTGATGGAGTAGCCGCGGGACGCTTTCGGCATGACCTCTACTTACGCCTGGATGTGGTAACGCTGCAGTAACCGCCACTTGCCGAGCAGCGCGATGATATCCCGCTGCTGGCCCGTTATTTTCTGAAAAGGTTGCACGCCGCATCGACCCTGCGATGGACAACATCAAGCCGGAAGCCATGGCGCTGCTGCGGGACTATGATTACCCGGGTAAACTGCGCGGACTGAATAACCTGATTGAGCGCGGCGTGGTGCCGGGATACGGTAGCGAACCCGCGTCCGCCCAGCTTCCCCCGACACTGGCGGAGCGTGCAATACATGTGGTGCGTGCTGAAGGCGAGCACCTACCCACACTGGAAGAAAGGGAAACCGAGTACATACGCTGGGCGCTGCATCATACCATCGGCAACCGGACCAGGGCTGCCGAAATTCCGGGTATTGACCGGGTATCCCTGTGGTGCAAGCTGAAAGCCATCACGACACGCGGCGAGAACCAGCCAGGGCCGGGATAGGCAATGTTCGTAAACACCCTGTCTGCTTCCTGATCGGCAAGCTGTTTATTGCATCAGTAGCTTACGTGTAATCTCCGCCTCCCGGTGAAAAATTCCGGGCTAGCCTCCCATTGCATCACGACACCGGGACAGCGTGCAACCTGCGGGGCAATAAACGGTAAACAGAAAACGTTAGATTTCGCCGAAGAGGCCGTTGCTGATCAGGCCGTCAACGTTCAGGTGTTCCGGCTCCATAACGTCCTCCTTGACTGTGGTTACCGGGATCCGGGCATGGTTCAGGACATATTCTGCAACCGACCCCTGCAGCAAATGGGCGATGCCGTTGCGGCCATGAGTGCCCATGATGATCAATACAGCCCGTTCCAGTTCGGCGATTTCGATGATGCGCTGGCCGGGCAAGCCGCGAACCAGTCGCAACCGTGCCGTTTCCAGCGCCTTTAGTCCGGGCGACTGGCTGCGAAGTTCTTCGAGCATCTCCCCGACCATTTCACCGGCAATGTCAGTTATCGACGAGGCGCTATGTGTCGGGTGATGATCGCGATAGATGCCGGGATGCGCTGCAGAATCGTGTATAACATGGAGAATCAGCAGCGGCGTGCGGGTACCATCGAGCAGGCGAGCCGCATATGTGAGCGCCGCCCGGGAGCAATCTGAAAAATCAATGGGAACCAGTACCGGAGGTATGGAGGGTGCTTGATACGCTTTAACTACTTCCAGCATGGAAAGGTTACTCCAGTCATGCAGTTCACGGTCATTACACCCGCGTATTCTGCTACTACAAGCCTTACTTGTTATGGTATTACGCCAATATTAGGGAAGTGTTAGGCAGTAACCTGCTGTCTGATATAAATTTTACAGAAATAACCCCGGTGCGAGAGCCGATACGGATCTCATTCATGCTTCGTGACGCCGCGCATAGGCCGGTTCCGCTCGCAGGCGGGAGCCCCTTCACGGTAGCCCTAACAATAAAGTGATACAGGCTCTGAAGGCGGGCCCCCTGATACCGGGGATGCCATGTATCACATCTTCGAAACAACAGCCGGTGCCTGTCGCACGGTATTCAGTGTCTGCATCCGGGTTTGTGGCCTGCTTACATATACGCCTTGGCCTCTTCTCCCGGGTTTGGCAATCCGGCGATGCGCCAGGCTTCCATTGGCGCATGGAACAGGTCGTGCACGCAGTTCCGGTCAAGGTGATTTACGCGACATACGTGACTCATTACCGGCAAGCTACCGAACCGGAGGTAATGGTCTCGCAGGTAGCCAATAACCTCCCAGTGCTCCGACTTGAGTTCCGGCAGGCCATCACGCGCGGCAATTCCGGTCGCCACCCCGGGCGTCCAGCTCAGGGGATCGACCAGAAAGCCATCCTCGTCGAACTGCAGTGTTGTCAGGTCCTTGAGTACAGTGTGCATGACACGCTCCTCCCCAAATTAACTGGCAAACTACACACCCCGACGCATGCATCCGGGAAAACGGATGTCCCGGTTGCTAACGATGTCATCCCTCGTCAATCATCACGCTGGTAGGGTTGTCCAGATTGACATGATGGTCGATGGGGTGTTCCACCGGAATATCGAGATAGCATTTTTTGCTGTCTTCGGACTCGAAGTAAATAACCAGATCGCTTTCCGCACCGGCTTCGATGACATAGGGCTTGCCGGCAAGGCCCTTGACGTCCCTGCCCGTAATGGGATCAGTGGTTTCGATTCGGTGGATCATGACGCCTTGCTCCTCTTGAACAACCACGGTGATCGGAAGAGTACACTTTAACCATAGTATTCCTTACTATTTTAATCAAGTATTTGCCCTGATTATTATCTGTTGATTTCTTTACTAAATTTTTCACTCTCTGATAATTATTCAAAACGGGATCGGGACTCAGCAGGCTGCCGGAGAAGTGCCTCCGGGGATATCCATCCTGCCGGGCCACTGGCGCTGCACTGGATATCCGGACCGGCACCGGACGCACCCGCAGCCTGTCTGGCTGTTCGCCGCCAGTCGCCCGGATAGTGCGGAATATCGGCACGTGTCCGTTTGCTCACAGCCAGCCCGGCCACTGGCCAGTTACGTGGCAAGTACCACATCAGGTGCATGCCTTCCCCGTATACACTGCCAGGAAACGACACCCGGAGAACGCAGCCTGGAACAGGATGGCCGGGTGACCCCAACCCCCACAGGGTTGAAATTCACGACCGCGGAACAATACTTTTCAGTACCGGGTCCAGTCAGCAGCACCCGTAACCCATTCCGTTGTACAAGGAGAACGGCGCATGACGACAGAAAATGCATCGATCACTCTCACGGCCCCCCATCATGACAAGCTTGGTTTGCTGCATTGCGGCGTCACACGTGAAGGCTTCATTGCGGTCGCGGGTGATACCACCAACATTGCCGATGGTGAAGAGGTCAGATTCGAGCGTACGCAGGTCATCGTCAACCGCAAGGGTGGTGAGTACACCTTTACCCGCAGCGGCTGATTACCCGCCGATCGTGCAAGCTCCTGAATCGCAGCAATACCCGGGCAGACCGGAAGCATGGGAAATCGAATGCTGTTCGCCAAATCCGTCGCCTACTGGATCGTGGCAGGCGGGCTCATCCTCGCCCTGGTAACGGCCATGGCGCCCTTGCCGACCGGGTCATACAAATTGTCTGTTGGCTTCCTGCTGCTGGGACTGATCCCCTATGTGGTCTATGGCAGCCTCACCGAAATTGTGAAAGGCTGGGCGCTGGTAACCGCCGGCACCGCATTGCTGGTCATGGACCTGTTTGCCCGCTTCGGCCTCCACGTCACCAGTGCCGCCCACGACAACATGGTCCCGGCAATCTATCTGTGCCTGCTGCTTACCGTGCTCATCCTGCCCGGAGGTGCTGCGATCGGCAGATTGCTTTCCAGGATCTTGTCATAAGTCCGGCGACCTCCCGGAATTACCCTCTCACCCTTCTGTATTGCCCGGCTGACGGATGGAGCATGCCAACATAATACTTGACTATTTTACTAGGTTATTATACTTTCATACTACAGCTATCGTTTCCACTCGGTACAGTTACTATTTGTGCGAAGGCTGTATATCTATGTTTCAGTAGATTACAAATATTCAGGTGAATTATTGTGAGCATCGCAAACCAGGACATCGACAACCTGCTCAGGAAGGAATACCAGGCAGGATTCGTCACGGAGGTGGAAGCGGACAGCGTGCCACCCGGCCTCAATGAGGAAATCATCCGGCTGATCTCCGACCGCAAACAGGAGCCGGAATTCATGCTGGACTGGCGGCTCAAGGCGTACCGTCACTGGTTGACCATGAAAACCCCGCACTGGTCCAGCGTGCATTACCCGCCGATCGACTACCAGGACATCGTCTATTATTCCGCGCCGAAGTCGCGACCCAAGGGCCCCGGCAGTCTCGACGAGGTCGATCCGAAACTGCTCGAAACCTACAAGAAGCTCGGCATCCCGCTGGAAGAACAGGAAGCGCTGGCCGGTGTGGCCGTGGATGCGGTATTCGACAGCGTATCGGTGGCGACCACTTTCAAGGACAAGCTCGCGGAGCACGGTATCATCTTCTGTTCCTTCTCGGAGGCCGTGCGCAACCACCCCGAACTGGTGCAGCGGTACCTCGGCAGCGTGGTGCCACATACGGATAATTTCTATGCCAGCCTGAATTCCGCAGTATTCAGCGATGGCTCCTTCGTCTATGTCCCCAAGGGCGTGCATTGCCCGATGGAACTGTCCACCTACTTCCGCATCAATGCCTCCAATACCGGGCAGTTCGAGCGCACGCTCATCATCGCCGATGAAGGCAGTTATGTCAGTTATCTGGAAGGCTGTACCGCGCCCATGCGCGACGAAAACCAGCTGCACGCCGCCGTCGTGGAATTAATCGCCCACAAGGATGCCCGGATCAAATACTCGACCGTGCAGAACTGGTACCCGGGCGATGAACACGGCCAGGGTGGCATCTACAACTTCGTTACCAAGCGCGGGGCCTGCCGCGGCGCAAATTCCAGAATCTCCTGGACCCAGGTGGAAACCGGTTCGGCGATCACCTGGAAATATCCCAGCGTCATCCTGGAAGGCGACCAATCGGTCGGCGAGTTCTACTCGGTGGCCCTGACCAACAATCACCAGCAGGCGGATACCGGCACCAAGATGATCCATATCGGGAAAAACACCCGCAGCACCATCATCTCCAAGGGGATCTCGGCCCGCCAGGGGCAGAATGCCTACCGCGGCCTGGTGAAGGTCCTGAAGAGTGCGGCGGGCGCACGGAATTATACCCAGTGCGATTCGCTGCTGATGGGCGATCGCTGTGGCGCCCATACCTTCCCCTATATCGAGGTGAAGAATCCCGGCGCCCGGGTAGAGCACGAGGCGACCACCTCGAGGATCGGAGAGGACCAGCTGTTCTATTGCCGGCAGCGCGGACTGTCCGACGAAGACGCCGTGACGCTCATCGTCAATGGCTTCTGCAAGCAGGTGTTGAACGAGCTGCCGATGGAATTCGCCGTCGAGGCGCAGAAACTCCTGGGCGTCAGCCTGGAAGGCGCCATCGGGTAATCTGCAAGGGAGATACGCAATGCTTTCGATAAGAAATCTGCATGCCACGGTCGATGACACGCCGATACTCGACGGCATCGACCTGGAGGTGAGGCCGGGAGAGGTGCATGCCATCATGGGGCCGAACGGCTCGGGAAAAAGCACCTTCGCCCACGTGCTCGCCGGGAGGGAACAGTATAACGTCACGCAGGGCGCGGTGCAGTACCTCGGCCGGGACCTGCTTGCCATGAGTCCCGAAGAACGGGCACGGGCCGGTGTTTTTCTAGCCTTTCAGTATCCCGTCGAGATCCCCGGTGTCAGTAACATCTATTTCCTCAAGGCGGCGCTGAATGCCATCCGCAAGTACCGCGGACTGGAAGAACTCGATGCCATGGATTTCATCACCCTGGTCAAGGAAAAGGTCGGGATGGTGAAAATGGACGAGGCGCTGATTTACCGTGCCGTTAACGAGGGCTTCTCGGGTGGAGAGAAAAAGCGCAACGAGATCCTGCAGATGATGGTGCTCGAACCGCAGCTGGCCATCCTCGACGAAACGGATTCGGGGCTGGATATCGATGCCCTGAAAACGGTGGCCGATGGCGTCAATCAGTTGCGCAGTGACGAGCGCGCCTTCATCATCGTCACCCATTACCAGCGCCTGTTGAACTACGTTGTACCCGACCATGTCCACGTCCTCGACAATGGTCGTATCGTGAAATCAGGCGGCCCCGAACTGGCGCTCGAACTGGAAGAGCGCGGTTATGAATGGCTGAACGAGCTGACGGCAGGCGCGGCATGACGAATCCTGAACATACCGTGTATGGTGATGAATTCCGGGGTATGGAGAAGTCCCTGCCCGGCTCGCAGGCGCCCTGGGTCCGGGCGCTGCGGGCGGATGCCATGGAGACTTTTATAGAGCAGGGTTTCCCGGACACGCGCCTGGAAGAATGGAAATATACCGATGTCCGCCCTCTGGCACGACATCACTTCAGGGCGTCCCCCGGATTAACAACTATCCGTGAATCAGCACTGCAGTCCCGGCTGCTGACCAGCGAACCGGCACACCGGCTGGTATTTGTCGACGGGCACTTTGCCCCTGAACTATGTCCGTTCAACACCCTGCTGAAGGGTGTCACGCTAACCAGTCTGGCATTTGCGCTGGAAAACCGGCCGCAGGAACTCGAAACCTGGCTGGGACGCAATATCGACATGGGGAATCCGGGCTTCAATGCCCTTAACACGGCCTTCATGAGAGACGGCGCTTATATCAGGCTAGCACCAGGAGTAGCACTCGAACAGCCGGTGCACCTGTTGTTTATTGCCACCGGGAAACCGGATACGGTTGCGACAGTGAGGAATGTCATCGTCGCCGGTCCAGGCAGCAAGGCACAGATCATCGAGTCCTATTTTTCCCTGAACGATGCCGCCTATCTGACCAACACGGTTACGGAACTCAGCGTCGGCGACGGCGCCGACATCGAGCATTACAAGCTGGAACAGGAGAGCGAAACCGCCTACCACATGGCGGGTATTTATGTCACACAGACCCGGGACAGTCGCTTTACCTCCCACAACATCGCACTCGGCGGGAAACTGGCCAGAAATGATCTTACGGTTGCTCTCGAGGGTGCCGGCGCCGATTGCACCCTGAACGGCCTGTATCTTGCCCGGGGTCGGCAGCATATCGACAACCATACCCGTATCGATCACCACAAGCCGCAGGCAAGCAGCCGGGAGTGGTACAAGGGGGTGCTGGACGGCCACTCGCGCGCCGTATTCAACGGCCGTATCGTGGTGCACCGGGACGCCCAGAAAACCGTCGCACAGCAAAGCAACCATAATCTGCTGCTGTCAGAAGAGGCCGAGATCGACGCCAAGCCGCAACTCGAGATTTATGCCGATGACGTAAAATGCGCACACGGCTGCACCGTGGGGCAGCTGGACGAAGAGGCGGTCTTCTATCTGCGCTCGCGCGCCCTGGACGAGGCGACGGCACGGACTTTCCTCATTTATGCCTTCGCCGCGGGTGTACTGGAACGAATTCCGCTAGTACCGGTTCGCCGTTACCTCGAGGAACAACTGACAGGGCGGCTGCCTGGATTGGAGTTTCCGGGCCTGACCGGGGAACCGGGCAGCGTTGTTGCCTGACCACAGAAGAGGAAGCCGACCATGTCTTTTCTCAGGCAACTCTACGAGGAAATGATCCTTGATCATAACCGCAATCCACGCAACTTTCTCAAGGTGCCGGAGGGGGCCAACTGCCATGCACACGGGTTCAACCCGATCTGCAATGACGAGTTCACCGTCCACCTGCGGGTAAAGGACGGCGTTGTAGAGGATGTCGGTTTCGAGGGTTCCGGTTGCGCCATTTCGACCGCCTCGGCTTCGTTGATGACTGAAAGCATCAAGGGAAAGACGGAAGCGGATGCGCGCGCCCTGTTCCAGGGCGTACATAACCTGCTGACACAGGAAGGTCCGGCCGAGGGTGTGGGTAAACTGGAAATCCTGGCTGGTGTTCACGAATACCCGATGCGCATCAAGTGCGCCACCCTGCCCTGGCATACCCTGCACGCGGCACTCGACAGGGAAGAGCGAACCGTTTGCACGGAGCAACTCCATGAGCCGCCCCGATAACAGTCTCCTGCACAACCTCCTGGAGGAGCAGGTCATCCAGGCCCTGCGGGAGGTTTACGATCCCGAGTTACCGGTCAATATCTATGACCTCGGTCTGATCTATGACCTGGAACTCGATGCGGAATCCGGCAAGGTATTGATCAAGATGACCCTGACGGCGCCTGGCTGCCCGGTGGCACAGACCTTTCCGGGCACGGTGGAATGCGCCGTGTGCAAGGTACCCGGCATCCAGGAGGCCCGGGTCGAACTGGTATGGGATCCACCCTGGAGCCACGAGCGCATGTCCGAGGCAGCGCGCCTGCAACTAAATATGTATTGACGAGGCCAAGGGATTCGTGTCTGACTGGATTGATGTAGCCGCCGTAGGAGAAATCGGGGAAGGCGGGGTAAAACTGGTCGATGTCGGCGGCGACGAGGTGGCCGTGTTCAACATCGCGGGTGATTATTACGCGCTTGCCGATGTCTGCACCCACGATGGCGGCACCCTGGCCGATGGCACCGTGGAAGGCCACGAGATCGAGTGCCCGCGCCATGGCGCGCGCTTCGATATCCGTACCGGCAAAGTCACCGCACCACCCGCCTACGAAGCCGTCCAGACCTACCCGGTACGGATTAACGATTGCCGGGTACAGGTCAGGAAAGATTAGGTGTTCCTTCGCAGGACGGCTTATCGGACATTTTCAATGCTTCCGGAATGGCCCAGGCCCGAAGCAACATCCGGCTGTTCGAGCGCTCAAAGCGCCCCACTAAAAACGGCGGCCCAGGGGCCGCCGCGGAGCTAACATGAATAAACTGTCTAGTCGCCACTTCGCGCCCGACAATTTCAACATAACAAGTAACCGGGACAATGACAATTAGGGAAACTACTTACACTTCTGCAACATAAACAAGGCAGGCATCCCGCTAATGAATATCTGCATAAACACTATTCGTCTACCTTGCATAACGGAGTAAACAGGAAAGGCATCACCACCATCAGCAGAAAACCCGTGATATTGAGCGCCCATTCGAGGGTGGCTGAATCCACGAACAATGCAGCAATCATCAAGCCCGTTCCAGGCAGCATGGCGGCCAGCCACAATGGATAGCGGATACCGGATGATCTATTGCATGTATTGCAGTTTGCATGCAGTCCGGGGCTCAGCACCACCTTGCGCAGTGGCGATATACCCGGCTGCTGACAATGAGGACAACGGAACATACAATTTCCCGTTTCGGTGTAAATATTCACGGTAAATTTATAGCAGCTATTTCAATTCATTGAAATACGGATGACTACATACAAAGCAACACGCAGAGCCGGTGGACATCCCATGAATATCATCCGTATTTGCACGGCCCGAGGCATAATAACCTCATCTTTACAGGGTTATTCGACACTGTAGCTGGTGTGGTGTTGTCGGTATAACCACAGGTTTTTATGGAAGTTCCATCGATCCCGTTGAAACTGGATACCTGCAGACCTGTGCATTTTCTGACTTTCTCTACCGTTGTCCATTGCCTGCATTGATTATTACATATCGGGATTGGCGTTTATGCGTTCAGGAGATGTCCGGTCAGTTCAAGGGGCTGTCAAATCAACCGATAAAAAATGCAGGATGCCACTGACGCCAGTCATAAGAGGAAAACCATCGTGAGCAGGGGTGTATACGGCGTGTTTATCACCGTGTTACTTGCGTTACCGGCGCTCGCCACTGAAAGGATCACGGTTGAGCAGATCGAGGAGGTTATCTCTGTAACAGATGCGGCCGCCAAAGCGCGTGATACACCGGGCATCGCGAGATATCTGGGTAAACATTTCGAGAAGAAAATCGACATGCGCCACGGGAAATGGATGGCATCCATAAAGGTCAGAAGGGACCAGTATCTCGCCATGATTGACGAGGGCTGGGAATCCATCGATGAATATAATTACCAGCGTGAGAACACGGTGATTTATATTGCGACTGACGGATTGAGTGGCGAGTCGTACTCAACCATCACCGAAACAGTCGTCAGCGACGACGAAAAAATGACCAGCAGGTTCCGCGAATATGCACGATACGCACTGGAAAACGGCATGCCGGTCATCACCCATATCAGCGGGCACACACTGGTCGGAGACACTACACCGACAGCCGATCAACAGTCCCGGTTACCCGCGCGGAAGCCGGGATCAGACCCACTTTCTCGCAGCCGGTGAATGACAGGGAATCCCCACCCGCACCCCGATGCATCGGGGCAGACCCCGATCGTTACCAGCAAATGTGATATACGAGACTGAAAAGATCAATTGTTCCGGCATTGGTGATGCCTGAGGTAAACCGTTTGCCTGGCGCCAAAACCAGGGGATCCGGCAGGGGCCACGAGCTTTTCCAACGGTCCCGGATCGGGATCCGATCGTCTTGCGGGAATCCACAAACAGGAAGTATCGGGTCCGCACAGCAGACCACACCGGGCACCGATATCCACTTCCCTGCCACCACTGAAATCCTGGCCACGACTTGATGAGCGTTCCCGGGCAATACCAGAACACTTAAATCAACCGTTTTCGTATCACCAACAATATAAATTGTAAAAATACCCGACAACCGGGTATCGACCCCCTGGCTTATCTTACCTTGCACATTAAGGTATAATATTTGTACAGCTTTTTTATAGGGGAAATCCATGCGCGATGCTGCCAATAAATTACCGATGCCACCCGCCGATGGCCTGTTACCCATCCGGACTGTATCCATGCTGACCGGCGTTAACGCTGTAACACTGCGCGCCTGGGAACGACGCTACAGCTTGATCACGCCGCAACGCACCCCCAAAGGCCACCGTCTGTATACCCAACAGGAAGTGGCACGCATAAACCGGATTGTCGAGTTACTCAATCAGGGTATTTCTGTCAGTCACGTCAAACCCCTGCTTGATCGAATGCCCGGCGAGGCTGTTACGACTTCCACGACAGAGGACGGCGACATCTGGAAGATCTATCAGGACAACATGCTTGACGCTATTGAAAGATTCAATGAGCCGGCACTGGATAACGCCTATAACGATGCCTTGTCACTCTACCCGGTCGATATCGTTAACCAGCGACTGACCACACCCCTGCTACGCCTGCTTGGCGAACGCTGGAAAAACCGCGCAACGGGTATTGCCGAAGAACATTTCTTCTCGGTCTACCTGCGCAACAAACTGGGTGCGCGCATTCACCACATGAACCAGCGGAGCAATGCCCCCCTGCTGCTACTGGCCTGTCTGCCAGGTGAATTGCATGAAATCGGCTTGTTGTTTTTTGCGCTTGCCGCAGTCAACGCCGGATACCGCACACTGATACTGGGCGCCAACACGCCATTGGAGCAAATTCCCGGCGTACTCGATAAAACAGCCTGTGTCGGTGTTATTTTATCGGGTTCTTCCAAACCCGCACGCGGTGTACTCGACACAGATCTGCCTGATTTGATCGGCCGCGTGAAAACGCCGGTTTTTGCCGGCGGGAAGACCGCCGTTTCACATCAGGTAAAACTCGAACAGGCCGGTGTAAACTGTCTGGGTGAAAACATTACGGCCGGTTTGCAACTGGTAACCAGAATAGTAACAGCAGACAAATCACGCTGAAATGACACCGGCCATACTCTGGTTTCGTCGCGACCTGCGTCTGACCGACAATCCGGCATTGCAGGCAATCATCACCGCGGGACACGCACCCATACCGGTCTATATTCATGACGAACCCGATGATAACTGGCCATTGGGAACAGCAAGCGCCTGGTGGTTGCATCAAAGTCTGACTGCACTGCAGCAATCCCTGCAAAAATGTGGCAGCGACTTGCTGGTCTTTCAGGGGGATTCCGCAAGCATCCTGACAAGGTTACTGAAACAAACCTGTGCAGACAGACTCGCCTGGAACCGCTGTTATGAGCCTGCCCATATAAAACGTGATGAGCACATCAGAGAGGCGCTTCTCAAGCAGGGTTACGATGTCAGCACCCATAACGCCGCACTGTTACGTGAACCCCGGGAAATCCGTAAAAAAGACGGAACCCCCTACCGGGTATTCACGCCGTTCTGGAAGACTCTTTACAGACTCGGGCCAGCCCGTGAAGCCATACCTGTCACTGAAAAACTGCCGGTTCTGGACTCAGACAGAATACCGGATTCAGTCTCCGTCGCTTCACTCAAACTGCTGCCCGCAGCCAGACGGGACAAGGAGTTTCACCGGCACTGGCAACCCGGTGAAGACGGTGCCCGGGAAGTATTGCAGGATTTTTGTAATGACAGACTGCCAGACTACCCGGCGGAGCGCGATATACCCGAAAAATCTGCCACGTCCCGGTTATCCGCGCACTTGCATTTCGGTGAAATCAGTCCGGTACAGATCTGGTATTTCCTTTTGCAGCAGGCCTCGGCAACCACGGCTCCCGGTGCCTTCGCAGCAACCGAGCAGTATCTGCGCCAAATCGCGTGGCGTGAATTCAGCCATCATCTGCTCTATCACTTCCCGCACACGACATTGCAGCCGCTGGATACACGTTTTGAACAGTTCCCCTGGCGCACTGACTACAGGGACATACTGGGCCGCTGGCAGCAAGGACAGACAGGTATCCCGCTGGTGGATGCGGGTATGCGCGAATTATGGACTACCGGTTACCTGCACAACCGCGTGCGCATGATCGTTGCATCTTTCCTCACCAAAAACCTGCTCATTCCCTGGCAGGAAGGCGCCCGCTGGTTCTGGGACACACTGGTGGATGCCGATCTGGCCAATAACACCATGGGATGGCAGTGGACTGCGGGCAGTGGCGCCGATGCCGCACCCTACTTCCGCATCTTCAATCCGGTTTTACAGGGGGAAAAATTTGACCGGGCCGGACGCTATGTTCGTCACTGGGTTCCGGAACTCGCAGCCCTCGGGAACCGAATCATACAGCAACCCTGGTCAGCTGATCCGGCGGTGCTTGCAGATGCCGGGGTCAAACTCGGCATTGATTACCCTCATCCCCTGGTCGATTTGCAAGTCAGTCGCAGGCAAGCACTGGCGGCATGGGACTCCGTCAAACGCAAGCGCAAGTGAATGCGCTGCTTGTTGCAGACCACTGCCCGGCATTGCAAAATGCAGGGCACTTTAGACAACCCCGGGCAGGAATCCGGCAGCGTGCACATCAATCGCGCGGTGTTCACCACGAAAACCGTTTTTTAAAAAAACGCCGCTTGCCATATGCGGCAGGCTGGTTAGGCCTGCCCGGGCATGACACCCGGACAACGGCTACCCGTGGTGCAGCGATACAGGTGCCGGCACGTTGTGGACGCTGTGTTCTGACGGCAGTTCCGGGTGAAATGCAACCCCGCATTCCGCACATCAGCCCGTCATAGTTTCTCCAGAAATTCCCCGGGCATATCCACAGCCAGCTCCAGCGCGCCATCCGCACCCGCATACAACGGATCATTAATACAGGTGAAGGTGCAGGGCTCGAACTGTTTGGTGGCCTCGCCGAGATAACTGTCAATACCGCTGAGCTGGCTTCCGCCACCGGCAACGATGATGTTCTGGCGCACGTTTTCCTGGAATTCGGGATCAAAACCGGCGATGAGGTCGATGACGGTCTCGACAATGGCGGGCATGGGACTCTCGCATGCCTTGCGCATTTCCTCGGTGATATCGAACTCCGTGAAGATGCCGTCCACCGGGGCCTCGATCTTGACCCGCCTTTTCTGCTCTCCCACAAAACCGTGTTTTTCCTTGAATCTGCGAACCATGTTCAGGGAAAAGTCGGCCTCGGGGTGCTTTTCGGATAGCAGCCTCAGCAGCTGCTCGTCCACGTAGTCGCCTGCCATCAGGATGCTGCGCTGGTCCTCTTCCATGGGTACCGTGCCATGCATAATGCAGAAATCCACGGTACCGGCACCGATGTCGATGATCATGGTGTTGTCCAGTGCGCCCAGCCCATAGGCCACGGAAAAGGGTTCGGAGACCACCATCAGCTTTTTGGCATGCTGGGATATGGCATTCCTGATGGCGATTTTATTGACCTTGAGCGCCTCGGCCGGCACACCTACCGCAACGCAGATCTCGTCATCCGGCCCGGCATCGGCCAGTTCGATCAGGTGACCGATCAACTCCTGCACCGCGGTCTCATCGCGTTCCGTACCTTCCTTGAGGACACCGTTCTGCAGTGGCCGGGAAAGATTAAGTGCGAGCCGGTGTTCCAGGGCATCGCTGCCAAACAGCACACGTTTGCCGAGCATCTTCTTGGCAACGAAATCCTTGGGCCAGCCGACATAGCTTTCCATCCATTTCCGGTTGCCATTGCTGGCGGACACCACCGACCGGGAGGTGCCCAGATCAATCCCGATGTGCAGCATATTATCTTTCTTGCTTGGCGACATTTTGTGTTTTACCTCCTTCTATCGTTCTTCGGTATACGCGTCGTTCGAGGTATTCAACGATCCCCGTTTTCAGGAAGTCTGCGATACTGTCCCGGTACTCCGGCATACTCAAGCGGGTTTCCTCCGCCTTGTTGCTGATGCAGGAAACCTCCACTAGCACGCTTGGAACTTCCACTCCCAACAGTACCATAAACGGTCCGGTCTTGGACCCGGCATCCACGAAGTCACGATTGCGGCGTTTCAGACTGGTGTACAGGCGCTCATGTATGGCATTGGCAAGCTCTTTCGATTCCTCGGTTTTCAGTGTATCGCCAATCCTTGCAATAACCTCGCGAAAGTCCCCCATGGCATAGTCTGAGTCGCGGTTCTCCTTCTCCGCCAGGTCGAGTGATCGCTGATCCGTGTGCGGTCCGAAGTAATAGGTTTCGACATAATTCAGGGAACCGGCCCCGGGCGGCAGGGAATTGATATGGATGGAGATAAACAGGTCCGCCCGGTTCTGCTTGGCGAAAGCCACGCGCTCCTTCAGGAAGACCTTCCGGTCGTCTTCGCGGGTGAGCAGGATCTGGTAATTCCCGGACATGGCGAGCTTGTCGCGGAGTCGCCTGGCAATATCCAGGGCGACGGTTTTCTCCTTCAGACCCTGCTGGCCCGTGGCGCCCGGGTCGATACCGCCATGTCCCGGGTCGATGACGATAGTCTGCACCTTGAGATTGAACAGGTCTGCCATGGGCCTGTCGAGACGCGCAAGCAGGGCGTCATAGTTGCCGGTCGTAATGCTGGCATTCTTGAGAGCCCGCGCCGGCCCGGGGCCGACCGTCAGATCGCTGTCAAGGGTGAGGTCTTCCGCCGGACTGGCCGGGACGGGCATGGGGACCACCGTATATTGCGGGGACTGTTTTTCCGCTACTTGCATGGCAACCGGTCCGGACCCGTCCACCGTGACCAGTCGGAAGCTGATACCGAACAGGGCGACAAGACCCAGCAACAGAACCAGCCCCCCCTTGCTCCGGTACCCCGATTTGCTCGCGGGGCCCTGTGACCCGGCAATAAACTCCGACCGACCCTTGCCATGACAGGAACGGGGGATGCCCACGTTATCCTCATACACACCCCGCAACACCGCCTTTTTGATATCCGAATGACGTCTCATAAGCCCTGGCAGTCACCAGCAAGATGCACACTGCGACAACCGGCAACAGGTACGCTGTGGATGGTGATGATGTTTTGCGGCAACAAACCGGTACACCTCAAGCTCAGGTTTATTCATCTAACCCAGTCGAATTCGGGT
>Ga0210064_1000001_pt1 | contig 173420 bp, 161 predicted proteins | sample Muzzi_CordC_D2_FD_185531 | JGI IMG/M metagenome (GOLD analysis project Ga0210064, IMG submission 185531) | Wetland microbial communities from San Francisco Bay, California, USA, that impact long-term carbon sequestration - Muzzi_CordC_D2 (SPAdes) | ecosystem: Environmental > Aquatic > Marine >... | reverse complement strand
ATTTGTAGGTTATTATGTCGAGAGCAAAACAGGTTTTTCTGCGTAAACCAGCTTGATGAGGTAATTATTGCTGCGGGAGTTTTGCGGGACTGAGTGCAGCACCGTTATGCACGGTACTGCATTTTAGGCAACGGACGCCCCGAAATAATGATATAAAAAACAATTAGATAGGTCGTAAATCTCGGACTTTTAATCCGATGGTCGAAGGTTCGAATCCTTCACGACCCACCATAAAATCAATGACTTACCTGCCTTCCTTGTAATATTAGAGAATACTTATTGTGCGGATGGGGTGCAATTTACGTTCGCAAGCCATGTAGCGCCTTCTATAGAATCAGTCAGTTAGCTCCAATAATCGCTTCAGAATTGTCGATCTCCGGACCAAAAATCCGATGCTCGTAAATTTATGCATTTAACGAAAATATATTAATTAGAACAGATAGATATGTTGTGTTTGTGCAGGAGGCATCCAATGCTTTATGTGGCTGTTTCTTGAGCGATTGTATTGTTCCGCATGCTCGGGGTTGCCCCTTTTTTCACACACTCACAGCAATCCAGCTCTTCGGAGATGACGGGTAACACGCCGCTCGACATCGCCAAAGTGTAGGACTTCACCAGGTACGTGTTCACGCAATTCAGCCTCCCATCGCTTTCGATACTGATCGATGCGTTCGCGGTACCGTGCTGCAAAGGCATCAGGGTCGATACCCCGATGCTCTGCCTTCGGTCTGAAAATACTCGCGGCTTCTGTTGCATCTACATGTACTTCTTCAAACAAAAGAAACAAATCGAATAGGTCGCGGCACTGAAGGCGCTGGATCACACAGCGTAACTTCTCGCCGGCAATCTCAAGCAATGTGTAAACGCGCACGCTTGCAACCTCTGGCAGGTCTGGCCAGCGCGGCAAGAGATGTTGTCTTTCCGTATTCAGCACCAGTTCGTCGTCGGCAAGGTCGAGTTTTAGTGTGCGTTCCCGGCCAAGTGGCCCGACATATGCGATTCGGGGTGGTTCGTCGTCAGTGAGGTGCAGTGCTTCAACTGATCCACCTGTACTTTCAAGCGCACGGGTTATCACCTTATAGCCATCTTCGACAGACCCGGTGACCAGGGAAAAGTCCAGATCTGCTGAGTAGCGGTAATCATCAATGTGGCAGAGCCGCAATGCTGTTCCGCCCTTGAATACTATCCCTGTGCCATTCCCCAGAGTTGCAAAACCGGCAATCACATGGGCCAGGATATAGTCTCGCTCAACCGTTATTGCAGGGACATTGTCTTGTGCTGCCCGGCGGGTAATGTGTGCTTTGGTGATCATTGTTTAACCACGCTGTCGATTTCATCCGGCTTTTGTTGCCAACGAACACGCCAGCGCGCATCCCTCCAGCAGTGAGGCATGTTCCCACCGGGCTCAAGATCAAGGTCAGCGGTTATTGGCTTGAGCGGGTGCAGTCGGCCGGCCAGACATTCTATTTCTAGCGTATCCGCAATTGATCCAATCCGGCGCAATGCGGCTGCCCAACCTAGATCCTCGGCATAGTCAATGAGTACGGCGATATCGATTCTGTTACCGGCTGTGGAGATAGCCTCAGCCAGCACTGCAGCACCACCTACAAGATTCGGCCGCATTGCTGCGTCAAGCAGCGCACGCTCCACGTCGGAGATCCAGGATGAACCACATGCAATCGCACCAATGCTGATGCTGGTTTCGGGTTCCCGAACAATGTGCAGTGGCCTACCGGATAAAGTCTTCGTGCGGATTCGCCTGGAAGTCGCGACGTAGATGGACCGGGCTGGATGAACAATGAGGTCATGTTCGTCCAGCGCCGTTCGGTAGGCCATGCGATGAGGTATGCCTGCAAAAGCAGCGCCCACCGCTAGCGCGACCTCTTCGGCAACCGATGGCGTACCCAGTACGCCTAACTGGCGGATAACGTAATGCCCCCGTCGAACACGATCAATCAGGCCTGCGGTGAGCATGCGTCGCAACAGGTTGCCGGTGGCAGAGGGTGATTGCCCGAACCGCTGTTGGGCCTCACCAAAAGTGAAGTGTGTCTTGCCATCTGCGACCAGGTCATCCACCAGCCTCAGGGCAGTATTGTGTGAGTAATAGCCCATAATTCACGCTTACCGTGAAATAACGCCATTAGTATACTATAAATATTGTTATAAAATGCCACTTATTCACGGTTATCGTGAATAAAGTGTTCCTGTGCACCATCACTTGCTGCCAAAGCTAGGAAAACCGATATTAGAGCCGCATGGAGGAAACTGTGCTGAAAAAGTCTGCGGGAGTTTTGCGGGACTGAGTGCAGCACTGCTATCCACAGTGCTGCATTTTGTGCAACGGACGCCCCGGTTATTCTATATAAAAAACAAATAGATAGGTCGCATATTCCGGACTTTTAATCCGATGGTCGAAGGTTCGAGCCGAGGCCGACGCCGTCGGCCGAGACAGCAGCGTCGCATCAGCGACGCTGACCCCGAAGGGGCGAGGGCGCAGCGCGAGTAATCCTTCACGACCCACCATTTATACAGACAAAACAATAAGTTAGTAGTTTTCTCCGAGCTGTCTGATCTCAAGGAACGTCCTCCGGTACACTCACGGTACAGTGCGAAATGTCCCTTATGTTCGTCAATGTGCGCTTATGTTTGCTAACCGCATAGTGTGGCGAGTTTTCGGTCGGTGCGTTTGTTCGCCAGTGTTATGTCATGTGCTCAAAATAAGTATTATGTTTCTGTATTACCAGGAAATTATAGGGGCGCAGTTGATAGCTCAAATAGAGATAAATAGACTGAAAAGTCTTGAGCGCAGAAAAGGTTGTAGATCAAATTGATCCGGTTCGATTGGGAAGAGATATCCCCCGATTATATTCAAAAACATTGATTATTTGTAGGCATTTGATTATAACTGGGGAATGGTTGCTCTTGACCACTACCTTAATGAACTGCTTTCCCGCGGTCGCGCCTACTTTTGTCGCGAAGAGGCATTGAAAGCGCTTGGCCTGAATTCGGAGGCATTCATCGCTGCCGCCGGGCGATTGGTCAAGAAGCATCGGTTGGCGAGCCCGCGTCGCGGCTTCTATCTGATCCTGCGGCCGGAGGATAGAGTCGCCGGGGCTCCAGATCCGGTGCGCTGGGTCGACCCTCTGATGAATTATCTAAGCCTGGACTATCGCATCTCCCTGTTGCGGGCGGCCGCTTTCCATGGCGCAACGCATCAGGCGGCCATGGTCTTTCAGGTGATCGTCCCGAAACAGTTGCGGGCCTTCGATATTGGCCGCCACCGGCTCCAGTTTATTTACCAGGCCCCCATGGCCTTCGCCAAAACCAATCTGCCTGATTGGCTTTCGCAAATGAAAAGCGAGGCGGGGTTCGCCAAGGTAGCTGGTGTGGAGCTGACCCTTTTGGATTGTGTGCGATATTTTCACAAGGCTGCGGGCATCAATGGCGTGGCACAGATTGCCCGGGATCTTGGCGCTAGCGCCGACCCACACAAGCTGGCGGAAGCAGCTCAGGCCTACGAGAATTCTGCTGTGCGCCGGCTTGGGTATCTGCTTGACTACGCGGGTCATGTACGCCAGGCCAGGGTTTTGGAACCGTTCGCCAGGAAAGCAAAATCGATGAAGTCTCTTGACCCTTCCGTTAAACCATTGACTGAGTCACTTGCGAAATTACACGAGAAAGATGCCAATTGGATGTTAGTGATTAATGAACCTGTGGAGATCGACTATTGATCCCGGCATCATATATCCAAGAGTGGAGTAGCAAGGCACCCTGGCCGGATTCGCGGCTGATCGAGCAAGACCTGATTATCACCCGTGCATTGTGTGACTTGTTCAATTCACCGGCATTGGCTGGCAAGATTGCTTTTCGTGGTGGCACTGCGATCAACAAGTTGCTTTTCCAGCAACCCCTGCGTTACTCGGAAGACATCGACCTGGTGCAAACGCAGCCGGAGCCCATCGGCGCCACCGTTGATGCGATTCGTGGGGCGCTTTCCTGGCTGGGTAAATGTAGCCGGCATCAAGCAGGACACTCAATGCATCTGGTGTTCAAGTTTTCACCCGAAGCTGATCCGGAAACCACGCTCAAACTAAAGGTCGAGCTCAATACGCGTGAGCACGAAAGCTTGTATGGCTTCAGACAGTATCCTTTCGAGATTGACTGTCGTTGGCATCAGGCGAAAGCTGAAATTTTGTCTTTCGAACCCGAGGAACTGTTCGGGACAAAACTTCGTGCATTGCTGCAGCGGCGCAAGAACCGCGATCTGTTCGATTTACATGAGGGGTTCAAGCAGCTCTCGATGGACCCGGATAAGCTCATTGCCTGTTTCGTGCATCACCTGGCGCTGGAGGGTAAGCCGATCTCTCGGGCCGTCGCTGAACAGCGGATGTTGGAGAAGCTGGAGCGAAGTCTGACGGAAGATATTGCGCCGCTACTGCCTGCGTACATCCAATTCAATGATGACGATGCCATGGATGCTTTCGGTAATGTCTGGACAGAACTGATTGCACGAATTAAAGGCGATCCATGGAAACTTTCCGGTCAAGTGATCGATGAGCTGCGCAAGGGGAAGATACCGAATTTGCTTCGATAGTGCGCTTTTACCACTGTGTGGCGAATTGTTACTCAGGCTGCTAAGGGCAAGTGGTATAGCCCACGGCAATGAGATTTCCACCTGAGTTTGTTGAGATCGTGTGGGTGGCGAATTCCTATTCACGTGGCTACAGGGATCTTTCAGAGGGAAATTGGACTGCCTGGAAAGCAGGGTTGCCGGTGCATTTAAAGCGGTACACTGACGGTACAGTGCGAAGTTTCCCGTATGTTCGCCAATGTGCGCTGATGTTCGCTAACCGAATGGTTTTACATGGTTTTACATGGGTTTCAGCGAGTAATTTTGTTCGCCAGTGTTATGCCATGTTCTCATGATAATCATAATGTTATGTTTTACTGAGAAACCAGCCGTCTGAAAACAAGCACAGATTCTCTTCGTGGCAGGAAAAAAAGAGCATGCATTCTTACTGGATGTTTTTGGTGGCATCGAAATGCGATGCCAGATCCGACAGATTCTTGGCCTGCATCAACTGTAGGCGTCCGGTGGGAATTGATGCGTCTATTTACGAGTGCTATCAATGATTGCATTCCTGCCGACCGACTGCTATCATTGCAATCACTTCTTTACCGATACAGATGGGGTGCTGTTATGGCAAATCTCGTGGTCAGAAATCTCGATCAACGTATTGTTGATGTACTCAAACAACGTGCGGCACGGCACGGACGAAGTGCCGAGGCGGAACATCGCGCCCTGCTCGAAGAGTTATTGTTACGGCCAAAAGGTAAGAGCTTCGTGGAAGCACTCGCAGCCATGCCCAACGTGGGACAGGATGAGGATTTCGAGCGGGTAGAGGACGAGGTTGGAAACGATCATGTATTTGGTTGATACCAACGTCATTAGCGAGGCGCGCAAAAAGTCAAAAGCGAATAAAGGGGTGCGAGAGTTCTTCAAGCAAGCCATTGAGGACGAGACAAGGATGTTTATGTCGGTTGTCACTGTCGGTGAGTTGCGGCGCGGTGTCGAGTCGATCCGATACCGCGGTGATGTGCGCCAGGCTAATCAATTGGAGAAGTGGCTGGTGGACTTGCTGACCGAATACCAGGACCACATACTCGATATCAACCAGGATATTGCACAGCTTTGGGGGCGGCTCCGCGCGCCCCACCCTGAGAACGTACTGGACAAGCAAATTGCTGCAACAGCGCTGATTTATGAATTGACGGTTGTTACACGCAACCACAAGGACTTCGTTAAAACTGGCGTATGTGTGCTGAACCCATTCACTTAGTACATATATGTAGTCAAGTCCACGGTATCCATCCTTAGGCGTGAGTCGGCACTCATTTTTGACCGTATGATGCAAATGTCCGGACGAACCGTATGATATTTTTATCAGGCAATATTACGGAAGATCTGTACGTGCAATGACCCATGTCCTACAACCCTTCCATCTCCTCGTAATTGCCTTGGCCGGTTTGCGTAACCACCACCAGCCAACAGGCGGTCATCGATTATCTCATCGAGAAGAGAGCTGTGTTATGAAGGATCAACTCGAAGGACAGCGGCTTCGGTTCTCCGGCGAACAGCGGATATGGCTGGCAGTGAAAGCCAAAGTCCCTGGTCGCAGGTTACTTGATGAATTTGAGACGATTGTAATACCCGATACGCTGCTTGCCTGGCAACGTAAGCCCATCGCGAAGAAGTGGACCTATGCCAGAAAGGGACCGGGTCGACCTATCCTGCCCGAATAATTCATGCGGGAATTTTACGTGGATCAGTTATGCACTGTCCTGTGTTAGGCGGAAAGATGAGCAACGGGCGTCACGGTAATTTGTTGAAATAAAAGCTTAATGGAGCGAGCCAAAGGTGACCCCTTCATCGTTTCACCCGGTCATCCTGTTTCATTTTCGTTGTGCCCAACTTCGTTTGCGACGCTGGGTACGATCAAGGAAAGAAGATTTGGCGTGTAGTTTCTTGCCCTGGATGAGCTGTTCGAAGCTGGGCATGAAGGCACTCTTGCGGTAATGGGTTTGTTGAATCTCTTCGACGAGTTCTTCCCACGTCAGGTCGACCCCCGCCTTCTTGTAGCAACGCCTGGCCTGTTCGAAGTGCGACAGCGCAGTGTCGTAGTACTTGCTCTTTTTCGCGTTGAGGATGCGCATCCCCAATGCACGGTAAACCTTCGCGGCCATGTCGGGGTGGAGCCGCACCAGCTTCTTCGCAGCGGGTTCGGTCGTGTAGTGACTAAGGGATTCGAGTTCCTCGTGGGGCGTAGTGCGAAGCCTCTCCACGAGGCGGTCCATCTCCTTGGTTGCGAGCCACAGCTCGATGACAGCATCCAGGTTCGCATGGGCCGAGGCATTCATCGCCCTGTCATGCCATCTCGTTCGCTCCCCCCTGGGCGCATACTTCATGAGTTGCTCGTAGGTCAGCTCGCATGGATATTCCTTAAATTCAGTCCACGCAGATGTGAGTGCTTCGCCAGTGTGTCCGAGCTTGGCCAGAAGTGTGCGCTTCATATCGGCCAGCTTGTAGCTCGACCCTTTGCCTCCAGGTTTTTGCTTCTCGAGATCGAGACCTCGTTCGACCCATTCAAGGGCCTGGTCGGGTTTGCGACGGGACTGGAGCATCCCGGCTATGATCTCGCAGTCGATGGGCAATAGCTCGGTCTCCTTGCACAATGAGACATAGGCATCCACGTCACGTTGTGCGCTATGGATGGTCTTGAGCACACCACCCCAATAGCGGCGGCGATAGCTGGTATCTTGCCCGGCGTCCTGGCCGTCTTTCAGGGGCATCGATGACCGGCCTGCAGCATCGAAACGAGTCCGCACCTGGGTGGCGAAGGGCGAGAGCCCCTTCCTGGTCAGAACCTTCACCGCTTCACGTTCGAGCTGGTAGCAAAAGCCGTAATCGTCTTTGTCCATCCAGTTGAGCAGCCTCTCGGCGGTTTCTCCGGCATCGGCGCCCATTGCCTGGCGTGCCTCGATCCAGCCGCAAAAGAGGGCCTCAACGAACATCCCGAAATTGCCGCTCGAGTCGTCGATCTCGTCGGCCTTTTCATAACAACCGGCGATGAAGGTTTCGTACAGATCGATAGCGCGCTCGGGCTCATGGTGGAGTAGCTTCTCGATTTTCCCCTCAACCTCTTCGAGTCCCGTGACGAAAGACCAGGCCTCGCTATATTCGATAAAATCTCCTAGCCGTAGGGCAAGTTCCATGGCGTGGTCGAGCGGATTCCGGCGACGTCCCCTGTTCACGCGGGTCATTGGTCGAACTTTGCCTTGACGGCTTCATTGTCGAAGGCCTCCGGTGTCCAGTCTCCGAGCCAGGTCCGCAGCCCTCCCGGGTCATCTCCGACGCTATCCTCTCCGGTTTGAATGAAGTGCACCAGGTGCTCATAGCCGGACAGGCCGCCGCAGTCTTCCGGCGGGCAGGCCCACTCACCATTGAGCAGGCGCCGCTTGAAGCTGTCCTTGTCAGAAACCACACGAACGAGCTTAACGTCGTGGCGCCAGCTGTCGCCGAAGTCGTAGAGATACTCGCACCACTCGGTGACCAACTTGCCCGTGAAGTAGCTCGATAGTTTGGTATGTCGGGCATCCGGGATAGTGCGGTCGAAGTCTTCATCGACCGGAACGCCTGCGATCGGTTTTCCATTGAAGGTGGGCAGGCGGAACTCCCACAGGTGGTAATCCTGCCAGCCGAAGCTTTCTTGTATGGCCTTGTGCAGATGGGCGAAGGTCGAGGTGGTGCGAATCAGGAAGTGCCGCCAGATGCGCGGCTGGATATCCTGCAGTGCGACATCGAATTCAAAGTAACGAGGCATATTTTTTTCCTGTATAGGGCGAATTACTAATCGTGCAGACAAGGTGGCTTGAAAAGTCACCGAAGAAATAAACAGAGGCTTGCCCCTGTTTCGATCTTCCTAAGCTGCAACATGGTTATGTTCTCACAGCAGTCATCCGAAATCGGTCTTATAAAAACGACATACCAGCATGAGCCGTTGCACGGATCTCATGCAACAGTGACTACGTTTCCATTGTAATGGACTGCCTGGAGGTGAAGGGTTGCTGGTGAATTTATAGCGGTACACTGACGGTACAGTGCGAAGTTTCCCGTATGTTCGCCAATGTGCGCTGATGTTATCTAACCGCATGGTTTTACATGGTTTTCAGTGAGTAATTTTGTTCGCCAGTGTTATGCTATGTTCTCCTAATAATCATAAAGTTATGATTTCATTGGGAAACTTTTAATCCGATGGTCGAAGGTTCGAATCCTTCACGACCCACCATATAAATCAATAAGTTAGCTGTTATTTGCTGCATTAACAAATATGGCTTGCGGGAGTTTTTGCGGGGATTAACTGCAAATTTTCTTCGTTGGACAAGTCTTGCCTGTATGGAATTCAAATGGTTACGCGTCCGTAACCGACTCGAACCGTGAATATCCGGACCAAAAATCCGGTGCTCGTATCCTTGTGCTCAGATTCATTTTCGGGAAGATGATTACAGAGGCACTGTCTGTTCACTATAACTCAAGCCCCAGAAACAGGGGTCGATAATCTATAGCACTAAGTGCTATACTCTGAAAAACCATCAGGGTAACCGGATGCGGGTATTCAAAAACAAGTGGTTCCATGGATGGGCAGCCAGGGAGGGGCTGGGTGACCAGACTCTGCTGGCGGCACAATTACTGGGGTATACCAACCCGGCGTTGGTAAAAGCGATCAAGGCCGGTGAACTGATTGAGGTAAAGGAAGATGGCTAAGTCAATCTTGAAGACGGTGCATGAGACAGCGAAGGGCCTGCACAAGGCGGGTACGATGGATGCTATGACCATGCGCGAGTTTGATGCGCTGTGCCTGCCGCCGGTGAAGATGTACACGCCGACACAGATCAAACGTCTACGCACGCGCTATAAGGCCAGTCAGGCGGTATTCGCAGCTTACCTGAATACGAGTCCTTCGACCGTGCAGAAGTGGGAACAGGGTCAGAAAAAACCGAATGGCCCTTCATTAAAGCTACTGAATCTGGTTGATATGCACGGTCTGGAAGCACTCGCCTGAAGGGTGGTCCCGAAGAAATATTTACTGGTAGCGTTTGCTACTTCCGTGTGAATCGGCATTCAATTCTGATCCGGCCTATCCTGCTGGAAGGCGCAAGCTTCTATGCGTCTGATGCGGATATAAATTTCTCTCTCTGGGGGTGGAGTACAGGATGAAGTGGTGTAGTCTCTTAGGAAAATAACCTGATCGAATTGCAGGTCAGTGAAAGTTGTTCATGCAGCACTTTTTGTATTATTTACCGCTGCCGCAGGGGCATGGGTCTTTGCGGCCAACCTTGGGTTGTTCGCGCACATAGGTTTTTACCGGCTTCCAGTTGCCCTGATCGAATCGTTACTCAGTTTTGCGGGTAGTGGTTGGTGTTCACCGCTAATTTCATCAGGCGCGTCCCCATCCAACGACTGATGAACGCGGGTGTGGTTGTAATACTGTAGGAACGTGCCAGGTTTTCGTTCAAGGTCCTGCGCATTTCAGAAGAAGACACGGTCAAGGTATTCCCGCCGAATCGTTCCAATCAATCGTTCAACGAAGGGATGCGCTACAGGGACATACGGAATGGACTTTATTTTCTTTATCTCGAGAATCCGTAGGTTGGCTTTCCATCGGTGATACCGGAATAGCGGATCATGGTCGGAACTCAGGTAGTGTGGAATACGTTGAGTGGAAATAACGGTGTTAAGAACAAGACTGTCTAACCTGTCGTTGAAGGGGCGAGGGCGCAGCGCGAGTAATCCTTCACGACCCACCATTTAAATAAGTTACATTACTAAGTAAATTGATATGGCACCGATTTGGCACTAAATAACTCTTTGAGCTCAATAGGAGAGATGCCGTCATATTTTGGATTCTCGTCACCTGATTTGGATAATCTTGCATGCATGCGGCTAGCCCGGATTTCTCACCGGGCAGCGGTGGATAATCGCAAGGTATTGAGGTAGTGAGAAGAGTGGTGAAGCGTCAACAGACAGTGTGTAATCGGGCCATGCCTATCCCGGCCCTGGCTGGTTCTCGCGCGCCAGGACTGGCTCTTCACTCAAGTGGTAGCTACGGCTACCACTTTCGTTCCAGAGCGGCGTCCAGACGTGCGAGTCCTGCGCCAGCATCCGGGATCCCGGTGAGAAATCCGGGCTAGGGCAGGTGAGGGTATAGAATTCCCCGACGAATCCATTTGCCAGCGCATATTCTTCAAAACCTGCCATCCGGACCATGAGTTCGCTGCGTCGTATTTTTGGGTTCGAGACAGATAAATCAGCGAGCTCTTGCAATGTGTAGGAATCACCAAGCTCATTTACAGCTTCCAGGCTTTCTAGCAGAGTTCGATTACGCTTTTTTTGCTGTTGGCGCCGCCTGACGGTTTCATCGCTCGCATAAATGCCTTTATGCCTGTGTACAAAACCAGCACCTATGGCGAATTTTTCGACATTTCGCCCATAAGATTTTCGCACTGCACTGCGCCACCAGTGCTCATCGCACATCCGGCGTATCGCACCCAGTCGGCCACATTTCCGGCTGACTTTCTGGGCTGTGATACCAGAGCTTTCAGTTGTTCTCTTTAGTGCTGTATAAGACTGTTCAATCTCGCTTGTTTGATAAAATATCCGGGCGCAGTCATCTGCTCGGCGTTTTGCAAAGGCACAAAGCTCTTCGTCGGATTCCGCCAGACTGACCGCTCCAGACTTCAGGCTGTTATTGATTCTCTCAAGAACGTGACTATTCCAGGGATTGTTAGCGCGAGAATTCAACCCGTACAGATTAATAGCTTGGACACATAGATACCTTCGGGTGTACTATGCGATCTCTTACCTTACCCAAATTCTCTCCCAGGGAAATTCCGTCCGGTGAGTGTCATAGGGCACCACTAACCGATCAGGAACAACAGCTACACGCGTGGCTCCTCCTCTCCGGCTAGCAATATTAACCTGCCATAGGGGGCAAGTTTCATGACACAAAGAGCTTTCCGGATTACCTGGCGGTTGCTGATGATTTAGTCAGCCACTCTTTCCATTGCTTTGGTAATACTTCTTGAAATGACAACATAAAAAGGTATGTCTTTATGGATAGAGTGCTACAAATACCCGCCATAACCATTCGTGAGCTGCTTCTTATTGCGCTGCTCGCGACTGTATCAGGTCCTTTGTTCGCCCAGAGCGGTTCTGCCGCAGTGCCTGAGAACTCACGCGCGAAAGAATACGGCAAAGGATGGGAGTGTAACCAGGTTTATCATGCAGTTAACGGTGGCTGTACAGCTATCAAGCTGCCTGCGAATGCATATCTGACAAATAAATCCTATGGGAGCGGGTGGGAGTGTGAACGCGGTTTTCGCGCGGCCAACGAGTCGTGCGTCGCCGTGCTGGCACCGGAGAACGCTCACCTTAATGTTTACGGAACCGACCGGGGAATGTGACCACCCTTACAACAAGCGAAGAGAGAAGTGCGCCCTGCCTGAAAGGATTGGCAGCTCTAATCATATCACTGCGGCTCTGGGCGGATGGCCGGGCCGGGCTGTAGAAAGCTGAAGATCCCTCATAAATTACCTGGAGAAACATTATGTCGAAAGAACGAAAAAGTAACCGGGAAGAAAAGAAAAAAGCTGTCATGACACCAAAAGAAAAGAAGGCCGCCAGGAAGTCCAGAAAGGAATCCAGGGGTTTACTGGGTGAACACGGGGTTTAATAAATTGGATTGGGCAGACAGCAAGCCAGCCTGATAAGCGATACTACATGGGGTGGTGGGAACGGGCGGTATTTCTACATATTCAGAGTCCAGCGCTGCAGATGTGGTGTCCGGTGGTCCGGGACCACTCTACACCACGTGTTAAAAAGCAATGCGCACTCATGACATAAGATAGAGGTTGCCGAAAAAATGCATGCAAGTGAACGAATGTTCAGTATTGAACTCGCCGCCCTCGCTCTGTTCAATTCCCTGCGGGTACCTCTTTATGAGAGTGTCGGGGAGACATCGGCAAGCCTTTAACTCGATTCGTATGAGCTCGCCCGTTAGTTGAGAGCGTGGGTTGACGACTGTTTGATGAGGCGGTTTTCTTCCCTGTCACCCTGGGCCCAGGCGAGAGCTGGTGCCGGGCGAGTTTAATGGCCCGCGCATAGCCGCGCTCTCCACTGTGGTTGCTCCGGGTGGCATGATCGCCCTGTCAGAGCTGTTGGCATCGCCATCGTTCGTCCCATGCCATTGTTCGCCATCGTCGGCTTGCCATCACGCAGGGCTATCCCGGCAATTCCGCCAGGATGGTTGCATTCGTCGCATTTACCGTCGGAAAACCTGCTGGGGTTCTGACCTCCAGTTGGCTGGCAGCGCTCGGGTATCGCGCTATTGAGGCGGGTATCCGGGCAGCGGTGTACAACACAGATCTGCCAGCCGGTGCGGTATTCCCCTCGGGGCTCGGGTGACACGTACCCCAATCAACCGGGCTACGGAATGATCACCTTCTGGCGCAGACGATCGCGGGTCTGAAAACCTGTAGTATAAGTTTGAGGCAGACACGGTTCATATGGCTGATACTGCACCGGCTACCCCGGGTTCGGGCTAGGAGAATGGCATAGTTACCAAAGAGTTCGGATTTTCTTCACGGACGCGCAATGCGCTGCATAACGACCGTGATACCGAGTTGCTGCGTTCGGAGCTGTTCAGCATCGAGCAACTGAAGCGTCACGCGGTAATGCTGGCTGGCCAGCACAGTATCGATCCGCACCCGGGGCCGGACAGATTGCTGCCGCGGCTGGCGGACAATGCGCGCGTGCTGCTGGCGGCGTATGACGTGGTGACAGCCGCAGCCACGCCTGGACAACGGGTCGTCCCGGCAGAGTCATGGTTGCTCGACAATTTCTATCTGATCGAGCAGCAAATCGGGCTGGCGCGCCGGAATTTACCGCGCGGTTACAGCCGGCAACTGCCGCGACTGGCTGATGGAACGACAGCCGGTTTCCCCCGTATCTACGATCTGGCACTGGAGTTGATCTCCCACATGGACGGTCGCGTCGACAGCGACAACGCCACCCAGTTCGTTGCCGCCTATCAGACCGTTGAACCGTTAAAACTCGGCGAATTGTGGGCATTCCCGATCATGTTGCAGTTGGCGTTGCTGGAAAACCTGCGCCGCGTCGGGGTACGTATCGCCCGTCGGCGTGAAGAACGCGACGCCGCCATCACCTGGGCGGACCGCATGCTCGTGACGGCTGAAAGTGAACCGAACCAGCTTATCCAGTTGCTGGCCGAGTTTGCCAATGCCGATGTGCCGCTGACCGCGCCGTTTGTAGAGGAGTTTTATGCAAGACTCCAGGCCCAGGGACCCGCAATGGCATTCGTTCAAACCTGGGTCGAACATAAACTGTTCGAACAGGGGGTAACAGCAACGCAGTTATCGGCGGCGGCCGCCCGCACGGCCGCGACCAACCAGATTTCCATCGCCAACAGTATCGGCAGCCTGCGCTTCATCGGCGCAATGGACTGGAGAGATTACGTCGAGTCGCTCAGCGCCGTCGAACAGACACTGCGCAAAGACCCGACAGGGACGTACGCCAGCCAGGATTTTGCCACCCGTGACCGCTACCGGCATGTTATCGAAGAGATGGCCCGGAGTTGTACAAACAGTTCGTGTAGTGAGCTCACGGTGGCGACCGAAGCCATTGGTCTCGCGCAGGCTGCCGCGGAGCGATTGAATACCGGCGATCGCAGCGCGCATGTCGGATTTTACCTGATCGATCGCGGACGACAGACGCTGGAACGTGTGGTCGGTTGTCGTTTGCCATGGAGATCGCGGCTCGTCCGGACCAGCCGGAAATTCAGCCTGTTCCTTTACCTCGGCCCCATCCTGTTACTCACGCTGGTTGCGACAGCGGCCGTGCTGCATACCTTTGGCGGATTCTCGCCGGGTGACTGGCGTTACTGGTTTTTTGTGATCAGCGGCATCGTCGCTGCCTCGGCGCTGGCCACCCCGCTGGTGAACCTGCTGGTCACGCTTGTTCTGCCGCCCCGTGTCTTGCCACGCCTGGATTTTTCGATGGGCATTCCAGCGGTGCACCGCACCATGGTGGTTGTCCCTACCTTGCTGAGCCGGTCGCAGGAAATCGATGATCTTCTCGAAGCCCTGGAGATCCGCTATCTCGGCAATCGCGACGCGAATCTGTTCTTTGCCCTGCTGACGGACTTCCGTGATGCGCCTGAACGCACGCGGCCGGGCGATGCTGCAATGCTCGTTTACGCGCGCGCAGCTGTCGAGGCGCTCAACGAGACCTATCGCGAGGATCGCAAGTGCATCTTCTATCTGTTTCATCGCCCCCGGGTGTGGAACCCGGTTGAGCGGGTGTGGATGGGATATGAGCGCAAGCGCGGCAAACTGGAGCAATTCAATGCCTTGCTGCGCGGGGAAGGACAGGATGCATTCACGGAAATTGTCGGCGATACCTCCATGCTTGCTTCGATCAGATATGTCATTACCCTGGATACCGACACGCAGCTGCCCCGTGACGCCGCGCGCACACTGATAGCCAATATCGCGCATCCTCTCAATCGGCCCGTGTACGACACCGGGAAGAAACGCATCGTCGAGGGCTACGCGATCCTGCAACCGCGCGCCTCGATCAGCATGACCAGCGCCGGCCAGTCACGCTTTACGAAACTGTTCGCGGGTGAGTCAGGCATCGATCCCTACACGCGCGAGGTATCGGATGTATACCAGGATGTTTTCGGTGAGGGTTCATTCATCGGCAAGGGCATCTACGATGTGAACGCATTTCGCCAGGCCGTCGATGGACGCTTTCCGGAGAATCTCATTCTCAGTCACGACTTGCTGGAAAGCGGCTATGCGCGTTCGGCGCTGGTGACCGATGTCGACCTAATTGAAGAGCACCCGTCCAGCTACGCCATGGAGGCCAGCCGTCGACACCGCTGGATACGCGGCGACTGGCAGCTTGCCGGGTGGTTATTGCCACATGTGCCGGGGCCACCTGACTCAGGTGGTTTAGAGGCGCAGCGGCAACCGAACCCGCTCAGTGCCCTGTCGAGGTGGAAGATATTCGACAACCTGCGGCGCAGCCTTGTGTCGCCGGCGCTGCTTGCCTTGCTGGCAGGTGGCTGGCTGTTTGGGCGCGGGCCGGCGTGGTTCTGGTCCCTGCTGGTAGCAAGCGTAGTGTTCTTGCCCACGATACTGTCCTTGCTGATCGAGATTATCCGCAAGCCGGCAGACCGTGACTGGCTGTTGCACCTCATCCTGAATGCTAAATCCGCGGGCCGCCCGTTCGTGCTCGCTTTGCTGACGCTGGTGCTGTTGCCCTACGAGACCCTGATTTGCCTGAGTGCGATCCTGCATTCGGGCGTGCGCATGCTGTTCACGCAGCGCGGATTACTGCTCTGGCAACTGCGATCCTATGCCAGTCGCAATGCGCGCCGTACCTTGGCCGATTACTTCCGCGAGATGTGGATTGCACCTGTTGTGGCGCTGGCACTGGCCGTTGCGCTGTGGCAGATACGCCCGACTGAGTGGACCTTCTGGTCGACCTTCCTGCTGCTCTGGGTGGTGTCGCCTTGCGTCGGCTGGTGGATCAGCAGGCCGCTGCTGTCCCGCGTAGCGTACCTGAGTCAGGATCAACGGGCATTCCTGCGGGTCTCGGCACGCCGTACATGGCGCTTCTTCGCGCAGCTTGTGAGTCCGCAGGACAACTGGTTGCCGCCCGATAACTTTCAGGAATATCCGGTTGCGATCATCGCTTCGCGGACCTCGCCAACGAACATCGGCATGGCGTTGCTGGCAAACCTGGCGGCGTACGATTTCGGTTACATTTGCGCTGGAGAGTTCCTGCACCTTACCGGTAACACGCTGGCCACGTTGGAAAATCTGGAACGTTATCGTGGCCATTTCTACAACTGGTACGACACCCGCACGCTGCAACCGCTGCGCCCGCAATATATATCCTCGGTGGACAGCGGCAACCTGGCCGGCAGCCTGCTGACCCTGCAAGCGGGACTGGCTGAGTTGAAAAATCAGCCGGTGCTGTCAGTAAATGCGTTTCAGGGCTTGCAGGATACGCTGCAGGTGCTTGTCGAACACCTGCCTGCCTCTCCATCCCCGGAGCTTGCGAAGCAGGTCAGGTTTCTGCAGGACATACTGTGCTCACTCACAGCGCCGGAACTCACAGCAACAGCAAAGCCACAGGCCCTGACTGCCGCAATAAGTTTGCTGGACGAGATGCATCGCTCTGACGGTACGCTGGTTGCGTGTCTGCCGGCGGACATCGATATTGATGGCGAACTGTATTACTGGGCACAGGAATTCGACCGGCAAGCCGGCGCAATTCGGGATGATCTTGTATCCCTGCTGCCCGATCCGGGGCACTTCAGCAACGTTTCGACACTGGCGGAACTGGCCAGCGCGCACGCGACCGGTACTGCAATGCGCCCATCAGCCGGGTCGGTAGTGCCGGGTTACAAGGGGGCGCGAGAGCGGCTCAGGGTTATCGAAGATCTGGTGAATCGTTGCCGCGAACTGGCGTTGATGGATTTTGAATTTCTCTACGATACAGCAAGCGGCCTGCTGAGCATCGGTTACGACGTGGGCGAACGGCGCCGCGATCTGTCATGTTATGACCTGCTCGCATCCGAAGCGCGCCTGGCCAGTTTCCTGCTCATCACGCAGGGTCAGGTGCCACAGAAGCACTGGTTCGCGCTTGGCCGTCTGCTGACAAGCCATGGCGGCGATGTGAGCCTGATTTCGTGGAGCGGCTCGATGTTCGAATACCTGATGCCGCAGCTGATCATGCCGGGTTACGAGAACACCTTGCTGGGGCAGACCTGCAAGGCCGCGGTGTCGCGCCAGATCGAATACGGCCGCCAGCGCAATGTGCCCTGGGGTATTTCCGAGTCCTGCTATAACGCCACCGACATGCACCAGGTCTATCAATACCGTGCGTTCGGCGTGCCCGGTCTTGGGCTCAAGCGTGGGCTGGGAGACGACCTGGTCATCGCGCCTTACGCCAGCGCGCTGGCGCTGACGGTGATGCCGCTGCCGGCGTGCCGCAATCTGCAACGGCTTGCCGGCGAGGGTTTCCTCGGCGATTACGGCTTCTACGAGGCGGTCGATTACACGCCTTCACGTGTGCCGCGGGGAAAGAGTCATGCCATCGTGCGTACCTTCATGGCGCATCATCAGGGTATGAGCCTGCTGGCCTTCGCGCATGTCTTGCTGAACCAGCCGATGCAACGCCGCTTCATGTCGGATCCTCTGGTGCGGGCAACGGAACTGTTGTTGCAGGAGCGCGTGCCGAAGCAGGGCGCCACCTTGCATCCGCACGCGGCCGAGGTGAGCGCTGCCGCGCATCCCGCAGTGGAAGCAGGTGCGATCTTGCGTGTATTTACTGATCCGAACACGCCGATGCCCGAGGTTCACCTGTTGTCCAACGGCAGGTATCACGTTATGGCGACCCATGCCGGTGGCGGTTACAGCAGCTGGCGTGAGCTGGCCGTTACCCGCTGGCGCGAGGATGCCACTGCCGATTGCTGGGGCACATTCATTTATTTGCGTGACCGCGACACGGGGGATTATTGGTCAAGTGCGTATCAACCGACGCTGCGCAAGGCCGATCACTACGAGGCAATCTTCGTGCAGGCGCGCGCTGAATACCGGCGGCGCGATCACGCGATCGAGGCGCACACCGAGATCAGTGTTTCACCCGAAGACGATGTCGAGATCCGCCGTGTAACGCTGACCAACCTGTCAGCGCGCACCCGCCATATCGAAGTGACGAGTTATGCGGAGGTGGTGCTGGCGCCGCTGAATGCCGACCTGGCCCATCGCTGTTTCAGCAACCTGTTTGTGCAGACCGAAATTCTGTCTGACCGGCAGGCGATCCTGTGCACGCGGCGTCCCCGCACACCGGGGGAGCAGGTGCCCTGGATGTTTCACCTGCTGGCTGCCCCCGGCGCGGTTACCACCGAAACGTCTTACGAGACTGACCGCGCCAGATTCATCGGTCGGGGCCGAACGGCGGCCAACCCGCTGGTGCTGAATGACAGCGCGGCGTCCTTGTCCAACACGCAGGGTCCGGTGCTCGATCCCGTCGTGGCGATCCGCCGCACCATCAGTTTGCCAGCCGATGAATCGGCGACGGTGCAGATTATTTCCGGAGTTGCGGACACGCGCGCGGCGGCATTGGCTGTGCTTGAGAAATATTGTGACCGGCACTTCGTCGAGCGTGCCTTTGAAATGGCATGGTTCCAGAGTCAGGAGGTGCTGCACCACCTCAACGCAACCGAAGCCGATGCACTGGTCTACAGTCGCCTGGCCAGTTCCGTGATTTACGCCAATGCCTTGCGGCGCGTCGTGCCCAGCGTCATAAGCCGCAACCAGCTTGGACAGTCCGGGCTTTGGCGCTTTGCCGTCTCCGGCGACCTGCCAATCGTGCTGATGCGCATCGGCGATCTGCAGCGCATCGAGCTGGTAAAACAGGTCCTGCAAGCCCATGCCTACTGGCGCAAGAAGGGCCTGGCGGTGGACCTGGTGATCGTGAACGAGGATTTCTCGGGCTACCGGGCGGTGCTGCATGACCTGATCATAGGGATGATCAACGCGGGTCCCGAAGCACAGGTTCTCGACAAGCCGGGCGGGGTCTTCGTGCGGCGTGCCGAAGAACTTTCCGAGGAAGACCGGGTTTTGTTCCAGTCTGTCGCGCGAGTTGTGCTCACCGACAGTGCAGAAACGCTGGTCGAGCAGGTGGAGCGCCGCGTACCGGCAGAGCGGGTGCCGGCACGTCTGCAGCCGGAGTTACCACGGGCGGCTGAACTGGTACAGCCGCTGGCGGTGCGGGAGCGCATCTTCTGCAATGGCCTGGGAGGCTTTACACCCGACGGGCGTGAGTATGTCGTTACCCTCGAGCCGGGTCAGAGTACACCGGCGCCATGGGTCAATGTCATCGCCAGCCCGCACATTAGCACGGTCGTCAGCGAGTGCGGCAGCGCCTATACCTGGGTGGAAAATGCGCACGAGTTCCGGCTGACCCCCTGGCACAATGACCCGCTTGGCGACAGCAGCGGCGAGGCCCTGTACATCCGCGACGAGGAGACGGGGGCGTTCTGGTCGCCGACGCCATTACCGGCACGCGGTAAGTCCGGCTATGTGTGCCGGCACGGGTTCGGGTACAGCGTGTTCGAGCATTACGAAGCCGGTATCTCCTCGGAACTGTTTACCTACGTCGCCATGGACGCGCCGGTGAAGTTTGCGGTGGTCAAGCTGCGCAACCATTCGGGCCGCCCGCGTCTGTTGTCATTGACAGGGTATTGGGAACTGGTAATGGGTGAATGGCGGCATGCCAATCTGATGCACATTGTTACCGAGGCGGACCCGCACAGCGGGGCGCTGTTCGCCCGCAATGCCTACGGCCGCGAATGCGCCAATCGGGTCGTCTTTGCCCATGTTGGCAATGAAGGCTTCAGCGAGCCGGAGCGGACGCTGACCGGAAACCGTACCGAGTTTATTGGCCGCAATGGCTCGCTGGCCAACCCGGCGGCGATGCGCCGCGAGCGCTTGTCAGGCAGGTCAGGTGCGGGTCTCGATCCGTGCGCTGCAATACAGAGCCGGGTCGAACTGGGCGACGGGCAGGAACGCGAGATCGTGTTCGTATTCGGCGCGGCCCGTAACACTGACGAAGCGCAGCATTTCCTCCGGCAATACGGCGGCGTGGCTGGTGCATGGCAGGCACTGGAAGCCGTGTGGGAGTACTGGAACCACACGTTAGGCGCGGTGCAGGTGGAAACGCCGGATGCCGCACTGGACGTGCTTGCCAACGGCTGGCTGCTCTACCAGACATTGTCCTGCAGGCTCTGGGGCCGCAGTGGCTATTATCAGTCCGGCGGCGCCTACGGTTTCCGCGATCAGCTGCAGGACACCATGGCACTGATCCATGCGACACCGTGGCTCGCCCGCGAACAGCTGGTCCGTTGCGCCGGGCGCCAGTTTCTCCAGGGTGACGTGCAGCACTGGTGGCATCCGCCCAACGGCCAGGGCGTGCGCACTCATTTCTCCGATGACTATCTGTGGCTACCGTATGCGGCCTGTCGTTATGTGCTGGCGACCGGCGACACGGGCGTACTCGAGGAGTCGATCCACTTTCTGGAAGGCCGCGAGCTGAACCCGGAAGAGGAGGCTTACTTCGACCAGCCGCAACGTTCGGCTGAAGCGGCGAACCTGTATGAACATTGCGTGCGTGCTATCAAACGGGGTTTGCGTTTTGGTGAACATCAATTGCCGCTGATAGGTTGCGGTGACTGGAACGACGGCATGAATCTCGTCGGTCGTGACGGCAAGGGCGAGAGCGTCTGGCTGGCTTGGTTCCTGTATGAAAACCTGCAGCTGTTTGCAGGTCTGGCGCGTGACCGGGGCGACGCGGTCTTTGCCGAACTCTGCACCGGGCAGGCCGCGCAGCTGCGCAGTAACATCGAGGCTCACGCCTGGGATGGCGACTGGTATCGGCGGGCCTGGTTCGATAATGGCATCCCCCTGGGATCGGCCGACAATGAGGAATGCCAGATCGATTCGATCAGCCAGAGTTGGGCGGTCATCTCCGGCGGTGGTGATCCCGTGCGAGCCCGTCAGGCACTGGAGGCGGTGGACAAACGCCTGGTGCGTCGCGATACGCAGTTAATTCAGTTGCTTGACCCGCCCTTCGATAAATCAGACCTTGAACCCGGTTATATCAAAGGCTATGTGCCGGGCGTGCGCGAGAACGGTGGCCAGTATACCCATGCAGCAATCTGGACCGCGACAGCGTTCGCCATGCTGGGTGACAGGGAGCGGGCGTGGGAATTGTTCGCCATGCTCAATCCCGTCAATCATGGCAGCAACCCGGAAGGCATCGAGCGCTACAAGGTCGAACCGTACGTTATGTGCGCGGATATCTATGCTGCACCGCCACACACAGGGCGGGGTGGGTGGAGCTGGTACACCGGGGCGGCGGGCTGGATGTACCGGCTGGGCATGGAAACCCTGCTGGGCCTGCAACTCGAAGTGGACCAGTTGCGTATTGCACCATGTATCCCGGCCCACTGGCAGACATATAAAATCCATTATCGCTATCGCGAGACGGTCTATCACATCAGGGTCAAACGTGTCGCGGAAAAGCCGAAGCACACGATCCGGGTAACGCTGGACGGAGCGGTGGTCAACGCTCCCGGTGTAAATGGGGCAGGGCGACCGCAAGGCGTGATCCCGCTTAAGGACGACCGTCGGGAGCACTATGTCGAGGTGGATATGAGCTAGGACGGTTCTGAACATGTCCCGTTCCATTATTCCGATGCAAATCGTACAAAAGCGCATGGCGAGTTGAACGCCCGAGGGCAGCTCGCAGGTGAGCGAAGCGAATCATCTATATGAAACAGCTACCTGGACCCCGGCTTGCGCCGGGGTGACGACTGGTGCAGAGTTTTCCTGATCACATTCCGGATGGTCACCGAATACCAGCCATCAGCAGGAATCGCGGAAAATTTATATGCCATAAACCTTGATAGGGTGCCGGCGTCGGCTGAAGTTTTCGGGACCCATCAACTGATGCTGAATGACTCCTCCCTGAGAGAGGAATTGCGAAAAGAAATCGTGGGCAGCCTGGTTAACGCGAGTACTGCCGTGTAGACAGTATTTCTGCGCTGGGAAAAACGCTTCTACAGGGATGCTTCGGATGTGATATTCAGATTGTTGCGATTGACACACGATGACGTGCCGGATGTTCCCCTTTCCCTGTGCGGCGAGCTTGCAGGTCGGCCGGAGCACATACCCAGGCTCCTGCAGTGCGGGATCAGAACGTTCACCATCGCTGCGCCATTGATACCCATCATAAAAGAAACCATTCGCAATTCCTGGTGTTCAGCATCCCCGGATACGCACCCGCTGAAACAGTGATTGACATTGGCATTGCCGGTCGGCCGGTATGCGGTGTACCAACGCCAGGGATAACCTGCCTCATTTACCTGGTTTATTTGCTTTCCGGGTATAATGCGAGGACACTGTACCCAGCTCTTCGTCTGTCAGTACACAAGTATCTATGCCGCAGAACATCGACTGAAAGGTCATTGTTGACCGTCATGCCCGCTTCCAGTGGGCTCCAATCTGCCTCCTGCTTTGTGCAACCACTTGCTGCAGGCTAGGGGCAGGCGCGGCGCACCGTTTGCTCTATTCATCCAGGAAAAACCCCATGACTCAATTCACACAAAATGCCCGGGATACTGGAACTTCCAGTCAATACGCCGGCATTCGCCTGGCGGAACTGATCGACCAGAACTGGAAGCGGAACAAATCCATCGATCTGGCAAACAGCGAAGGCATCAGCCTGACAGACGAACTCCGGGATGTCATTGTTTACCTGCGCCGGCAGTATCTCAAACACGGCCTGCCAGGATCTGCCGGGACAACAGCCCGTGCCCTGCACAGTCGATTCGCCGCCCAGGGTGGGAACAAGCATCTCTGTAGCCGGTTTGCCGGCGGCACGGTTACACAAGGCAGCCGTCTCGTCAATCTGCGCGAACCCGCCGGTGTCACCGACATTTCGTTCGGGACCTGCTATTGAAATGCACTGCGTCGGAATAAGCGCACAGTCCTGTCACTCGTTAGTGTACCGGTATATCCGGTTGCTTCCGGAATCACCACGCCGTGTGCGCCATACGGAACAGTGCAATGCAGGGACATCAGGAGTGAACTCAATGATGCATAACAAAGGAAAGCATACCAATGCCATCACAGCACGGTAACGGTGGTCAGGGCGGTCCCTGGGGCAGCGGGGATACACCCCCCGATCTCGAGGTACTGGTCCGGCAGGGGCGAGATCAGCTCAGGCAACTCCTGCCAGGTGGTGGTTCACGCGGCCTCATCGCCCTGGCTCTGCTAGTGCTGGCCGGCCTGGGCATATGGACTGCCTATTACACCGTGCCAAGCGACTCGGTCGCTGTCGTGCAACGCTTCGGAAAGTATCTCAAGGAAGTCCCGCCGGGTCTGCATTTCAAGCTGCCACTGGGCATCGATGCAGCGACCATTGTTCCCGTCAAACGGCAGTTGAAGCAGGAATTCGGGTTCACGACCCCCGGTGCCAGCGATCCTTACCAGAGTCCTCGCGACGGCAACCGGCAAAAGCGGGAAACCGAGATGGTCACAGGTGACTTGAATGCCGCACTGGTTGAATGGGTGGTGCAATACCGCATCTCGGACCCTGTTAAATTCCTGTTCGAGGTGCGGGAGCCGAGTGAAACCCTGCGCTATGTTTCCGAATCCGTCATGCGGGAAGTTGTCGGCGATCGCACCGTGGACGAGGTCATTACCATCGGCCGCCAGGAAATCGAAACGGAAGCGCTGATCAAAATGCAGGCGCTATCCACCAAATACGCCATGGGGATCAGCATCGATCAGGTACAGTTGAAGAACATCAATCCGCCCGGGCCGGTGCAGGAATCGTTCAACGAGGTCAACCAGGCCCAGCAGGAGAAAGAGAAGCTGATCAACGAAGCCCGGCGTGATTACAACAAGGTGATCCCGCTGGCTGAGGGCGAGAAGGATCAGCGCATCCGCGAGGCCGATGGTTACCGGCTCAAACGGGTTAATGAAGCGGAAGGCGACGTCGCCCGGTTCAGCGCCTTGCTGGCGGAATACAGCAAGGCACCGGAGGTCACCCGCCGGCGTATCTATATCGAAACCCTGCAGGATGTCATGCCGGGCATACGCTCGAAGATCATTGTCGATGAACAGACGCGCAGTATTCTGCCCCTGCTTAATCTCGACACCCGCAAGGGGGACCAGCCATGAACAGACGAATAGCCATGCTGGCGGTGCTGGGCATCGTGGCGTACGTCCTGATGAGCTCGATCTACACGGTGAGCGAAGTCGAGCAGATGATCATTACCCAGTTCGGCAAACCGGTCGGTGCGCCAGTGACTTCCGCCGGCCTGAAGGTCAAGGTGCCCTTCATCCAGGAAGTCAACCCGATCGACAAGCGTGTACTCGAGTGGGACGGCAATCCGTCGGATATGCCCACCAAGGACAAGCTCTACATCTCGGTCGATTTATTCGCCCGCTGGCGGATTACCGATCCGCTGCAGTACTTCCTGCGCCTGCGCGATGAACGCAGTGCCCAGTCCCGCCTCGACGACATCCTTGGCAGCGAGACCCGTAACGCGGTCGCCAAGCACGAGCTGATCGAGATAATCCGCACCACGAAGGATCGCGTACCGCTGCGCGACGCGCTGTTGACGGAGGCGGAACGGGATATGGGATCGCTGGTGCCGATCCAGAAAGGACGCAAGCTGGTCGAGCAGGAGATCTTCACCGCGGCGGCCGAAAAGGTGCGGGTGTTTGGTATCGAGTTGCTCGATATCCGCTTCAAGCGGATCAACTACAACGAAAGTGTGCGCCCGAAGATCTACGATCGCATGATCAGCGAGCGCCGCCAGATCGCGGAACGCTTCCTGTCGGAAGGTAACGGCGAGGCCGCCAGAATCCGCGGCAACCGGGTGCGCGACCTGAACAAGATCCAGTCCGAGGCTTACCGGCAGGTAGAGGTGATCCGCGGCCTGGCGGACGCCAAGGCAACCGAAATCTACGCGCGCGCCTATAACCAGAGCCCTGAAGCGGTGGCGTTCTATGAATTCACGCGCACCATGCAGTCCTACAAGGCCATCATTGCAGAAAACACGACCCTGGTGCTGTCCACGGACAGCGACCTGTTCAAGTTTCTGAAGGGCATGCGTCCGGATGGCGGCAGCGTTCCGGCCCGGGTGACTGCAGGTGACCGGCCATGAAGTTGAGCTATCCGAACCCGTGCCGCAGCTTCGATGCCAGCAGCAGTCGCGTCTGCTTCTGGGGATACGACCGCACGATCGAGATTTCATTCTTTGTTGGAATGGACGCGCTCAAACGGCTCTGTCCGGGTATGAGTGACGCCGAGACGGGGTTTCTGCAGGCATTCGATGCTGCGCTGAACCGGATCCATGAGGTTGCAGACAAGGTGTATACACGCGGCGGCAAGGGAACGTATGCCTACATCCTGACAGCAGAGGATTTTTGAAGTCTGGTTCGTGTGTCGCCTGCGACAGTGCATCCACTGCATCAGCGTGTGAGTTCCATCCCGCCCGGCATACGCACGACGAGGAGAGGCACGCGATTAACAGGCGACCAATTGGTCAGGCTGCGATACCGGACCAGAAAGCGGTGCCCTTGGCAAGAAATTCATCGTAGCGCATGACATGCGACCCGTCGCGGGAAAATGCTGGGAGAGTGTGTAGCTTCGCCCTTGTTGCAGATTTACTGATTACAGAAGCTATTAGGATGATTCCCTATTCCATCCAAAAGCGAAGTAGGGTATTTTGCTTCGCTTACAAAACACTGGGGGGTGAAATGTATACACAAAGAAAGAAGGAAAGGCGTAGATTTGGCGGGAAGGCGTCATTTCCTCTTAAAACAAATGGGGGCAGTCTGGTAGAAAACGATCGCCGCAGTATCCCGGATCGGAGGTTGGGCAATATTCATCTGGAGCTGATTGACGATGTAGGCTATGGGTTGCCTGACTATCTGTCAAATACAGCGTTAAATTCATCCTGCAAGGAAGACTACTGACTCGCTGTCTGGTTTCCAGTCGTCGGGCTACGCCTTTTGGCACCTGTGGCGTCTGCCCGGAAATGCTATCCGACTATCAGCCTTTGATGCCAGTACTCCTTCAAGGTGATATTGACGGGTTCAGCGAGACGGGGAGCGGTTGGCCGAATGGCGCGCCTCGCCGGGAATGGACAGCCCTTGCCAAGAGGCGCAACACCGCGGAAGAGTGCTTCCCGGCACGCCCGATGGGAGCTAGCCAGATGATCCAATACGGCGTTGCAGTCCTTTCCAGATACGATTGTAATAGCGATACAATGTAATCGAAGGCAGCAGAGCGCGCTGCGCTTCGGTAACTCTAAATCTTCACCACGTGCTTGCGAATCCACGGCAGTAGCTGATCGAAAGTGCAGCGATTGTTTTCCAGTAGTCCAATCAGGAACCGGTGTGCTTTTTTTGCATCCACCTTCAGTTTGTAACCGTTCATGCGCAGGAACACGTCAGTCGCAAAGAATGCAACGCGTTTATTACCGTCGACGAAAGGGTGATTCATGATGAGTGATTCGAATAGCGCGGCTGCCATTTCGGCAAGATCGGCGTAGTGACCGGTCCGGGGACGATACAGTGCGCTTTCCAGTAGACCGAAATCACGTACTCCCGAGGGTCCTCCGAAACGTTCCAGCAGGGTGCTGTGAATGGCCAGGGCTTCGTCGCGGCTGAGGAAGACAACGGTGTTATTTGGCAAGCAGTTTTCCCAGCTCTTCGTTTTCGGCGATTGATTGATCCAGGTGATTCAGGACCACCGGCCGCACGCGCTTTCTGGTTACATATTCGCGTATCGCTTCTGTGAGTACACCGGACAGGTTCTGGTGTGTCTCGGAGGCGAGTGCCTTGAGTTCGTTCCAGGTGTCTTCGTCGACTTTTGAGCTGATTTTGATGCTTTGCATATCTGCAGAATGATTGACAAAGCCAGAAATGTCAAGCTACTCCGCTTTTGGGGTCGGTCTGGTCGAAAAGTCCTGCCGGGATTTTTACGGGGATCAGTTGTGCATCGTTATGCATCGTGGTGCGCAGGTTGCCACGTGAGCCACGGTAACTTATTGAATGGAAAGGCTGAAAAACAGTTTTTCTGTCCTTTGGGTCCCCGCCTGCGCGGGGACGACGTAGTATGGTTGTAGCAAAATATCCTGACTGCTGAGTAATAAAGGGTGCTTGCCGGGCGCACTGGTAACACTCAAGATCGAGCGGGCACCGGGGTGCGCCAAAGGCGGGCAAGAAGAATCAGGAAGGCGCTGGACCAGGCGGCTGCCGCAAGCCAGAGCAGCCCGTGCTGTCCAGTATGAACAACTGGCGTCAGGAGGCGGCTGCATGCGGCTGCACTGACTAGCAGGGCCGCAATTCCGATATCCCTGAATGCTGCAATCGGCTTGCGTGCCCGCAGCGTTGTCGTGCGCGCCATCATGACCAGCGTCAGTGTCCCGAGTGCACCGACCCCGATGCCGTGAAGCAATCCGCTAACTGGCAGGTTCTCAACAAGCTGTGCGATACCTTTCAGCACGAGCCCGGGTACAAGCCAGAGATATCCAAGCGCGAGTGTCCATAGCTGTGGATGAAAAACCGTACGGTGTAATTGCCAGGGCATCACACGCACCAGCGTGATCGTCGCCGCGCCGATACAGAGGACTCCGGCAGCGGATTCGAGGGCGAGCGCATCGGCTAGCACTGCGCCGCCAACCAGTAACGCCAGCAGGATTTCGTAACGACGCTGCCTGTAATCCTGTCGTGCGATACCCTGTCGTTCGAGATGGCCGCCTACCGCCGCACGTAACGCACGCCCGCCAATCAGCAATAGCAACAACGCAATCAGGTCGACTGCTGTCAGCAATGCGCGAGTCTGTACCGTCTGACCGAACCCTGTCGCTCCTGCCCACCAAGCCGCATCGGCGGTAACCAGGGCGGCGAGAATCGCCGGGAGGATCCGATTTTCCTTGCGCTTGGCGCCCGCGAGCAGCGGGGGTACCGCCACGGCAAACCTGGCGCGTGCTTTTATTCACGCCAGTACGTGAATACATAGTCATGGTCTTTCCGGGATGCATGACAGGCGAAACAGGATTACCCGCCGTCATCGACCAGTACCCCTTGATGGCCGGTACGAAGTAGCTGCCGAATGTCACACCATCGATTGAAATAATCGGCGGCTCAATCCTGGCGTGCCTTGGTATAGCGGTCGAAGAAAACCCGCACCAGATCCGAACGCGTGATCATGCCGAGCACCCGGCGCGTGTCGTCGCAGACGACGACACGTTTGACACTGTTACGCTTCATCACCTCGATAACATCATGCAGATCCTGCTCGGGCTGTACGCAGACCACGTGCTTCACCATATGCTCAGTGACCGGTGTATTAGGGGCCTCCGGTTCGCCGTGATGTGTCAGGTGGCTGACCAGGGATTCCAGGGTTTGCCATAGATTGTGATGAGGTTGATGTGCCGGAACCCCGAGGGCGCTCAGGAAGTCTGCCTCGGTGATGATGCCAACCAGCAGGCCGGCGTCATCGACAACCGGCAGGCCGCTGATCCGTTCGCTGACCATCAGGTGTGCGGCATCGGTCAGCGACGTTTGGGGGTGTACAGTGCGCACCGGCTGACTCATTACCCGGGCTACGCCTATGGTTTCGGTATCACGGCGGCTGGCGATCTGCTCGGCTCGCTGCGACAACGCCATCAGGTCGTCCACGGTGATATCGATAAAGGTGTCCATACTCTTCAGCGCCTGCTGAAAGTCTGCGCGGTGTGGTCCTTTGGGTTCATGCGACTTGCTCATGTGTCTCTCCGATTGTTGCAGGCTCAGGCGGCATCACCCGTTACGGCAGGGTGGAGTGCCGTTGCGACTCGCTGCCAGGAATTTTCGTTCAGATAAACTTCATAACGGGCCCAGTCGGCGAAGGCCTCACGTTCGGCGGTGCCGGTCTGTCGACGCCCGCTCCCGGCCACCACACTGTAGGTGATCGTGTCATTCATGCTGGTTCCAGACGTTTCTGAACCGGCACTGCCGGTCACCTGACGCACCTGCCAATCCGGACCGAACGTTCCATTGCAGTAGCACCTGCCGACGTGGATGTCTGCGGGATGCAGTGAACCCGCCGTGGCATTCAGCGACGCCAGGCTGACATTCGCATCCAGATGAGTCTCGCTGATGCTCAGCGCCGGATCTATGGCCCTGGCCACGGTGCTGAAGTCATCACGCGAGAATAACCCGGCGGCTGGTTCGCTCACGGCCGAGACGGCCGGCCGGTTGTGGTTGCGCGCCCATACCGCCGGGTAACGGCGCCAGGGAAAAGGAAAGTTGAACAACATGGCGACCAACAGGATGACCAGTACATTCAGCAATACCGGCGTCAGGACGTAGTGAAAGCCCAGCGCGTGTACCGCATCGCCACCCGCGACAGCCGTCAGTGCGGTGGCGCCCCCCGGTGGATGGATGCAGCGCAGGTAATGCATGGCACTGATCGCCAGCGCGACCGCCAGTGCAGAGGCAATGAGCGGCGTTGCGTTCAGTTTGACGCAGGCGACACCGATGACAGCGGATATCAGGTGTCCGCCGAACACGGCCCAGGGCTGGGACAGCGGCCCATGGGGGACCGCAAACAACAGTACCGCGGACGCGCCCATGGAGGCGACCAGGCCCGCGCTGCCGCTCAATCCCAGGTAGGCCTGGCTGACCAGCATCACGCCCAGTATGCCAGTGAGACCACCGGCGCCGGAAACCCATTTCTCCAGATGACCTGTACTGTTTGCACCAATGCCGGCGAACCGGCGTAACGCGCCGGGCAAAGTTGGTATGGACACGGAGTTCAAACATCCAGCATCAGCTTGCGCGGCTTGCGCATACCGGCAATCTTGCAGGCCTGTTGGCCATAGCCGCGCGGGAACAGCTGATACAGGTAACGGCGTGTGGCTTTGTCCTTGCCCCACACAATACTCAGGTGTTTCAACAAAACCCGGGCTTCCGGGACGCTCAGGTTTTCTTCGAAGTAATTGCGGATATATTCGATGATCTCGCGCCGTTCCGGTGTTATTTTCAGGCCGCTTTCATTGGCAAAGACCTCGACCAGGTCCGGGTGCCAATCATGGGCATCGAGCAGAAAGCCTTCCTCATCGCGCTCTAGCCGGGCCAGGGCGGGTTCATAATGGGTTGGGGCGCCAAGGGTGATACTCATGACTGTCTCCTGATTACTAACGTAGGATGCATCATATTAGAGCAAGCTAATGCTAGACAAACGATATATATTGCATGATAGTATCGATAGCGGCGATATAAATGAGGGGTCTGCACCGTTATGGACATCGAACAGGCGCGTACTTTCCTGGCTATTGCCGCCCACGGCAGCTTTCTGGAAGCGTCGAATCGCTTGCACGTGACCCAGTCCACGGTCAGCGCCAGGATCCAGCATCTGGAGGCCGATCTGGGTGCCAGATTATTCGTACGTAACCGCGCGGGCGCCACACTGACCCCCGCCGGACGCCGCTTCCTGCAGCACGCCAAGAACCTGGTGCTCACGGTGGAACAGGCCCGCCACGATGTCGGTCTGCCAAGCCGATATCGCGCCACGATTCGGATTGGAGGACGGATCGCCCTGTGGGAGGGTTTTCTGCCCCGCTGGGTTGGCTGGATGCGCGATGCTGCAGCCGATGTTTCCATCCGCAGCGAGATCGGTTTCGAGGAGGACCTGATGCGGCGCCTGGTCGAGGGTACCCTCGACATCGCCCTGATGTACACGCCCGGCCATGCCCCGGGCCTGGTAGTCGAGCACCTGTTCGACGAGACGCTGGTGCTGGTCAGTACACGGCGCGACACCCGGTGGCCTGACCAAGACTATATCTATGTCGAGTGGGGCCCCGGTTTTTACGCCAAGCACCGCGAGAGCTACCCGGATCTGGAGCGGCCGGCCCAGGTAGTCAACATCGGCTGGCTCGGGGTGCAGCTGCTGCTGGCCAATGGCGGTTGTTGTTTTCTGCCTATTCGTATGGCACAGCCCTTTATTGATGAGGGCCGTCTGTTCCAGGTGGTAGACGGGCCCGAGTTCATCCATCCAGCCTACATGGTGTTCCCGCGCGAGGCGGACAGCGAGGCCTTGCGCCTGGCACTGCACGGGCTGCGCGAGCTGGCGGCAGAGGTCCAGGGTGCGGTGCCTGCCTGAGGGTTGCACGATGTACTATCCTGGTCCTGTTCGGCAATGTGGCTGACCCGGCAGACGTTAAAACGTGGCATCTAGCAATACCTGTTCCAGCAAGTCGTGAACAAGTTCCGGTCGCTCGAGCTGGAGTCCCTGCTTGGCCAATCCCTGCATGTGCACAGCAGGTACGCTGCGAATGGCCCATTTTGCGCGTGGTATCGCAGAGGCGCTGATGCTCAGACCATCGAAACCCATACCCAGTAGCAGGGCGCAGCCCGGGTCATTTGCTATCTCGCCATTGAAGCGCCGGGCCTTGCGCTGACGTACCAGTAACACCCCCTGCACCCGACGCTTGTGAATCACCGGGACACCGAGAAACGCGTGGTAGCGCCCGGTCCCTGACTGCGCAAGAAACTCCCGATCAAGTGCTTTCGGCACATGAGCCAGGTTCACAGGGTGACTGCTGTCGGCTACTCGTCCGATCAATCCCTGGCAGAAGCCGGCCTGGACCTGTCCCACCAGCTCCGGTGACAGACCGTCTGTCGCGGCGATTACATGGCGGCGTAGTTCGTGTTCGCTGAAGTAAACGGTACACACATCCGCCGCCATGACCTCGCGGGTACGGCGCACAATCACATGTAGTGCGTTATCCAGATCCGGTGCCGAGTCCACTTCGCGGACGATCCGGGTAAGTGCTTCAAGCCGGTTGCTGCTCCTGGATTTCTCCGGGTTCATGGCGGGTATACGCGTTGCATGCATGAGGGTTTGGTCCATGCCGTAACAATCGTCTGAGGCAGGCGGTTACATGTTCGAATCGGCCATGTCCCTGTCAGCCCGGTCGTCCATCAACCCGGGGACCGATCAGAATGCCGGCATAGGAAATCACGAATATTGCGAATGCCGTGCTCCAGAATATGGCCGCCAGGACCAGCCATGTGTCGTAGTATCCTGGACTAATGGCGGGTGGAAATACCCGTATCATGCCTGCCAGATTGAGTCCTGGATTCGCAGTGGCCTGTGTCACCCCCAACAGCTGCATATGCACCAGTAGATTTGCCAGCGTCAGGGCTGCGAGGACGAATAAAAAGACCAGGTTATGTGTTTGTCTCTTGCGCAGCAGCGGGATCGAGAGGGTGATGGCAAGCACCGGCAGGAAAGCGATGTCAAGCGCAGCAATTACCCAGTGTGGCAAGAAACCCGTAACGAAGGGCGCAATCCGACCGGCCAACCAGAGCAGGACCAGGCCTGCCAGTACTTCGCCACCAGGCGTCGGGATATCGGTCCAGTTGCTCACCGCTGTCAGCAGGAACCCCGCGACCACGGCAACCGTGTAGCCGAACAGCATCTCATGACTGTGCCAGAGTATGGCTGTGTAATATCTGAATTCGGTCTGTCCCCGGGTATAGGCGAATATCCACAGGGGTACCAACAGGACCGCCGCGATACCGGCGAGTAGAAAAAAAGGTCTGAACCCGAGATTAAAAAGCGCTATCCTCGGGGCTGCTCTCGACTCGGGATTGTCAATGTTGATCGATGGTGGTGTCATTTCATCGCGGTGCAATTCCGGATGTTCATGAAGTGATTACCGGAGCTGGACAGCAGGCTGTGGTCATCTCTTCGAAACAGTTTTTCGCAACGTAGCTACGGACAGAGATTATAAAGAAGTATATAATTTACAACAAATAGATGGGATCCGTGAAATGTGCCCGAATCAATGTCTGGATCTGGAATTTCCACAGTACTTGAAGGTATCCTCAATCCCGGGCAGCCAGAGGCCCGATAATATTGGTGGCGACCAGATATGCGTTTAACAACATTTACGGATTACTCGTTACGCGTCCTGATTTATCTTGGTACACACAACAACAAACGTGCTGCAGTCGGTGAAATTGCGGCTGCGTATGGCATTTCCAAAAATCACCTGACGAAAGTCATTCTATTTCTTGCAGGTGAGGGGTATGTGCTAACCACGCGCGGCAAAGGGGGTGGAGTAGAGCTAAAGCTCGATCCGGAACGTATCCGGATCGGAGACGTGGTGCGTAAATCCGAGGCGGACAGTGTGTTGGTTGAGTGCTTTGCACGCGAAACCTCCGACTGCCGAATAGAACGGCCCTGCTTGTTGCGTGGCGCCCTTGAGAAGGCTGTACAGGCCTTCTATGCAGTGCTGGATACCTATACCCTTGCCGATTTTCTGGATAACCGGTCTTCGCTTGCGCGGGCGCTGCGGGTAGCATCAGCCGGTAAATAGGCAGAATCCATTCTAGTGTTCACCCTTGGTACGCAGCAGCCCCGCCAGGCGATTACCCTGCTTTTGTGGGCCGCCGCGTGGAAATATACTGTGCAGGTAGCGGTTGCTGCCGCGCTCCGGCCCCCAGGTCTTGCGAAAGTGCTTGATAATCTCAAGTACGTTCGCCTGCACTTCATGTTGCTCGTAAAAGTCCCGCAGGTAACGAATGACTTCCCAGATTTCGTTAGTCAGCATCAGTCCCTCCTGTTCGGCCTGCGCACGCACGAATGACTCGGACCAGTCATTGAGGTTGACCAGGTAGCCTTCACTGTCGATTTCGACTTCGTGTTCGCTGACCCTGAGCGTGCGGGTCTGCATGCCAGGGTAGGCGGTGCTGCCTGTTTCCCTGCCACCGGGCGTGCCGTGCTCGACTACAGTAGCCGGCGCTGTTGGGGACAAGAGGGTGATCTCGATGTCTCCATCCAGACGTCCGTGATGCCGGGTTGCGCCGTTAACCACGATCTTGCCGCTGGCAGGCGGGATATCGAAGGTAGCGGTACCTGTGCGATCGGTGGCACCCTGGATCGGATGCTCAGGGTCGGTGTCGAGAAACAGGACGACCGGTGTACGTTTCACCGGTTCATTGGTGTATTTCATTGATACATGTATTCGCAGCATGATGCAGACTCCTGATGCAATACTCGCATAAATCCAGCATGTGTTGTTTTTATAAACCAGATTTACCGTGTAAACAAGTATAAAAAATACCAGTATTAGATTGTGTTGATTTGTAGGCCCTATGCGGGTAACCAGGGTTTTTGATAATCGGTGTGATAACTTCCGGAGCACTTCAGTGACACATGACGCTGGTTAAAATACATGCGCCATTGGCAACATGCCTGATTGAGGATATGTTCCAGGACCTGGCAGGCACGGTTGCCCAGGTCTTGTCATGTTCAATACTGAAAGCCCTGCTAATTGTGGATAAGTGTTGCGACTACTACGCTGGTGATCCAGGTATTTCTCTGGCATATCAGAAATAGACATGCGTATCAGGGTACTGGTGGATTTGTTGAATGAAACAACTGTCGAGGCGTACAGGGTAGAGCATTGTCAGGATCTGAATGATTTCTTCGAGAGAATCCGGGCTGACGGAGGACATGCTCATCCAACCTTGAAAATCTCCGGACGAGGTGGTCATGATACTGGAAAAGCTTGAAACTGAAATAAACGATATGCTGGAATCAGGGCTGCCTTTAGCAACCAGAGAAACACCTGCATGTAATGACTGTTGCATGTGCACTCTTCTCGTATGTCATGCCAGGGCCTGGCTGGGCCTGGTGTTTACCAACCGGGCACAGTGTGATTCAGAAACCGGGTAGTGCATTGCAGTGCCAACAGTCGACCAAGGCTCTGCTTGTTTGTATATCAAATTGAGCAGGCGCTGCCATGCCGTGAATTACAGGTGAAAATTACTAATTCGTCATGCACAGTGTAGTGCCGAATTTCCGGCCATTGGTTCAAAGTCCACAGGGGTTGTGGTGCATAGTCACCTTTGGCGTGCAGGGTGGCCAGGGCACTATTCGTAAGTGACAGATATCAATGGTTAATTTACTTGTGGCATGAGTGATGCTTTAGAGCAATTGAGGGTTCCTGAAGGTGGGGACTGCAATATACAAGGAGGCTGCCATGAATAAACCTGCTTTTAAATATGCTCTTATCACCATCATCGCCATAGGCGCAATCGGTGCGGTGGGTGCCCAGACCTACTATACCCATGAACTCGCGCAACGTATCAGCGATCGACCTGATTCCGCTTCGTCTTCTATGCCGCCGGCATCGTCCATTGGGCAGTGGGATCCCTGGTCCGATATGCAACGTATGCAGGCACAGATCGATCGGGTATTCGGCCAGTATTTCGACGCGTTGCAAATTCCAGCCCCCGGCGACGCAGCAAAGATCACCCTGAAACAGCAGGCTGACGACTACGTGGTCAAGGCGGCTATTCCTGGCGCGAAGGAAGGTGATATCAAGGTTAATCTCGATGGGCGGCTACTCAGTATCTCGTCGCAGGCCATGAGCACCGAAAAGCAGACCGCGCAAAACGGGGCGGTCACGAGCGAAGAGACGTACAGCAGCGCATTCGAGCAGGCATTCACCCTGCCTGGTCCGGTAAACGCATCAGGCATGAAAAGCGACTTCAAGGATGGCGTGTTGACCTTGACTATACCGAAAGCGACTTCCTAGTTTGGGAAGGATGCTACAGGCTGACCGCCCCGTGCTGGCGGTCAGCCGAGATGATGAATCCGGGGTTGCCGCCAGCCGGGCGCACAGCTTACAGGTTGCTTGTCGCTACTCGTCCTGAAGGTTTCGATACCGGGTGTGCCCGGTACATTTGTGCTGAATCTCTGTAGCGGTGTGGCAGGGTAGTAAACATGCTCAGCCTTTGTATTCCTGTCCTGCTCCAGGATGTGGATCTGTTTCTTGATTTGCGTGTAAAGAAGGTTGTCTTTGAGATCTCCCGATACCGGATAAGACCCGCAAACTCCTGGGCCCGCATGACACGCGAATATCCGGACATCTTTTTATTGTTCGGGGCTGCTGGCGATCTGTCACATCGACTCATCCTGCCTGCGCTTATCGTATTCGCGCTACTTTGGGTCGTGAAAGTGGACGTTATGCTGATAGCCGGGCAACAAGTGTGCCAGTAGCGACACCGGTAGAATCCAGGGGATTACAGATTGGCGGGTGGTTGACTGGGCACATATTCCCCTGTGAACGGTGAATATTCCCCAACCATGCTGTCTGTGCGATCAGCAGCTGTCATGGATCAACGGGAAATATCCTGGCTTTACAGGGTGAAGAACGTTTTTATTAAAGATCAGGTATGCAATTTGCAGCGCTTGCCTGTGTAAACAATTAACGATGCCGGCTGATACTGTACAAGCCTGCACCAAACGATCGAGCCTGAGAGAATGAATACATGATAGAACGCTACCGTGACCACGCCGCAAATGAGAGAACCTATCTTGCCTGGGTGCGTACCGGGATTACTGTCATGGTGCTCGGCTTTATCGTTGAAAAATTCGAGATATTTATCGCAAGCCTGCAAGGATTGCTGACGGACAAGGGGCATATCGTCGCCCATAGCAAGGGTCCGGAGCTGGTCAGTATCGCGCTGGTACTATTAGGTATCCTGGTCATCGTGGCCGGCGCAGTGCGTTATTTCATGGTGAAATCAAAACTCGATTCAAACAATGGCCTGCAATACCGCGGTTCAGTCGTTGCCATGGGGCTGACATTTGCCCTGATTGCCTTCGGTATTTACTTGTTGCTGTATCTCGCGCGCATCATCTGAAGCTTGTCAGCATGGGGAACAGGCGTGCCGCGATTGCACATGAAATCGCCAATCCTGTCCTGTCGGCATTGCGTACATTTCCCCATGTCCTTGCATTATTCCCACACGATTAAGCGGCTGTGTTTCCTATCCAACTGAAATATATCAAGTTCCAGGTCTGGCACGGCATATGCTCTGTAGTCAGGTGCTGAATCAAACCATTCACACTAAGGAGCATGAAACATGGTGAACATGAGAATCAAACCGATAGCCCTTGCAGTAACGCTGTGCGCCATGGGGCCCGCCATACTGACTACGCCGGTTTCCGCCGCAGCCGTACAGGAAGAATTGACAATCACGCAGGCTAAAACCATCACCCCGCAGGAGGAGGCGGTAATTTCGTCCGCCGGTGTCAAGGTGTTACGCCATATCGCCCAGGCCCGGTCGGATATCCGCAGCCAGGATGTGGCTGGCGTCAAACAGGAACTTGATCAGGCCGACAAGCTGCTCGACATTATCCAGGCAGGATTACCGACAACCAAGGTCAAGGACCGGATCTGGGTGGCGAAAAAACATCTTGAATATGAAAACACCGAAGAAGTGCTTCCGGACCTGATTCCCATCTATACCTCGCTGGATGAGCTGGTCGACAGAATGCCAACAAACGTGGCGAGAAAGCACCTCGACCAGGTCAAGTCTCATCTCAAGGCAGGTGACAAGGAAAAGGCCAAAGAATCTCTGGATGCCACGGCGGCAGCTGTGCAGTACACCGAGGTGGATTTGCCGATAAACAGCACGCGACAGCTGGTTGCCCAGGCCAGGGCGGATCTGAACAGGGAGGCGATGGATGATGCTGACAATGCGCTGAAGACTGCTGAAGACAGTGTCGTGTACCTGTCCATTGCCCTCGATCAGCCGCTGTTTACGGCAAAGGCCCTGTTATGGCAGACAGTTATGGATGTTGATGCCGGCGATATAAAGCTCGCCAGGTCTGACCTGCAGAGTGCAATCGGATATCTGGACATTGCAAGTCAGTCCGACGACAAGGCAACCAAGGAAGCCGCCAGCCAGATCATTGTCCGCGCCAGGGAGTTGCAATCCGACCTGGACAGTGGCGCAGACATCAGTTCGCGGGTTCATCATTTGTGGGAACGTACGCAAGCGCTTGCTGACCGCAGCATCGAATACATGTCCGCCGGCTGGGCTCGCTACCGCTCCGACAACCCTCTCAAGTCCGACCTGATCGAGGCCAAACTGCATCTCACCAATGCCAGAATCGACCTGTTCACCGGGCACGAAACAGGCACGGCCAGCGAAGAGCTTTCACTCGCCGGGGGTTTCCTTGACAAGGCCGCGGAGATCGCCCTGCAGGAGAAGATGGAACAGAAGGTTCAGACACAGATAACCAGGCTGCAGAAGGAAGTGTCGGATCTCGTCAGCGACCCGACCGCGGGTCAGGCGTCAAGCTATGACGCACTTAAACAACAGCTGCGCAACATGATCCGGACATTATGACAACCAGGGTCCGGGGCGCCAGGTGGCGCCCCGGCAGGGAGTTCTGCAGCCTCGGGTTTCCCTGGTTGACGAAACTGATTGAACTGCCCGGATTCATGATGCGTGTTTGACAATAGACATATGAACGGAGAGATGCAGACGATGAGACGAATATCGGAGAACCGGCAATTCGCGACGGTCGTGTTAATGCTTGTTATGATATTTTTATCAAAAGCTTTCGCTGCGTCTACAGGCGAAGCCGTATGGCAGCCCGCCTCGCACTGGCAGGGTAACGGGTTGTTTAAGGTCGCAAACCCTGATACACCGTTGACCTATGATCCGCTATTGCTTGCTTTGGGACGATCAGTATATGCGGATCTGCAGCTGGCACGTCAGGCTGTGCTCGACAAGAAAGCAACCAACCTGATGGCGGCTCTTCGGGAGGCTGATGACACTATCCACCGTTTGCAACTATCGCCTGAGGTGATGGCGCTGGATGCGCAGTTGCGGGTTATTCGCAATGACCTCAAGGACAGAAGCAAGGATCTTGACAAGGCGTTATGGGTTCCGGTCGAGGCCGAAATTGATGAAGTTCTGGTGTATGCACAGGATGACATCAAAAAACAGACGCATGCAGCTGTAGGAATAGCCCGGGCAGCGGCCGGGGAAGGCGATCGGCAGCGCGTGACAGAGCAACTCGATGTTGTTACCGCCTCGCTGCAATACAGCCTCGGCATATTTCCGTTATCCAGGGTCAGACAGGATCTGGAGTCCGCGCGAGCCAGCGCAGACCTTGCTGAGCCGGACTGGACCGGAGCGCTGGAGGCAGTGCAAAGTGCGCTGTCAACGTTTCACTGGTACACCCGCGAGCCGGCGCAGGGCTTGCACGCTGCCTACAACGATGTGATCAATGCTTATGTCCTGGCATCGGGGCCGGTTTTCAGTTCCGATCAGAAACAGCGGGTGGTCCAGTACCTGGAAAGGGCGGAACGCAGGCTTGCTGCTGCACCTGGTGGCAAACATCTGGCAACTGAGGCCAGCGCTCTGATAAAGATGGCAACCCCGCCCGGAACTGGCATAAAACTGTTGCTCGAGCACATCCGGTCAGAAATCCGCCTGCAACAGCAGGAAGCGGAAAGCCAGTACTGGACCTCTATCGGGCGCAGCAAGACCGAGTAAGTCGGCCAGGAGAATCATCGCTTATGGAACAGCTGGCTGATCCGACAATACTCTCGCGACTGCAGTTTGCATTGACGGCCATGTTCCATATTCTCTGGCCGATATTGACAATCGGACTTGCATTGTTCCTTGTCGTACTCGAGGCACTCTGGCTCAGAACCGGCGAGGTCGACTACTATCGGCTGGCGCGTTTCTGGTCGAAGCTGTTATTGCTGAACTTTGCTGTCGGTGTCGTTAGTGGTCTGCCGCTGGAATTCGAGTTCGGTACCAATTGGGCGCCATTTTCCGTCTTGAGCGGTGAGTTCTTCGGGAATGTGCTCGGATTCGAGGGGGCCATGGCCTTTATGCTCGAAGCGGGCTTTGTCGGCATCATGGCGATAGGCTGGACCCGGGTGTCGAGGGGCATGCATTTTTTCGCTACCTGCATGGTGGCACTGGGTGCCTCGTTGTCGGCATTCTGGATTCTGGTTGCGAATTCCTGGATGCAGGTGCCGAGTGGCGGGCACTTCGCAGCCGGTCGGTTTATAGTAGACGATTACTGGCAGGCCATCTTCAATCAGGGTGCACTCACGAGTGCCGCGCACATGTGGATGGCATGCCTGGAAACCAGCCTGTTCGTGATTGCCGGCCTCAGCGCCTGGTATGTACTGCACGCACGCCACGCCGCACTTTTTATGAAGTCGTTCCGGCTGGCAGTGTTGGCGGCAATGATTGTTGCGCCATTGCAAATCCTGCTGGGCGATGCCAGTGGCCGGTCAGTGTTTATGCAGCAGCCGGCAAAGGGAGCGGCACTGGAAGGCCACTGGGAGACGAACCGGCCCGGCAGCGGCGCCGACTGGGCCTTGCTGGCATGGCCGGACCGGTCGCGGCAGGCCAACGACTGGTCGCTGACAATACCGAATGGCCTGAGTCTGCTTGCTACGCACAGTCTGCAGGGACAGGTCAGGGGGCTGCGTGAGTTTCCCGAATCGGACCAGCCGCCGGCGCTGCCACTGTTGTTCTATGCCTTTCGCCTGATGGCGGCTACTGGATTCTGGTTCCTGCTGTTGACGATTCTGACGCTGGCAGCCTGGCGGCGGGGCAAGTTGACGGTGATCTGCTCACCACAGATCAGACGGCTGCTGAGGGCCTGGGCGTTTTCAATACCGTTGGGCTACCTCGCGGTGGAATGTGGCTGGCTTGTGCGCGAAATCGGCAGGCAGCCCTGGGTGATTTACGGCGTGCTGCGCACGGATCAGGCAGCGTCAACCCTGCCTGCGGCAACGGTTGCAACGACGCTGGCAATGTATACCGTGATGTACACCATCCTCATTGCAGTGTTTATTATTTTTGCGCGCAGGATTCTCGAGCACGGACCGGACACTGACGTCAGTCCCGGCACGAGTGCCAGGTACGCTGGCATGCCGCAAGCCGGGACCTGAATCCATGGACGTCCACACATTCCTGGCCGAGATCTGGTACCTGTTGCTGGGTTTTATCCTGATGCTGTACGTCATTACCGACGGTTTTGACCTCGGGATAGGCCTGCTTGTGCTGTTCGAGCGCGATGAAACAAGGCGCACCGGGATGATGGCAGGGATCAGTGGTGTCTGGGACGCCAATGAAACCTGGCTGGTGCTGTTCGGCGGTGCATTGTTCGGTGCATTTCCGGCTGTGTATGCCATCACCCTGCATGCTCTCTATATCCCTGTCAGTGCAATGCTTTTCGGCCTGATTATGCGTGGTATCGCATTCGAATATCGTGTCCATGCGCGCGACAAGCACATCTGGACACTGGCGTTCGGTGGCGGCAGTCTGATCGTTGCCCTGGCGCAGGGCTATATGCTTGGTGGCGTCATCGGCGGGCTGCCGGTCGAGGGTGGTGAGTACGTCGGGGGCATCTGGTCGTGGTTTGACCTGTTCTCCACTGTCGTTGCTGTGGGTGTCGCGGCGGGGTACGCGTTGCTGGGCGGTACGTTTCTGATCATCAAGACCCGGGGCGGGTTGCAGGCGATCAGCCGGCGGCGCAGCAGACGCGCGGCCTGGATCATGCTGGCCGCCGCCGCGTACGTGACCATTGCGACACCCCTGTCTTACGATTACATCGCACTACGGTGGTTCAGTGTACCGCAGGTGTTCATCCTTGCCATGTTGCCAGTTGCCGGACTGGTTGCCTGTGTCCGCCTCATGCAAGCGCTGGATCGCGAATCCGAGTACGCGCCCTTCGTCTGGAGCACCATCATATTCATAGTATCGTTTGTCGGTCTGGCCGTGAGTCTGTATCCTTATCTGGTGCCGCCGGTGATGGCGATTGCCGAGGCTGCGTCATCCAGCACGACACTGGTATTCATGCTGGCAGGGATTGGCATGTTGCTTCCCGTCATGCTCGTTTACAATGGGTTCCAGTATCTGGTGTTTCGTGGAAAAATAATTCAGGCGCGACCGGATCCTGATTCTGCAGCGGGAATCCCGCAAGGGGCGATACCCGGTCCCGATACAGGCATGTCGATGTTGTACGGTAAGGCCATGACAGACACCGGAGAACACTAACGCATGCCTGGACAAGCGGACGAATCCGAATATCGATATTATGTATCGTTGTGGCTGCCGGCAGCGGTGCTGGGGAGCTCGCTGGTCCTCGTTCTGGTTCTCCAGCTGGTCCTTTCCTGGAAGGCTCATTCGCAGCTTGCGCCGGTCAATCCCCACCTTACCCAGTTGATCCACCTGCAGGTGATCAACCTTGAGTTGCAGCGGGAGCTTCTGGAAGGCCTGAATTCAAACAGTGACTTTACCACCGAGGAGCGGAGTCTCATGCGTGATGAGGTCGAGGCCATACTCGGTATGCAGGTGCACCTTGCAGACGAAACACCGCAGGAACTTGCCAGCGTCCATGCCGTGCTGGCAGATGCAAACATACATCCCAGGCAGGCCCTGATACTCGCGCTGTCGCACTTGCGCAAGGTGCTCGACCGGGAGGCTGGCAAGCACAAAAAACTGATCGAGAAAATTACCCGCGCGACGGCGATGGAACTCAAGATTGGGGTCATCGCACTGCTCGTGTTTCCAGCCAGTGCGATGCTGCTCATCTACCTGCTGCGACGACGGATCCTGGAGCCACTCACCCATCTGGGCTTCCTCATGACACTGTTGACACGCAGGAAATACGCGCCAGCTCCTGTTGCCACCATTGATCCACTGCTGCGCCCGCTGACGGAAAACTATAATGCGATGGTGACCCGCCTGGCCGAACTGGAAGACGAGCATGCCCTGCGTGAACAGCATCTCCAGATCCAGGTAGAGAATGCTGCGCGGGTGCTGCTCGATCAACAGCGCAGCCTTGCCAATACCGAGCGGCTGGCAGCCGTAGGCGAAACGATGGCGCGCATTGCGCATGAGCTGCGCAATCCCCTGGCGGGCGTCAAGATGTCGTGCACGAACCTGCGCCAGGATTTGAGCCAGCAGCTGGATTCGCCTGAGTACGTGGAGCGGATCGACATCGTTGCAGGAGAAATCGATCGCATCATTGCCTTGCTGAATTCGTTACTCGACCAGTCCCGCCACAAACCGGAGGTCTTGCGTGATGTGTACGTGGCGAGGACAGTAAGGGATCTCATCGTGCTGGCAAGCTACCAGATACCGGCGCAGATACACATTGAACAGCAGGTTGACGAGGATATCGCGTGCCGCCTGCCTGATGCGATGTTCCGCCAGGCATTGCTGAATTTGCTCCTTAACGCCACTCAGGCCCTGGGTAATGCGGATGGCAGGATTGTCATCAAGGGTGATCTCGTCGACGGCGACCTGCGCATGATCATCAGTGATAATGGTCCCGGTTTCCCTGAGGATTTGCTTGACTCCGGCATCCGGGCGTTTGTTACCTACCGTACCGAGGGGACGGGTCTGGGTCTATCCATGGTACAGCGTTTCGCGCGTAGTCTTGGAGGTAGAGTCCAGCTTTCGAATCAGACTCCGCACGGAGCCTGTGTCACACTGGAATTGCCTTGCGGCGGGAATTGAAATGCCTGAAACATTGTTAATCATCGAAGATGAACATCTGCTCGGGACCGAACTGGCGCGACACTTCCGTCGCGCCACATGGGATGTGGTCTGGGCCAAGACCTACAAGGAAGCCCGGCGCCAGCTGTTCGACCTCGAGCTGGATCCGCTGGTTGTGCTGTCCGACATCAATTTGCCTGACGGAAACGGACTGGATCTGCTGGATGAGGTGCGTCAGCACGGCGGGCTTGGTGAGTGGGTGCTGCTTACCGGTTATGGCGAAGTGCCAGACTCGGTGCGCGCCATCCGGCTGGGGGCCTTCGATTTTCTTACCAAGCCATGCGAGCAGGATCATCTCGACCTGGTGATAAGTGGTGCGGCACGCGGTGCGCGCGCCCAGCGACGCCTGCATGACGAGAGCAAGAACCGCGCCCGGCGTTATATGCCGGAATCATTCACCGGTCGCAGTGCATCGACACGAAATGTCCGCGAACTGCTGACGAAGCTCACACAGGTACCGTTCAGTACCCTGACTATCACGGGAGAAACCGGGACTGGCAAAGGGCTGGCGGCACGTATTGTTCATCATGGAGGGCCGCGCGCCGAGGAGCCATTGATCGAAATCAACTGCGCGGCCTTGCCACACGAGTTGCTTGAGTCCGAACTCTTTGGCCATGAAGCCGGCGCCTTTACGGGTGCCCGGGGGCGTCGCCGCGGGCTGCTTGAGCAGGCGCATGGCGGTACTATATTCCTCGATGAGATCGGCGAGATGCCGGTTGATTTGCAGGCCAAGCTGCTCAAGGTTATCGAGGACCGCAGCCTGCGGCGTCTCGGTGGCGACCGGGAAATACAGGTCAATGTGCAGGTGCTGGCAGCGACTAACCAGAATATCGAGGAACAAATACGAAATGGCGACTTTCGTGCCGATCTCTACCACCGGCTGAGCGTCTTCAAGCTGGAACTGCCGCCACTGCGGGAAAGGATTTCCGATATCAGGGACCTGGTGCCGCTGTTTGTCGCAGAGTACAACGCAATTGCCGGCAAGAAGGTGACCGGGATACCGGATGCAGTCTGGCAGCAGCTGGAAACCCACAACTGGCCCGGTAACGTGCGGGAACTGCGTAATGTCGTGGAGCGCTGTGTACTCTTTGCAATCGATCACCGCTTTCCGATCGAGTGGTTGCAACTCGGGTCGGTAGTCTCTGCTGCAGACGTTGCAGGGGGCACCGCGGTCGAAGCAGGCCGGTTGTGTCTGCCACTGGACGGTTCCATGGGGTTTGATGACATGGTCGGACGAATCATCGAGGTCATGCTGATGCAGCACGGGGGCAATGTTGCAGAAACCTCGCGCGTACTCAAGACGACACGTGAAAAGGTTCGTTATCGCATCGAGAAATACAACATCAAAGTGTCAGAGTGACCGTGCCTGACATGTCATGCGCCTGATGGATATGCTGTCATTACTGCCTCATTGGCATGAGTACGACAAGGCGGTAGCCGTGGACCCGCTGCCGGTACTGAGAGGGCTGCGCCGATTCTCTTTAGTCTGGCGATCACAGCCTGGGGTGCCCGGGCGGGCGGTGCCATTGGCGCAGGTGTTGCGCTTGAGATGCATGAGGAAACACTGGATGCTGCGCTCGACACGGCGAGTCGCAATGGACATTGGTGTGTGGTTATCCACACCCGCAATGCAGATGACCACAACCGGGCGATCGGGTTTTGATCGATCCGGCCTGGCGCACAAGTGGAAGAAGGCAAACATAATCGCATTTGAAGAAAGGAGGAACTAACCATGATGGCCCTGGATTTACTGGTATTCGCACCCTGGATCGCACTAATAGCCGGTGTTGCAATTCTGCTGGTGCCACGTCTGCTGAATTATATTGTCGCCACCTATCTGATTCTCATCGGGATCATAGGGATAGCAGGCCATTTTTGAACTGGTGGAGGGTCTGCAGTGAAGTCAATTATACATCGGCGGTCGCGTAACGGAGCGCACCGTTGTCATGAGAAACGTTATCACCCGCCCGGCACGCCGCCTGGCACCCTGCAACGGGTCATTGAAGAAACGTCGATTGTGCAATGCCGCATAATCTCGTTCGATGAGCATGGCCTCAGGAAGCGAGTGGTCGACGAGGAGGAACTTCAGGCACTAACGCTGCCTGATGAAGGATTTATATGGCTCGATATCACAGGGACCCCGCGCGCCAGCCAGCTGACTGCCCTCGGTGTGAATTTTGACATCCACCACCTGGCGCTCGAGGATGTCGTAAACCAGGGACAGCGCCCCAAGCTGGACGATTACAACGACAGATTGTTCGCAATCCTCACGCGACCACAGTGGCGTAACCACCAGTTGCATCTCGAACAGGTCAACCTCTTCCTGGGCAGGAATTTCGTTATCAGTATAAGTTCGACGACGGATGATCCCTTTGCGCCGGTTCGATTGCGGCTGCAGGAACATTACAACAGCTTTGTGAATGGCGGCGCAGCTTATCTGCTGCATGTCCTGATAGATCTGATAATCGATGAATACTTCCCCGTGCTCGATGCGCTGGGGGAGAAAATCGAACTCACCGAGCTTGAACTGCTTGATCATTCTGACCGTGATTCCATTTCCAGCGTTCATGCGCTCAAACGCGAGTTAATGCTGTTGCGAGGTCAGTTGTGGCCGACACGCGCGGCCTTGAACCAGTTGCTGCAGTATGAGGGACCTTTGATCGAGTCGCTGCTTGTTCCGTATTTCAAGGACGTTTACGACCATAGTGTCTACCTGATTGATCTGGTTGAGTCTTATCGTGACATGACGGCGAGTTTGCTCGATGTTTATCTCTCCAGCGTCAGTTACCGGCTGAACGATATCATGCGGGTGTTGACGATTATTTCTACAATATTCATTCCGCTTACGTTTATCACGGGCGTCTATGGCATGAACTTCGTCATCAATACTGCAAGTCCCTGGGCGATGCCTGAAATGCATTGGTACTATGGCTATCCACTGGTGTGGTTGCTCATCATAGTTGTTGCCGTCGGCATGTTGCTGTTTTTCAAGCGTAAACGCTGGCTCTGATATGTCCCGCCGATTCACCCGTGTCGGGATGCAGACCGGGAAGGGGCTCGATTCGCTGGTTGTTGCCAGCAATCACAACCTTGATGCCCGTTTCAGAACAGGCCGGTCAGCACGACCGACTCTTGCAGCAGTCGGTACTTTCGGTTCCGGTTGGGCATGGCTCGTGACCGGTAAAGGTGTTGGCCTGGAAATCCTCACTACAGGCAATGCGGATAATCCGCTGACTGAGGATCGTGTGCCCCTGTTGACCTGTGATGTTTGGGAGCACGTCTGTTACATTGACTATCGAAATGCACGTGCCGAATACCTGAACGCTTTAGCAGGCTGTTGAAAAACCCTCATGCGGCACCATACGGCGTTACAAATCGGCTCAAAATGCTCATGTACTGGCGTGTACACTGCGCTTTTTCGCCAATTTGTGCCTTGTCTTGCGCTCGCCTGAAACTTTTTCAACAGCCTGTTAGGGCGGGGTTAAAGCTATCGATGTAGACAACCACCTGCGACGCAAGCTGTATGACGATGGCTACTCCAGGTTGGCCAGGACGCGCCGGCAATGCTGCGCGATGATACTGTCCTCGTCCGTGGGGATAACCAGGACTTCGCAGTCGCTGTCACCGGACGATATGCGCCGGTCGCTGGCGGCGTTGCGCGCCGGGTCGAGTTTAACGCCGAGATGTTCCAGACCGTCGCAGATCGACCCGCGTACCGGGGCGGCGTGCTCACCGATACCGCCGGTAAATACCAGACAGTCGAGACCGCCGAGAGTGGTGGTCAGTGCACCCACTGCTTTACGCACCTGGTAGGCAAACAGGCCGACCGCCAGGCGTGCCCCGGGTTCGTCGTGAGCGAGCAGCACAGACATATCCGGGCTCAGTCCCGACACACCCAGCAGCCCCGCTTCGTGGTTGAGCAGGTGTTCCAGCGCTGCGGCATCGAGTCCCTGCTCGCGCATCAGGTACAGCAACACGCCGGGGTCGAGATCGCCGCTGCGCGTGCCCATCATCACGCCACCGCAGGGGGTGAAGCCCATGGTGGTGTCCACCGAACGTCCGTCGGACAGGGCCGTCAGGCTTGCCCCGTTGCCCAGATGCGCCACTACCACCCGACCTTGCGCGCGCACGCCCAGCTCGCGAACGATGTATTCGCAGGACAGCCCATGGAACCCGTAGCGACGGATGCCCAGCTCGCGATAGCGCCGCGGCAGGGGCAGGGTGCCGGCATAATCGGGCAGCCCGGCGTGGAAGGCGGTATCGAAGCACGCCACCTGGGGCACTTCCGGCAGTTGTTCGCTGACCGCCTCGATGCCGGCCAGTGCCACCGGCAGGTGCAGGGGTGCAAGCGGTATGAGCGCGTGCAGTCGTGTCAGCAATTCGGGCGTGATGCGCTCGGGCTGGATATGCTCGCCGCCATGCACCAGGCGGTGACCGACGGCATCCACGCGCGGCAGGTTCGGGTCTCGCAACAGAATGTCAAGCGCTGTACGATGCTGCGGTAGCCTGTGTTTTTCGCAGTGCCCGTCGCTCTGTATGCAAGCTGCCGGTGTGCCGATTTCCCGGGCCAGGCCACGCCACAGACAGGATCCGGCATTGTCGTCCCCGACCCGGTAGATGGCCAGTTTGAGCGACGACGAACCGGTATTGACACAGAGACAGTGCAGATTGGCGGGGTAGCCGGCGGCGCTCACACTGTCTCCCGTGTTGACTCAGAGCGCTTCAGCGATCTGCCGATCATGATCAGTGCCCAGCCATCGAAAACCAGGCTGATACTGACAAACAGACCGACCAGCCATAACGAGGACCGGGGCCAGCCCCACAGAAACAAACCCGCCAGCAGAATATCCATTACCCCGTTGACTATCATCCAGCCGTGGCCGGGTTTGCCGCTTCCGTTGCGTGCGAGTGAAAAGCTGGCAATGGCGTCGAGCACCAGGTAGATCGTGATCAGCAAGGCGACGCTGGCGATGCCGGTCCAGGGCTGATAGGCGATCAGGCCGCCGGCTGCCAGCAGTGCACCAGGTTTGATCCAGTCCGCCCAGCCCGCGCCATGCCTGAAGCTGTGCCAGACCCACAGCAGCCCGCCCGCAATCATCACACTCGCGATAACCGCGACAGTCATCATCGACATTGCGACCGGCAGGAGTACACCGAGTGTGCCTACAACAAGCAGTACGATGCCGATCCAGAGCGAGTGTGCGCCGAAGCGTTTTACCGTGGCGTTTAAATCAAGTTCTTGCATGAGTGTTCTCCTCTTGAAATACACGCTGTGCTGGCAACAGGTGTGGATGCCGGCTACGGGTCACGGTTGCCGGTGCGTTCTGCAATGTTGCGCTGTCAGGCGTCGTGTTCAACGGCTGCCCGGCCACTGCCAGTCCGTGAATTCCGGCAAGTCATACCCTTCACTGTCGGCGAAGCGCTGGCATTTGAGAATACTGTTCTTCATGTGTTCCTTGACATGCGCCCCGGCTATGCTCAGCGCAGGTACGCGGTCGATGGCGTCGATCACCAGGTCGAAGCGGTCGATCTGGTTGCGGATGGCCAGATCCATGGGTGTATTGATGTTACCCTGTTCCTTGTAACCGCGTACATGAATGTTGCGTGTGTTGCTGCGCCGGTAGGTCAGCTTGTGGATCAGCCATGGATAGCCGTGGAAGTTGAAGATCACCGGCTTGTCCCGGGTGAACAGGCTGTCGAAATCGGCGTCCGACAGACCGTGTGCGTGTTCGCTGTCCGGTACCAGGCGGAACAGGTCCACCACGTTGATGAAGCGTACCCTGAGTTCCGGAAAGTGCTTGCGCAGCAGGGCAGTAGCCGCCAGCGCCTCCATGGTGGGCACGTCTCCCGCGCAGGCCATCACCAGGTCGGGCTCGCAGTCCTGGTCAGTGCTTGCCCAGTCCCAGATGCCGATGCCCTTGGTGCAGTGCTCGATGGCTTCGTCCATGCCCAGGTACTGCAGGTGCTTCTGCTTGTCGGCGACGACGACGTTGATTTTGTCGGTGCTGTCCAGGCAATGGTCCGCGACCGACAGCAGGCAGTTCGCGTCCGGCGGCAGGTAGATGCGCGTGACCTTCGGGCTCTTGTTGGTGACCACGTCGAGGAAACCCGGATCCTGATGGGAGAAGCCGTTGTGGTCCTGGCGCCAGACGGTGGAGGTCACCAGGATGTTCAGCGAAGACACCGGCGCCCGCCAGGGGATATCCAGGGACTTCTCCAGCCATTTGGCGTGCTGGTTGAACATCGAATCGATGACGTGGATGAAGGCCTCGTAGGAGGCGAAGAACCCGTGCCGGCCGGATAGCAGGTAGCCCTCGAGCCAGCCTTCCAGGGTATGCTCGGAGAGCACCTCCATCACCCGGCCGTCGCGGGCGAGATATGAGCCGTCGGCGTCTTCCGGCAGGATCTGCGCCATCCAGGCTTTGCCGCTTGCCTGGTAGATATCATCCAGGCGGTTGGAGGCGGTCTCGTCCGGGCAGAAGACGCGGAAGTTGTCCGGGTTGGCGCGCAGCACGTCGCGCAACAGCCGGCCCAGCGGGCGGGTGTTCTCCTCGGCTTTCTCGCCCGGTCGCGCCGCGTCGACCGCGTAGTCGCGGAAATCGGGCCGCACCAGCGCCTTGCGCAGCAGACCGCCGTTGGCAACCGGATTGGCGCTCATGCGTCGTGCGCCTGCGGGCGCGAGCTTCGCCAGCTCCGGATCCAGCCGGCCGTCGGCGGTGAACAGTCGCTCGGGCTGGTAGCTCCTGAGCCACGCTTCCAGCTGGCGCAGGTGCGCGGGATCGCGGTGCGGGTCCAGCGGGATCTGGTGCGCGCGCCAGAAACCTTCAACCTTGTGCCCGTCGACCTCACGGGGGCCGGTCCAGCCCTTGGGCGTGCGCAGCACGATCATCGGCCACTCGGGCAGGTCCTGCACACCCTCGGCGCGGGCTTTGTGCTGGATAGCGCGGATCTTGTCAACCACCGCGTCCAGGGTCGCGGCAAGCAGCTGGTGGACCACCTCCGGGTCATCGCCTTCGACGAAATACGGCTTGTAGCCATAGCCATGCATCAGGTCTTCGAGCTGTGCGTGACTGATGCGCGCCAGCAGCGTCGGGTTTGCGATCTTGTAGCCGTTCAAGTGCAGGATGGGCAGCACCGCGCCGTCGCGCGCCGGGTTGAGGAACTTGGTGCCGTGCCAGGCCGTGGCGAGCGGCCCGGTCTCCGCTTCGCCGTCGCCGACCATGCAGGCGACGATCAGGTCCGGGTTGTCGAAGGCCACGCCAAAGGCGTGCGCCAGGCTGTAGCCGAGTTCACCGCCTTCGTGCAGCGAGCCCGGTGTTTCCGGCGTGCAGTGGCTGCCGATGCCGCCAGGGAAAGAAAACTGTTTGAAGAAGCGCCCGAGGCCGTCCTCATTCTGGCCCTTGTCCGGGTAGACCTCAGCGTAAGTGCCTTCGAGCCAGGCCTGGGAGAGCACGGCGGGCGCGCCGTGGCCGGGACCCGAGAGGAAGATGACATCAAGATCCCGGCTCAGGATCAGGCGATTGAGATGAGTCCAGATCAGCGTCTGGCCGGGGTCCGAGCCCCAGTGGCCGAGCAGACGCTTTTTGACCTGTTCGATCTTCAGAGGCTCCTTGAGCAGGGGGTTGTCGCGCAGGTAGAGCATACCGACGCACAGATACAGCGAGGCGCGCCACCAGGAATCCATGTGCGTGAGTGTTTCAGGAGCGAGCGGGCCTGCCGTGGGGATTTGTGCTGTCATAATCTGCTATCTCCAGCCATTCCAGTGGTCGATGATTGTCGGCTCAACTTGATCAGGCTGCAGCCGGTGTGCAGTTTCAAAGTGCCGGGCACGACTCGCATCCCGGGTTACCTTTCCCAGCACACCAGCCGTGTCTCCAGCGGCCAGCGCACCTGCGGGTGGGCGGGGATGACGCGCAAGCTGTAGTGTTCGGCTGGGCGTCGCGTCGGGAATTCGGCATGATAACAATAGCCGCCGCGCGAACCCGCGAGCGGTTCGCCACGCTGCAGGGCAATGCGTTCCGGGTTGGCACCGGGTACTTCGGCATCGGCGTAGAGTTCGACGCGCACGTGCCCGGGCTGCAGTTCGTCGATGAAGACCTGGGCGTCAACACGCAGGTGTTCACCATCGTGCTCGCGGCTGACTGCCGCAATGCGCACCCCGTTCCAGTGCCGGCGTGTGTGTTCCAGCCAGCGCTCGATCTCGCGTACCTCGCTGAAATCCGCGTGACAGCGAGCCCGCCAGGCGGCCGCCGCCGGCCGGTAATAGGTTTCGGTGTATTCGCGCACCATGCGATTGGCGGAGTACAGTCCGGTGAGCCGCGCCATGCTCTCGCGCATGCGCGCCAGCCATGCCTGCGGCAGTCCCTGTGCATCGCGCTCGTAGAAGGCGGCAACGATATCCTGTTCGAGCTGGGCGTAGAGGGCTTCGGCCTCATGCCGGTCCCACGCCGGATCCTCGCCGTGTTCGGCACCATCGCCCAGCGCCCAGCCGACTTCGGGCTGGAAAGCCTCTGCCCACCAGCCGTCCAGCTCCGACAGATTCAGGCCGCCGTTGACCAGCACCTTCATCCCGCTGGTGCCGCTGGCCTCCCACGGGCGGCGCGGGGTGTTGATCCAGAGGTCAACGCCCATTACCAGTTGCCTGGCGACGTCGATGTCGTAGTCTTCCACGAAAACCGCGTGCAGGCGCACGGCGCGGCGTCTGAGAAACTCGCTCCAGGCGCACAGCAGCCGCTGGCCGTCTGCGTCGTTGGGATGGGCCTTGCCGGCGATAACCAGCTGCACGGGGCGTTTCGGATCGGTGAGCAGTCGTTGCAGCCGGTCCGGGTCGCTGAGCAACAGATTGGGCCGCTTGTAAGTGGCGAAGCGTCGCGCGAATCCCAGGGTGAGGGTGTCCGGGTCGAGTATGTGCGCCTGACCGGCGATACCTTCCGCACTCGCCCCGCGCCCGGCGATCTGGCGTGCGTGGCGGGTGCGTACCCAGTCCACCAGACGCCGGCGTGCCGCGCAGCGCAGGGACCAGAGCGCCGCGTCCGGCAGGGCGCGGAAATCGGCCTCGAGCGTGGCCAGGTCGCCGCGCCAGCGGGATTCACCGCAGGCGTGTGACCAGAGGTCGTCGGCCGCGCGCGATTCCCAGCTGGGTACGTGCACGCCGTTGGTGATATGGCCGACCGGCACCTCGGCCAGCGGCAGGCGTGGGAACAGCGGTGCAAAGAGGCGGCGGCTCACTTCGCCGTGCAGGCGACTCACGCCGTTGACAGCGCCGGCGCCCTGCAGGGCCAGCAGCGCCATGTTGAACGGTTCGCTGCTACCCGCGGGGTTGCCACGACCGAGGGCCAGCAGTTCGCCCGGTTCCAGGCCCAGGGCAATGGCATAGTCGCCGAGATACTGTTCGATCAGCCGCGGCGCGAAACGGTCAAAGCCGGCCGGCACCGGGGTGTGAGTGGTGAACAGGTTGCCGGCGCGGGTCAGACGCAGGGCGGTGGCGAAATCGAGTCCGTTTGCCGCCATCGCGGCCCGTGCCCGTTCCAGCACCGTGAAGGCCGCGTGGCCTTCATTGAGGTGCAGCACCTCGCAGTTGAGTCCCAGCATGCCGAGCAACCGCCAGCCGCCGATGCCCAGAACTATCTCCTGCTCAAGGCGCTGCTCCGGGCCGCCGCCGTAGAGTTCGGCGGTGATGCTGCGGTCACGCGGATCGTTGCGCTGGTGGTTGCTGTCGAGGAGATAGAGAGTCACACGCCCGATACGTGCCTGCCAGGCACGCAGGTACACCATCCGTCCCGGCAATTGCAGCTCCACGTCCAGCCATTCACCGGCAGCGCCGCGCACCGGCATTACCGGCAGCCACAGGGGGTCGTTGAATGGATAAAAGGCCAGCTGTCCACCTGCGGCATCGAGGCTCTGGCGAAAGTAGCCCTGCTGGTACAGCAGGCCCACGCCCACCAGGGGCAGCCCCAGATCGCTGGCGGTCTTCAGGTGGTCTCCGGCCAGCATGCCCAGGCCACCGGAGTAAATGGGCAAGGACTCGGAGAGCCCGAATTCCATGCTGAAATAGGCTATACAGCCTGGTCTGTCGCGCCCCGGCGTGCTTTCCATCCAGGTGGGTGCTTCGAGGTAGTGTTGACGTGCCAGCACCTGGGCGTTTAACGCCTGCATGAAGTTGTCATCATCTGCCAGTGCCTGGAGGCGTGCATGGGAGATGCTCTCGATGATCAACACCGGATTCCGGGTTGCCTCCCACAGTTCGGCATCCACTGCCCGCCACAGCTCGGCGGCGCTGTCACTGGCACTCCAGCGCAGGTCGAAGGCCAGTTCCGTCAGCTGTTCCAGACCGGGAGGCAGCTCGCGCGGGAGAAAGCGTTGCATAGTCATGGACGCACCTGCATGTGCGCACGGGTGCCGAGGATGCGGAGGAAATCGCGATGGCGTGCCGAGGTCCTTTCGAAGCGGCGGTAGACCGAGACCTTGGCGGCATCGGTGACGAATGACCAGACGATGGAGTAGCTCCACACAAGGGCGATCTCCGGCCACTTGATGGGGGTGACCAGACCGAAACCGTAGGCACACAGCAGGGTGGCGGCGAGCTTGGTCGTAACGGCTGCCCAGATCATGACCGGCGCTGGGAATGGACGTCGGATGTACCAGCTGCGGCTGCGTGCAACGAACAGTGTCAAGTGACCTGCGACCGCCATTTTCAGGAAGATGTAGGTCTGCACCTTTGGGACGCTCAGGTGAAGCCAGTCCACGGCCAGGTAGAGCATGAGAAAGCTGCCGAGGGTTCCGATTATGCCCATCACCGTGGATACCGTGATCACACGGTGCATGTCCCAGCGCACCGGCCGTTGCGCCAGGGCGGTGTTGTCGTAGGCGATGGCCATGATCGGCACGTCGTTGAAGAAGGCCAGCAGGATGATCATGATCGCGGTGATCGGGTAGAAATTGAACACGATCATCGCCAGCACGACGAAGATCATGATGCGGATGGTCTCGGTAATGCGGTAGATCGCGTAGGAGTTCATGCGTTCGAAAATACGGCGCGCTTCTTCCACGGCGCTGACGATGGTGGACAGCCCCGGCGTGGTGAGGATCAGGTCGGCAGCGGCGCGCGCCGCGTCGGTGGCGCCGGATACGGCGATGCCCACATCAGCCTGCTTGAGCGCGGGGGCGTCGTTGACCCCGTCGCCGGTCATGGCAACCAGGTGGTCGTGTTCCTGCAGCGCTTTGACGATAGCGTATTTGTGTTCGGGGAAGACTTGGGCGAAGCCGTCGGCGTTCTCAATGCGTTCGGCCGCGTCGGAGGAAAGGTGGCCTTTTTTGGCTGCGTCACTGAGCAGACTGCTGGCTGGCTGGATGTTCTTGCCGAGGCCGAGCTGGCCGGAAATCTCGCGCGCGATGGCGACGTTGTCGCCGGTGATCATTTTCACGCCGATACCGTGCACGCCGGCCTGGCGGATGGTGTCCGCAGAGTCTTCGCGCGGCGGGTCGAACAGCGGCAGGATGCCGAGAAAGCGCCAGGTATTGCCGTCGTCGGAACGTGCTACTCCCAGGGTGCGGTAGCCCCTGGCGGCAAGTTCGTCGACCAGGTGATTGGCCCGCCCGGCTTGCTCGCCGGCAAGCCCGGACAGCTCCATGATGACCTGTGGCGCACCTTTGGTAACTTTGAAGGTTTTTCCCTCGGCCTTGATGTTGGCCTCGGTGCGCTTGCTTACCGGGTCGAAGGGAACGAAGCCGGTCTGGGTGTAGCCGTCCAGCGCCCCGGGGTCCTGCAGTCCGCCGATCACCGCCAGATCGATAACGTCCTTGTTTTCCGCCTTGGACGCCAGTGCGCCGGCCAGGATCAGCGTCTGCGCGTCAGCGGCGCCGAACACCTCTGGCTCACCCAGGGTGAGTTCGTTCCGGGTCAGCGTTCCGGTCTTGTCGGAACACAGGATATCGACCCCGGCCATTTCCTCGATGGACTGCAGCCTGGAGACGATGGCCTTCATCTTCGACAGCGCCAGTGCGCCCACGGCCATGGTCACCGACAGCACCGCCGGCATGGCGACCGGTATAGAAGCAACGGTCAGGATCAGGGCGAACTGCACCAGTTCGAGCAGCGGTGCGTGCCGGAACAGCTGCACCACGAGGAGGACCGCCACCAGTGCGAGGCTTAGATAGATCAGGTAATCGCCGATGGCCAACACTGCCTTCTGGAAGTGCGACACGGCGCCGGCGTCTGACACCAACCTGGCGGTGTGCCCGAAGAAGGTGTCGCCGCCGGTAGCGGTGACCAGTGCGACCATCTCGCCCTGTTTGGCAATCGAGCCGGAATAGGCGACTTCGCCCGTTTTTTTATTCACCGGCAGTGATTCGCCAGTGAGCGCCGACTGGTCAATGGCGAGGTAATCGCCCTTGATGAGCTTGGCATCGGCGGGGATGATGTCGCCCAGGCGCAGGCGGATGACGTCGCCCGGCACCAGTTCTGCGGCATCGCTTTCACGCCATTGCCCGTCGCGCAACACGCGGGCCTTGAGCGCCAACTGATTCTTGAGCGCATCCAGGGCGTTGGCGGCCTTGAATTCCTGCCAGAAGCCGATAACGGCGTTGAAGGCCAGCAGGGCGAGGATGATAGTGAAATCGTCCCAGTGCCGGACCAGCGCCGAAAGCACTGCAGCGACCTCGATCATCCAGGGGATCGGTCCCCAGAAGTAGCCGAGGAAGCGCGCCAGCGGGCTGACCTGCTTGTCCTCCAGGGCGTTGTGGCCGAACTGCACGAGGCGTTGCTGTGCCCCGGCCTCACTCAGGCCCTGGTCGCTGCTCTCGAGTTGCCGGTACACCTCTTCGGTTGTGAGGCTTTCAACGGCTTTACTGTCGATACTCTTGACCATGTACAGGTTCCCTTACGGTGGCGCTGTCCCGGGCGTGTGTTTGTGCTTCGCAGTCATGCTGTGTGTGTCCTGTCAGTCGTTATCATTGGTTTGCTGTTCGCCGCAAGGGTGTTCTGTCGCAGCGCCTGATTATTATTGCCAATGCAGCATATGTGCCATTTCAGCTGCCCCTTGTTCGTTCCGGGGGATGTCGTTGAATACGCTGACAGGAAAGGGGAAAGAGTGTGCATAGCACCCAGGATGATGTGGAATAGTACCCACATCTGAGCGGTCGCGAGTGGACGGCGGCGTGGTGCGTTCAGGGTTTGCCTGATATTCCCGACGTTCGCCCGCATGACATTGAAACCCGTTTCTCTGGTCCTGTGCTCAGTAACTCCGGGTGCCGGAAGCACGCCATGCCATCAGCGGCCGCAGGGTGGTGCCCTGGATCAGGATGGAGAACACAACGATACCATAGGTGATGGCAACGACCGCGTCCCGGATTTCGCCGGCCGGCACTGACAAGGCCATGGCGACCGAAAGTGCACCACGCAGGCCGCCCCAGACCAGGATGGGCAGCGCGCCGTTATCAAAGCGGTGTCGCTGCCGCAACAGCAACCAGGGCAGGCCGGTGCTGACGAATCTCGCAATCAGGACGCTGGGAATCAGTATAAATATGGCAATGAAGTAGGTGCCGTGAAATGGCATAACCAGGACTTCCAGTCCAATCAGGACAAACAGGATGGCATTCAGGATGTCATCGACAACCTGCCAGAAAAGATCCAGCCGGTCACATCCAGCCAGGGTCAGTGCATGACGTCGGCCCTGGTGACCCACGATAAGTCCTGCCACTACCATGGCAAGTGGTGCGGAGACATCCAGGTAACGGGCCAGTGCGAAACCACCGCTTGCCACTGCAAGCGATAGCAGGATCACCACCGTGTGATCACGTGCGCGCCACATCAAATAGAATGCACTCGAGCCCAGGGCGGCACCCATTATGATCCCGCCGAACACTTCCCGTGAGAAAATAAGCAGGATTGATTCCCACGAATTACTGGTATTGTCGAACGTCATTGTGAAGAACAGGATGAACAAAGTGAGTGCAATGCCATCATTGAACAGGGATTCACCGGCAATCTGTAATTCGAGATTCGGTGGTGCGCCTACGTTCTTCAGGATGGCGAGCACGGCTACAGGATCTGTCGGGGAAATCAGGGCGCCCAGTAGCATGCAGGCCATGACCGGCAACGGGAGTCCGACCCATTGCAATGCATAGTAAGCAATAGCGCCGATTAGGAAGGTCGAGATGAGGGTGCCGGCCGTGGCCAGAACGGTAACGACCCATGCGCTCTGCCTGAGTTGGCTGACATCGATCTGCAAGGCGCCGGCAAACAATAGGTAGCCGAGCATTCCATGCAGGATTGTCTTCTTGAAATCGACCTGCGCAAGCAGTGCGCCAGCGGGTTTGCTCAAATCCAGGCCCCACTGGTGAAATCCGAGCAATGTAAGCGAAAACAGCAACGCCACCAGCATGATTCCGATAGCCGTCGGTTGTTTCAGCCAGCGGTCGTTCAGATAACTGAACAGGGCGGTCAGCGTAAGCAGTACCGCGAGCAAGTCCCAAAAATCCAGGTCCGGATAACCAGGTGTCACTGTTTTTCCTCATGACCCTGTTCAATAAATCTTTGCGGGCTGTGTTTTCCGGCGGCTGGCAGCAGGGTGTGCATGCCAGGAAGCAGCGTCATTAGCGGATTTCTATGCATGATCACCTTCTCCCCGCAGTCATTCCCGGCCATTTCAGTACCGGCGGTCCACTGTCTTGCTGAAACACACGCAAATTTGATACCAGAATGACTTTCCTGTGGATTACAAGCTGTTAACAACATGCCGGTTTCCAGCCTGCGGGAGAGGAGAGGGGGATATGAACACAACTTGTAAAGTTACCGCGGGATGGTTCACAGATGCATTGCGTGACTGGCAAGCCAGTCGTTTTCCGGAGCGCTTGATCGTCAGTTAGCTGATGCAGGCATACAAATTCTCTGCCCACCATGCATCACAGTCGACACGGTCTTGTGGTGAATAGCCCCCAAAAAAAGGCGGGGATGGGGAATATTTCCACAACCATTGCCTTAAGGAACCAGCAGTGGCAATCAGGAGAAAAGACTTCGGGGCGATCCGGGTTGATTTCTGCTCCCTCGTCATTGCGAGCCGGGCGGCAATTCCATGCTTGTGGATCAGCTACTTAGTGATTGCTGTGTCACTTTGTTCCTCGCAATGATGAATTAATCAGTGCAATCCCTGCCAGATTGGCACGGTTGCTGCTCCTGAAAAGTCGGGTATTCACAATCAGGTGTTAATGACATGAAAACGGAAACACAGTATCCAATTCGTACAGTTGCAATAGCATTAGTCATATCACTGGTAGCCAGCGGGTTCTCGTTGCCGGTTTTTGCCGAGGACACGACCTACACAGAAGTTACGGGTGTTGGCCAATACCGTGGATGGGGCGATCCGGCCATGACTGAGATAGCGGTCAATTCGGGCAGGGCGCTGATCAATCACCTGATGACAGCAAGGGCATTGCTGGATGATGGAAATGTGAAGCAGGCGCGCAGTGCGCTCATTGCCAGTCGGGAATTTGCGGATGCGATTGAGCGGATGATGCCCTATCTGACCGTTGTCGAGGAAATGCTGGATGCCAGCGACCGTCTTGTTCAGGAAAAGATCGAAGCCCTGTCAACCGATCTGCTGCCAATTTATGCAAGCATCGATGAAATGACAGTGTATGCACCCGAAGTTGCGAACAAGGCCCATGGCATGTTGAAACAGGCAGAAAAACACGCAAGCAGCGGTGACAGCAAGCAGGCGGCGAAGGTACTCAGGGAAGCGGCGTCCGAGGTATCCGAACACACAGTGTACCTGCCCGTCAGCTACGTAGAGCAGCAGATTCGTGTGGCACAAAATGCACTCGGCCATGAAAAACCGGATTTGCCGGCGGCAAAAGATGCTGTCAACAGGTCGCTGGATAGCTTGAAAGTGGTTGTCGAAGCAGTTGTTCAGACAGCTGCAAACTGAAATAACCACAAGGAGAGATTCATTCATACCAGCGAGTTGAACAGGTCCACGCAGTCGTAGACCAGATCGGAGCCATTAGTGAAAACGCATTTGATGCCAGCAACAAGGAGGCGGCGCTGACTGTACCCCTTGCAGCCTGACCGGGTCCCAGGTATGCGGGAGGCGATGCAAAAAGCGACTCCCCTGTGGCGAGTCTGTCAGGGACAGTGTGTCTGGCAGGAAACTTTCTGAATGTTTTGCAGATGATGGTCTAAACGGAAAATATAGCGGTTAAGCGCTCCTGCCAGTGTTGGCGGGAAATCTCCCCAGGAGGCATTCAGGCCTCCACTTCCGGCAGTCTGATATGGCTGCCGTTTTTTTAGAGTCCCTGATAGGGGATCTGTAAACCCCGCGCCTTTAGGCGGAAAATCGTCATGCCGGCGCAGGCCGGCATCCAGGGAAATCACTCCACGGGTAGATCTGGATTGCGGCCTACGCCGCAATGACGAGTTAATGTAGATAGTGTATGGGTGCGAGCAGTGCACCGGGGTCGTTGAATACCATCGGAGGTGGATATCGGGGCAATCGGCCGTATGGCCGATCGATCCGGCTTTCAGCCGTAACCCGAAGCCACCGGCTTTAGCCGGAGAATTCACCAATGAATTACATGCTTGTTTGACCCGTTTTCATGGTTTTTTGCGTTAAATGACCAACCCGGCGGTTGGTGCAATAATGGCTTGTTATTCTTGTATATTGGCAGACCTGTCGTGGGTCGATATTCAATGCAAATGGTGGATCAGAATTCGATGCAAATTAACAAAGGTGCAGCATTATTCAACCGTAGTAGGATAATATAGGAAATATCCTGGGCTATAGTAGGAGTTTGCTATGAGTGATGAAATGCCACCTTCACCGAATGGTTCAGGGGTTAGGCAACAGCAAACCCTATCTGTGAAGGAAAATCTGAAAAAGCGTTCCACCTGGCTGCGGCTGTTTTTTATGCTCGTGGTGGTTTTGCTGTACTCGGTTTCAAGAATAGTTGTCAGTGTGGTTGTTCTGTTGCAGTTCTTCTGGGTATTGTTCTCTGGGGCGACCAAAAAACAACTCGAGATATTTGGCCAGTCACTGGCAACCTACACCTACCAGATCATCCGTTACCTGACATTCAACACCGAGGAGCGACCGTTTCCTTTCGATCTCGACTGGCCGGACGGACCACCGGGGTAGTACTGACCTGGGCTGTCTGGCCGGTTGTGCCGGCGTTACAGGTTGCCGGGTTTCCTTGCGTTCCGTTATTGAGATGGGAAAACGGAAATTCCGGAGACAGCCGACACAACCACTGTACGCCGAGATTGTCCGGGTGTTTCTGTAATTGTATCCTGGTTATACCAGGTGCCTGAATTGATAGAGAGACCATCGGATGCTGTAATCGTTGGTGAAGCAGGCAGATAAGAGGACTGGCTTGCTCGATTCCTTCTATCATCCTATCCCACATATTCTGAAATGGTTGCAAATAAACTGCTCACCATCCGTTGCGTGCATCCTGAAGAAATGCACATGGCTTTATGGAACCCATCATAGATATCTATTGACAATATATTCATGCATGCATATATATGTGTAACCGTATATAGAAATTGAAATGTAACGATGAAACCTGATCAATTATTCAAAGCCCTGAGTGATCTCACGCGCCTGCGCATGCTGGTCCTGCTGAGCTGCGAGGGGGAACTCTGTGTGTGTGAATTGACCCACGCGCTGGATGAGATCCAGCCGAAGATCTCCCGCCATCTGGCGCATTTGCGCGAGCTCGGTGTGGCACTGGACCGGCGTCAGGGACAGTGGATCTACTACCGTCTCAATCCCGATTTGCCGGCATGGGCCCGCGAGGTACTCACGGCAACGTCCGGGAGTGTGATCACGCAATCCCCCTTTAAAGAAGACATGCAGGCACTCACGAATATGCCGAACCGGCCGGAGAGCGCCTGCTGTGCTTGAGCGGACCTGAAGCATACCAATTAAGGAGATCATCGAAATGTCTGTTCGAGTAGGTATCAATGGCTTCGGCCGCATGGGACGGCTGGGGATGCGCGCAGGCTGGAGCAGGGAAGCGCTGTCGATCGTTCGGGTGAACGAGATTGCGACCGATGCTGCGGGCTCGGCCCACCTGTTGAAGTTTGACTCTGTGCACGGTACCTGGGACCTGGATTGCGAGGCAGAGGGTAATGCGATGATTGTCGGTGGCCAGCATATTGCCTGCAGCCGCAATCCTGCTATTGGCGAGACTGACTGGTCAGACTGCGACATTGTGATCGAGGCCACGGGGAAGCATCACAGGCAACCGGAGACCCTGCAACGTTACTTTGATCAGGGTGTTAAGAAGGTCATCGTCGCCGCCCCGACCGAGGGCGCGCTCAATATCGTCTACGGTATCAACGATCAGCTGTATGATCCGGCCGAGCACCATCTGGTAACGGCGGCCTCCTGCACCACCAACTGTCTGGCACCGGTGATCAAGGTGATGCATGAGCGCATCGGCATCGTGCACGGTTGCATGACCACCATCCACGACATTACCAACACCCAGACCATCGTCGACAAGGGTCACAAGGATCTGCGCCGGGCCAGGGCCTGCGGCCAGTCGCTGATCCCCACGAGCACCGGGTCCGCCAGGGCGATCACCAGGATCTTCCCGGAGCTCACTGGCAAGCTGAACGGTCACGCCGTTCGCGTACCCCTGCTCAATGCTTCGCTGACCGATTTTGTCTTCGAGGCGGCACGCCCGGTTACGGCAGAGGAGGTCAATGGATATTTCAAGGCAGCAGCGGAGGGAGAACTGCAAGGTATCCTTGGCTACGAAGCGCGTCCACTGGTGTCGGTGGATTATCTGAACGATCCGCGCTCATCGATCGTCGATGCGCTGTCCACGATGGTGATCGATGGCACCCAGGTGAAGGTCTATGCCTGGTATGACAACGAATGGGGCTATGTAAACCGCATGATGGACCTTGTTGGCAAGGTGGCTGGAGACCTGTAGCTCATGGACGCTGCAACCCGCAACTATCTGGTGGTGACCGGCGGCTACTGGGCCTTTACTGTCACCGACGGTGCTATCCGCATGCTGGTGGTGTTGTATTTCCACTTGCTGGGTTATTCGCCCTTCGAAGTGGCCATGCTGTTCCTGTTCTACGAGTTTTTCGGCATCGTCACCAATCTGGTTGGTGGCTGGCTGGGGGCACGTATCGGACTGAACCTCACCATGCATATCGGTATGGGGATGCAGGTAGTGGCACTGTCCCTGCTCACTGTGCCCGATGCCTGGCTGTCGGTGTCCTACGTTATGGCTGCCCAGGCCCTGTCCGGTATCGCCAAGGATCTGAACAAGATGTCGGCCAAGGCGAGCGTCAAGATGCTGGCCGGGGATGGTGGCGAGTCGAGGTTATTCCGTTGGGTTGCGGCATTGACGGGTTCCAAGAACGCCCTTAAGGGGGCGGGCTTTTTCGTCGGGGCGGCGCTACTGGAATGGATCGGCTTCCGCGGTGCCCTGGCGCTGTTGGCGGGCATGTTGTCGATGGTTCTGATTGTGACCGCGCTGCTGCTGCCCAGGGGCGTCGGCAAGATGAAGTCGAAGCCGAAGTTTACCCAGGTGTTCTCCAATACACCGGCGATCAACTGGCTGTCGGCGGCACGCTTTTTCCTGTTCGGCTCTCGGGATGTGTGGTTCGTGGTGGGTCTACCGGTATTTCTCTATTCGGTGCTCGGCTGGAGCTTCACTCAGGTCGGTGGCTTCATCGCCCTGTGGGTGATCGGCTACGGCATCGTCCAGGCCAGCGCACCCCGCCTGATACGCCGCAGTCACCACGGCAAGGGGCCCGGTGGCGGCACGGCACGGCTGTGGGCTTTTATTCTGGCGTTCTTCCCGGCAGCCATGGCCCTGGCGCTGCAGTACGGGCTGGACCCTGCGCTGGTGCTGGTCACCGGGCTGGTGCTGTTCGGGGGGGTGTTCGCCATCAACTCGGCGGTCCACTCCTACCTGATCCTGGCCTACTCCGATTTCGGTAAGGTGTCTATGAACGTGGGCTTCTATTATATGGCGAATGCTGGCGGGCGACTGGCCGGGACCATCCTCTCCGGTTTGGTTTACCAGACCCAGGGGCTGAGCGGTTGCCTGTGGTGGTCTGCGGCGTTCGTGCTGGCGGCGGCGGTGCTGTCGTTCAAGCTGCCTGAGGTCGAGCCACCGGCGGAATTCGGCAAACAAGTGGCCCATGTTTGATGCGTTTGCCAACGCGCTGGCCTTTGGCGTGCTGGGACTCGATCCGTCTTCCCGCACGGGAGCGGCTGTGCAGTTCTTCATGATGGACGTGGCGAAGATCTTCGTCCTGCTGTTCGTGGTCATTTATGCCATGGGCCTGCTACGGGCACTGGTTGCCCCGGAACGAGTGCGTGAATTCGTGCGCGGGCGTCCCGACTGGCAGGCGAGAGGTTTGGCAGTCTCGCTAGGGGCGGTCACGCCATTCTGTTCCTGCTCATCGGTGCCGTTGTTTATCGGTTTTGTCGAGGCTGGCATTCCGCTGGGGGTGACATTCTCGTTCCTGATTTCCAGTCCCATGATCAACGAGGTGGCAGCCGTCATTCTGGTGGGTATCCTGGGTTGGAAGCTGGCGGCTCTGTATGTCGTTGCGGGGCTGGTCGTTGCATGGTTCGGGGGAATCGTCATGCAGCGCTTCCGGCCCGAGCGTTGGGTCGAGGACTACGTCTGGCAGATCCAGATGGGTGAGGTGGATTTTCCGAAACCGGATACGACCTTTGCCGGCCGGCACCGTTTCGCATTGGCCGAGGTTCGGGGAATCGTTGGACGGATATGGACGTGGGTCTTGGCTGGCGTCGGGGTGGGTGCGTTGTTTCATGGTTTCGTGCCCGCAGTGTGGGTCTCGGAAAACCTGGGCGGTGAGAGTTGGTATACCGTCCCGGCAGCAGTGGTTCTGGGTATCCCGCTGTATTCCAATGCCACCGGTGTGATTCCCGTGGCCGAGGCCATGCTGGGGAAGGGCGTGGCGGTGGGCACCACCCTGGCATTGATGATGAGCGTAGCCGCGCTCTCCCTGCCCGAGATGCTGATCCTGAGGAAGGTCGTTAAGTGGCAGGCTTTAGCCCTGTTTGCAGGAGTGCTTGCCGTGGCTTTCACGCTGGTGGGGTGGGGCTTCAACGCGATTGTGTGAATATAAGGAGTGTCTTCATCATGAAACAGATCAAGGTCCTTGGCAGTGGCTGTCGCAATTGCGAAATCACTGCCAATGTTATTGCACAGGCGGCAAAGGATGCCGGTGTCGATGTCGAGATTGAAAAGGTCACGGACATCGCCGCGATTATGGCCTACGGGGTCATGTCCACGCCCGGGGTAGTGGTGGATGGCAAGCTGGTGCATGCCGGCGGCATACCGGCGCCGGATCAGGTGCGGGCCTGGGTGCGGGAGTAACCTCAGATGATCAATGACCTGTCCGTTTGCACCGGTGACTCCTGTCGCTACCAGGTGGCGGATGCTATGAACGGTGCCCGTGATTGCTCCGACGAGATTCACGAGTGGTTCATCGATTTATAGTTCCGACTCGAAGCCGGCACAGACTACGGAGCGAATAGATCAGGAAATAAGAAGATTGCCTGGCTACCCAAACCAATGAGGTGACTCATTTCAGCTATACACTTGTAGACAGGCGAAGCGCGATAGCAAGATGCGAATGACCGGACTTGCTGTATCTCGTTAGTTCGCCGAAGTCTTCGGAGCGACATGGTTGTGTAAGACCCCCGCTTTTGATTGCACTCATAATTAGAGTTTTCCTGCGGGCTTCGGGTGGCCATAAACTCCACCGGAGTCAGGCGCGTTTCCTGCCTTGCCCAGGCAAGGAGGCGCGGGTGTTGTAGCGACATTTTGTGACCTGCTGCACAAAATGATCCGCTCAACAAACAGCGTTCGCCGATTGGCGGTCCAGTTCTGTCTGGACGTGCCGCTGCCAGGGTGGGATTGTGAATTAACCCGGCAAGAGGGCAAGCAATGGTTTCGATCATGCAATACCGGCGAATACCATTACTTACTGCTCTGTTGCTGATACTCGCTGGATTGACTGCATGTACTTCCGTCCCATCCGCCCCGCAACAATCAGTGTCCGAACCCGTGGCTATCGCACCCGTGCCAGCAGGGGTACAACCACATCGCCATCCCGGACTTGCCATTGCGCGTAACATGGTTGGTACGCCTTACCTGTATGGTGGTGCAAGCCCGCGGGGCTTCGATTGCAGTGGCCTGGTGTATTACAGCTATCGCGAAGCCGGGATAATGGTTCCACGCACCAGTAATGAGCAATACCGTCAAAGCGAACGGGTGAAGCTATCCCACCTGCGCCCCGGCGATCTTGTCTTTTTCAGACTTTCCCGGGACAAACCATCTCACGTGGGTATTTATGTCGGCAGTAGCCAGTTTATTCATGCCCCTTCGCGCGGAAAACGTGTCTCTTACGCCTCGCTCACTGATTCGTACTGGGAAGCCAGAGTGATCGGTGCTGGCAGGCTCCAGTGAGCCGGAGACGGCGCTTAAGTTTGATGCACACAGTGTCGAATATGTCTTAAGGGAGTGCAGCGTGAATTTACCTCCTGAGAGTCGATCGAGACCTCCATCTGTCGCCTGGGGGAGCCTCACAGGAACCAACATCAGGAGAATTGTCAGCGATGAATGCACCCGCCACCAGGGTGACGACTGGAGTCAGTACAGGCTACGAGCGACTGACCAAATTCTTGCGCGCCACTCTCGGGTGTGTATTGGCAGGCGCGCTGCTGACCGGTTGTGCGGTTGTTGAAAAGCTACCGGTGTTATTGAAATCCGAGCCTGTTCCGAAGCAAAGCGAAAAGAAACCGCCACCAGCCCCGAAGCAGCTGCCACGCGTCACCATTCTTCTTAGTGATGATGTTTCGGCCTATACAGATATTACGGACGAGCTGGCAGCGCAGCTTCCGGAAAGGCCGGTTATCATCAACCTTCAAGGTGATGCCTCCCCGGGTACGGAACTTATAGAAAAAATCAACCAGTCAGGTAACCGGCATGTCGTTGCGATTGGACCACTGGCGGCACAGGCAGCCAGACAGTACACCACCGGTCCGGTTATTTTCTGCCAGGTATTTAATTATCAGGATATCGGTTTGACGATATCCCGCATGCAGGGGGTGGCCATGTTACCACCAGCGGAACTTCAATTTCGTGCATGGAAGAATCTCGATCCCGGGCTAAAGCGGGTTGGAGTAATCACCGGTGACGGTCATAAGGCGTTGATTGCAGAGGCACGCAAGGCGGCGAAGCGTTACGGTATCGATCTCGAACATCGCGTTGTACGATCCGACAGGGAAATGCTGTATACCTTCAAGCGCATGACTCCGAACATCCAGGGCCTGTGGCTGGTGCCGGATGATCGGGTGCTGAGTCGGCACGTACTACGTGACATCATGGCCTACAGCGTTAAACATAAACGTCAGGTTGTTGTGTTTCACCCGGAATTGCTGCGCTTCGGTGGACTGATGAGTGTCAGCAGCGTGGATTCGGATGTCGCCGAACAGGTCCTTGCCGCGCTTCGTGATACTCCAGGTCACGCCAAATCGTCCGCAACGGCTCTGCGGCCACTCAAGAAGATCCGCATCGAGATCAATCCGACGCTTGCACAAACGCATGCGCGTCAATCCCCGCTGGAGTCCCGGGTGGTAGCAGATGCCCCGTAGGGTCTCACCGCTTTCCGTCTCACTGACGAGGACTGAATCATTGTTGCAGAAGGTGCGAGCAATCCTCCAGCCGGGCCAGCATGCAATGTGTAACCTGCTTTCCAGGCACAGACAACGTATGGTCCGCTACTGGCTGGCAAGCGGGCGGCGCCTGCTACACCTGGTCCACTGCTCAGGGCAATGGCGACGCAACCGGGAAAGCCACCACTCGCATACACAGGGAAGACGTCGTTGGCGTCTCCGGTTGCGACGCTCGCGCAGCATGGTGGGTGATATTCTCACGCTGCAACTGGTATTCGCCAGCTTCCTGGGATTACTGGCAATCGGCGGGTTGTGGGGCATCTCTCAGGTCGTGATTCAGGACAACCTGGAGAAATGGGCGCAAGCCTGGATCACGGAACTGGAGGAACTCGGCGCACCGCTTTATAAATACAGGGACAATGAACGCTTTCTCCGGATCGAGAACTATATTGCCAATTTCCCGGAAATTATGCTGGTACGCTACTACGCACCGGATGGTTCGGTCCTGTTTGCCGAGACCTCCAGGTCCATGTCCGCAGAAGCTATTTTGCCGCATCTGACCCGCGCCCAACTGGACCGCCTGCGTGCAGCAACTGACACCGAAGAACCCTATGTGCTCGATACTTCCATGGGGCGGCAGTCGCTGTTCCGGGTCAGTGCGCCGGTGTGGATTGAGTCCATGAAACCGGAAGATCTTTTGGATCTGAATCTCGATTCGACGCAGTCGGATGCGGTCGAGGTGGTAGGTTTCGTGGAAATGGGCCTGGATTTCAGCGGTTATCAGGACCGGCTCGTGACCAGTATCGCCATAGGCAGTCTGGTGCTTGCCGTGGCCTTGCTGTTGCTGGCTATGGCCGGGCGTTATCTACTGAAGGGGGCCCTCAAGCCACTCTCCGATCTCGAGATCCCACTGTCCCGTCTGGCCGCAGGCGAGACAGAATTCGAGGTGAGGTCGACTGGACATAAGGAGATCATGGCTATCAATAACGCCCTGCAGACGACAGTCTGCGCATTGAACCAGCGCGACAAGATGCTGCGGAGGTTGGCCGATTATGATCCGTTGACGGGTCTGCCAAACCGGCGCTACTTCTCGCAGGCCCTGGACGACGTGATAAGCCGGGTCAGGCATAGCGGCAAGACCAGCGCCTTGCTGTTCATCGATCTCGATCAGTTCAAGTACATTAACGACACACTGGGACACGCTGCCGGGGACAGGGTACTGGTACAGGCCGCGTGTTGCCTCAGCGGAAACCTGCGCGAGAACGACCTCATTGCACGGTTCGGGGGTGATGAGTTCACCGTTGTGCTCAAGGACATCAACAAGGAGAACGCAATCCAGCTCGTCGAGGATTTGATGAAGATTATGCAGGATGTCCAGTTTGTCGAGGATGGGCAGTCACTCAGTGTGTTGTGCAGCATTGGTGTGGCAATGATCGACTCCGGCCGGTTTACGCCGGATGAACTGTTGTCACAGGCAGACTTCGCCTGCCACGAGGCAAAGGAACGCGGGCGTAACCGTTATCACTTCCATGAAGTGTCCAGCCGGGAGAAACGCCGGATGACGGCGGATATGGGCTGGTCGCAGAGAATCAAGAATACACTGAAGGATAACCGCCTGCTGCTGCACTATCAGCCCATCATCGATCTCGTCAGTGGCCACCCCGTGATGTACGAGGTGTTGGTAAGGATGCAGGACGAGAATAAAAAAATTATATTGCCGGCCGCATTTATGCCGGCCGCCAGTCGCTTCGGGCTGATGGTGGATATCGACCGCGCGGTGATCCACAATGCAATGGAGGAGCTGGCCAGGTTCCGGAAACTGGGTCATGACATCAGATTCACGATCAATCTCTCGGGCCACGTGTTCAATGATACGAAGCTGGTAGGGTACGTCGGGGGAAACCTGGAGAAGAACGGTCTGGACCCGTCCATGATTGTCCTGGAGATTACCGAGCAGGTGGCGGTGCGACAACTGGTGCAGGCACGCGGCCTTATCCAGGAGCTCATGGCGCTCGGCTGCCAATTCGCGCTTGATGATTTCGGCGCTGGCTTCAGTTCATTCAACTACCTCAAACACCTTCCGGTTGATTACATCAAGATCGATGGCGGCTTCATCAGAAACATGGCCAATGATCCGGTTGATCAGGCCATGGTGAAATCGATGATCCAGATTGCCAGGGCGGTTGGCAAACAGACCATTGCGGAATATGTCCAGGATGGCGAAACACTGACCATGCTGCATGAGCTGGGTGTTGATTATGCGCAGGGTTTTCATATCGGGAAACCTGCCGGGATGCTGCTTGGCAATCCATCGGATTCCGATGGAGAATGCCCGGACGAGATCGAGTGGCATGAATTCCAGCAAGAATATACCCGGATTTGCGTCGGCTGGTACCGGCGCTTCAAGCCAAGTTACCGGCAGCTCGAGGCCATGATGCTGGAGCGTGGTGTCCCCGCGCGGCACACGACCATTCATCGCTGGGTTCAGCGTTATGGACCTGAGCCGGGCGAACCGCTTCAATCCGTACCGGAAACCGTGAATACGGATTACCGTGTGGTGGAGACCTTCGTTCTGGTCGAAAAGCAGCGCAAATACCTGTACCGAGCGATAGGCTCCAACGGTATCGCATTGGATTTCATCCTGTATGACGCCTCGGACCGTCTGGCTGCAGAGCAATTCTTTCGCGGCCGATTGCAAGGAAATGGATGCACGACCACCACCGTACCAGCAGACCACGTATCGTTAGCCTGATAATCGAACCGTAGATCGGGGGTAAAGAATATCTGTGCGTATGCACAGAATGCCTGATTGAAAGGACGCGTTTTTACGATTTTTGCAAGTTTGCTGGAAAAACTGCAGGTGCCCGTTAGGTGGCCTTCAGACGCGAGAGTACACGGTGATAGAGCTTTTCAAACCGCTCGGAGAGCTTGCCCAGCCACACCTTGCGCCTGATATCACGATCTGACCTTGTTGACATAATTTTGTGACCGCTTAATCAAGCACAGGATAATCAGTATATCCATGCTCATCTCCACCGTAAAACGTATTCGAATCATATTCGTTAAGCGGCGCACTCTGGCGAAATCGCTCCGGCAAGTCGGGATTAGAGATGAAGGAACGACCAAAACTTACCAGATCACACAAGCCGGCGTGGATACGTTTGCGCGCCTCGTCAGCCGTGTAATTGCCATTGCCGATGTATGTTCCGGTAAATCCTGAGCGAATCGCGTTAATAATCGATTCTGGACGACCTTCTGCCTCGTTGCCCTGGAAGGAGTCCTCAACAACTTCGATATACGCGATTCCGCTGTCATTCAGATGGCTTGCAAGGGTGCCAAAGGTGGCGACCGGGTCATCATCGTGCATGTCATTGAATGTACCGGTCGGGGAAAGCCGGATACCCGTTCGCTGGCCACCCCACACGCCCACAACCGCGTCGACGACCATCAGGGGAAAGCGGATACGATTCTCTATCGAACCGCCGTAGCTGTCACTGCGCAGGTTTGTTTTGCTGCGGATGAACTGGTCGAGAAGATACCCGTTAGCGCCGTGAATCTCGACACCATCGAAACCGGCGTGCTTGGCGTTCACCGCAGCACGGCGGAATTGTTCGACAATTCCCGGGATCTCGTCGGACGTTAACGCACGTGGTTCGAGGATATCCACCATACCGGACTTTTCGTCTATGAAAGTTTGTGCCCCTTCGGGTTTGATTGCCGAGGGTGCAACCGGCTTCTCACCATTCGGTTGCAGCTCTGAACGCGAGATCCGCCCTACATGCCAGAGCTGCAAAAAAATACGCCCACCGCCATGATGCACCGCCGCTGTCACTTTTCGCCACCCTTCGACCTGATCGTCGGAGTGGATCCCAGGCGTAAATGCATAGCCCTTTCCTTGTGGTGAAACCTGCGTTGCCTCGGCGATGATCAGTCCTGCATTGGCACGCTGTGCGTAATAGGTCGCATTAAGTTCCCACGGAATGTCCCCTGGCTGTTTTGCACGAGATCGCGTAAGAGGTGCCATGATTACCCGATTGGGCAGGTGCAGATCCCCAAGCGTGTAGGGACGGAACAGAACGTCTCGTGCTTCTGGCATCACGCGTCTCTCAGGTAATTTTAATGCTCAAGGGACAGTATACCCAATTCATACAAGCCTATGCTCTCGTGTGCAATCTGCAGGCTCGCCTCATGCTCTCTTCCTATAACAGGCATCGCGCAGTCAAGGGTAGCCGCATCTGAGGTACTTCCCGAATCCCCCGAATTAATCTGCGAATACTCCCTCGGCCATCGGCTGAGCCGTAAAAACGGTGCCGTATTTTCTTCGGACATTTTGGTATCGGAGTGTCCGTTCAGGGCGAGGCGTAAGTGGGGTATAGCGAGAAAAGCAATAAATGCCTGTTGCATTTGCTTGACAAATTTTATTTGTATAGGTAATGTACAAGACGTGTATAGGTAAACTGTCTCGAAAATGTAGATATCACCTTACGCATTTCTGGACATGCCAGGGTTTTTAGCTTTTGAAGAACGTTACAATATATTGAATTAGAAGACATATAGTCCGCGAGCTTTAATATATGAGAAGAGCCCTGCGAAGAAATTGATGTGCATTGCCATCAAGTTAAGTTGTACAACTCCTGGGCATTAGTAACCCCGGGCGAAACACAAGGCAGGACGCTGGAAAATGGAAATACGGATGCAACTCAAAGGCGAAAGCGAGGGCCACAAATGGACCTGGAGGAGAAACCCATGACCTAGAAACACTGCTTTTTCTACATTAATTAAATCGTTAACTCTGCACTACTGAACCTGAGGAGGTTTATCATGAACAGCAAGCAATTAAAATTTGTACCGATCGCTCTTACTCTGGCTATCGGCTCTGGGCAGGCTCTAGCCAACAGCGGCTGGTATTACGACAAAGGCAGTGACACGATCGTGTTTACCGCCGAGGGAAGCCGCAGTGGTTACACCCCCTCGAAGCAACCTGTTAACAGGATGCCGGCACCCGCCGGGTCCTGGTACTACGACGGTGATAGTGACACCATCGTTTACAGCGTAGAGGGGAGCCGCAGCGGCTACGACCGGTCAGTTCAATCCGGCGATCAAGGCTCGGCGCCTTTACAGTCCTGGTACCACGACGAACATCGTGACACCATCGTCTACAATGTAGAGGGAAGTCGCAGCGACTATATTGAGGCGGATCGCTCTATGTAAGCAGTAGCATTTGACTTCCTGCCGGTCTGTCTGGACCGACCGGCAGGAAGTCCATAAAAAGCCATCGGGCCTTTTGCCCGATGGCTTTTTCCCAATTGCACATCCAGCCCATCGGTACTGGTGAACAGGAAAAACCGGTCATTCGTGTCCTTTAATAGACACCGGTTATTGTTGCCGGTATGTTTGGCTCGCGCAGCCTGTTGCCCTGTCCCCGAATGGATTATTCGCTGTCTGGATTATTTATCTGCGAAAACCAGAGGCTTTCTGTTAATGAACGCAATACGTTACAAGGTCACACTCCTCCAGGCGATGCTGGCATCGGCGCTGGCACTCCTGCCTTTGCCTGGCACCGTTGCCTGGGCAGGTGAACAACCAAAACTGGTCCTGCAGATTACCGTCGATGCCCTGCGTGGTGATCTGCCGAGCCGCTTCTCCCATGAGTTGGGTGACGGGGGTTTTCGTTACCTGATGGAGCAGGGTATCCACTACACCGCTGCCCATTACCGGCACGCCAATACCGAGACCATTGTGGGTCACACGTCTCTGGCTACGGGAACCGTACCTGCGGCTCACGGCATGGTTGCCAACGTCTGGTTCGACCGTGAACTGGATCGCCTTGTCTACAATATCGAGGATCCCGATTATCACCTGCTCACCGTGGGTGCCGACGTGGATGCCAGGACCGAGATTGACCCGACACAGCGAGCGGCCAAGGTGGATGGTCGCTCGCCGGATAATATCCTGAGCTCCACTTTCAGTGACGAGATGGCGATCCATTTTGCCGGGCGATCGAAGATCTTCGCGGTATCGGTTAAAGACCGTGGTGCTGTCTCACTGGCCGGACATGCGGGCAAGGCCTTCTGGTTCTCCAAGGCCACTGGCGAGTTCGTTACCAGCGATTATTATTACCGGCAATATCCTGAATGGGTGAACGAGTGGAACGCGCGCAAGCCTGCCTCGGCCTATGCGGACAAGTCCTGGACCCTGATGCATCCACAGGCGAAGTATCTGTTCGGCGATGCGGATGATCGCGACTATGAAACCGACTTTCCGGGTTTTGGGCGAACCTTCCCGCACGCCTATGGCAAGACTGACGACAAATACTTCACCACAAGGCTGACCTTAAGTCCCACCGGTGACGAATTGACCCTGGATTTTGCGAAGGCATTACTGATAAGCGAGCAGCTTGGTCAGGACGACGTGCCTGACTATCTCGCCATCAGCTTTTCATCCACTGACTATGTTGGACACCTGTTCGGCGCCTCCAGCCTGGAGACCGAGGACAACATCGCGCGTCTGGACCGTACGCTGGCAGATCTGTTTGACTTCATCGATAAGAAGGTTGGACTGCAGAACACCCTGATCGTGTTGTCTGCTGATCATGGTCAGCCGGAAGTACCCGGGTATCTGCATGAGCTGGGCATCGACAATGCGCATTACTTCGATACCAGGGCCCTGGACAAAACGCCGGCCATAATGGCCCTGAAGAAACAGTTTGGCCTTGGCGAAGAGCTGATCGAAGCCTTCTATCAGCCTTACCTCTATCTCAACCACGACCTGATCCGGGAGAAGGGGCTGGACCGGGCACAGGTGGAACAAGCCGTCGCCGGGGAACTGCTGAAGTTCGACGGCGTCGCTTACGCGGTATCCAGCACGGCACTGCGCACGGACAATCTGCCCGACACCTTGATGACGCGATCGATCCTGCGCAACTTCCACCCGAAGCGCTCCGGCGACATTTACCTGGTGTTCGAGCCGAACGTTTTCATTAACGACTTCGACGGTTTGACTGTGGCCTCGACCCATGGTTCGCCATGGCGCTACGACACCTTCGTGCCGGTGATCTTTGCCGGGGCTGGCCTGCCGGCCATGAAGGTGACTCGCCCCGTCACGCCGTATGATATTGCACCTACACTCGCGGCTTATCTCGGTGTGAAGCCGCCGTCCGGGGCTATCGGCATCCCGCTGCCGGAGGTGCTGAAGCACTGAGTGGATTTTCAGGCAGGAGATGAATAGCTGCTCTCGGCAATCGGGTTGCCCGCCGGCAGTACAACAGCATATGTCGGCTGATGCCAGATGTTGGTGGCTGCCGGGTCGGGCGGTCGAATTTTCCGGTTAAACCTGACATTCAATCAGTTACTGCCGCCACTGATTCATTGCCTCAGGATCCGGAGTGTATAACATGACGGCCATTCCTGAAATTGTACAAATATGATACATAAATAGTGATATGAGTGCTATATTAGTGACGGTTAGTATTGAATTTCGAAATTAATGATTAAAAACACGAGGTATTACATGACTGCCATAATGAAGCTCTGTATAAGATTCCTGTTCCCATTTGCTGCATTGCTACTGATACTCAGCGGCCCTGCATGGGCGCAAGAAAAGAAGCCCAACATCCTCGTCGTTTGGGGTGACGACGTGGGTCAGTCAAACATCAGCGCCTACACCCATGGCCTGGTCGGCTACAAGACCCCGAACATTGACCGCATTGCCAGTGAGGGCATGACCTTTACCGACTACTACGGCGAGCAGTCTTGCACCGCCGGCCGATCCTCGTTCATTACCGGCCAGAGCGTATTTCGCACCGGTCTCTCCAAGGTGGGTCTGCCGGGCGCCAAAGAGGGCATGAGCGAGAAGGATCCGACCATCGCCGGCCTGCTCAAGACGCGGGGTTACGCGACCGGTCAGTTCGGCAAGAACCACCTTGGCGACCGCGACGAGCACCTGCCGACCAACCACGGCTTCGACGAGTTCTATGGCAACCTCTACCACCTGAACGCTGAGGAAGAACCGGAAAACGAAGACTATTTCAAAAATCCTGAGTTAAAGAAGAAATTCGGGCCGCGGGGTGTCATTCACTCCTGGGCTCTGCCGGATGGTAGCCAGAAGATCGAGGATACCGGGCCGCTGACCAAAAAGCGGATGGAGACGGTGGACGACGACACATCCGACCAGGCCATCCGTTTCATTGAAGAGAATACCAGGGCCGGCAAGCCGTGGTTTGTCTGGTGGAGTGGCACTCGCATGCACTTCCGTACCCACGTCAAACCTGAATTGCGCGGTATCTCCGGGCAGGACGAGTATGCCGACGGCATGGTTGAGCATGACATGCATATCGGCAAGTTCCTCAACAAGCTCGATGAACTCGGCATCGCTGACAACACCATCGTTTTCTATTCCACCGACAACGGTCCACACTACAACACCTGGCCGGATGCCGCCGCCACCCCGTTCCGCGGTGAGAAGAACACCAACTGGGAAGGTGGCTGGCGCGTGCCTTCCATGGTGCGCTGGCCCGGCAACATCAAGCCCGGCACCTGGAGCAACGATATCATGCACCATATGGACTGGCTGCCGACCTTCCTGGCTGCCGCCGGCGAGCCCGACATCAAGGAGCAATTGCTCAAAGGTGTCAGTGCCAACGGGCGTAATTACAAGGTCCACCTCGACGGCTACAACATGCTGCCGCTGCTGACCGGACAGGATGGGGAAGCCCCGCGCCATGAAGTCTTCTACTTCTCCGACGACGGCGACCTGACCGCGATGCGCTATGATGACTGGAAGCTGATCTTCATGGAACAGAAAGCAACGGGTACCTTCCGTGTCTGGATGGAGCCTTTCGTGCCACTGCGTGTGCCGTTGATCGAGAACCTGCGCCGTGACCCTTACGAGCGGGCGGAGATTACCTCCAACACTTACTACGACTGGCTGCTGGACCGTGCCTTCCTGCTGGTGCCGGCTCAGGCCTATGTAGCTAACTTCCTGGCGACTTTCAAGGATTACCCGCCGCGACAAAAGGCGGCAAGCTTCAGTCTGGACCAGGTGATGGAGAAAATGAAAACGGGTGCCGCACACTGACAATGGAAATTTAGAGTCCCTGATAGGGGATCTGTAAACCCCCCGCCTTTAGGCGGCAAATCGTCATGCCGGCGCAGGCCGGCATCCAGGGAAATCACTCCACGGGTAGATCTGGATTGCGGCCTGCGCCGCAATGACGAGTTAATGTAGATAGTGTATGGGTACGAGCAGTGCACAGGGGTCGTTGAATACCATCGGAGGTGGATACCGGATGGGTGCGCCCGGCTTTCTGCTGCTATCCGGAAGTAGCCAGGGAGGCTGGGGATGGCCAGTTGCCGCCTGATCCCGGACGTTTGTTTTCTACGAATATTAACAATCAGTTAACGGCGACTAAACGGTCGTCCAGGTGCCTGCAGCCTGCTTACGGAGGTACGGTACCTGTTGTGAAGTACCTGGATCGGTTCTACCATCCCGTATCTGTCAGGTCGATGGTCGCAGCCTCGTGTCGAAGCCGGTGGGGACCGGCTGGCAATAACAATACGGGTTGTGTGATTCGCCGCCTGACATGTCGTAGGAGGCGGGTACACTACAGACAGGCCCGGTCAGTCCGGGTGGGGAACGGGGCGCATTGCACGGAGTTCGTGAAAGAGTGGAAACCCTGGCCAGCGAAATTCGTGATGCGGACCTGAAGCTGCTGCTGAAGGCACTGGCATTCGCCGCATACAAGCATAAGGATCAGCGGCGCATGGATGTCGAGGCCTCGCCGTACATCAATCATCCGGTTGCCCTGGCAAATATTCTCTGTAACGAGGGCCAGATCACAGACGTGGCAGTGATCTGTGCGGCCCTGCTGCACGACACGGTGGAGGACACCGACACCACGGCGCAAGAACTGGAGCAGGAATTTGGTGCCGCTATCCGGCATATCGTCCTGGAGCTTACTGATAACAAGGCGCTGGACAAGCAGGCACGCAAGCGCCGGCAGATCGAACATGCCGCGCATATCAGCGACCAGGCGAAGTTAGTCAAGCTGGCTGACAAGATCAGCAACCTGCGCGACATGGCCGACTGTCCGCCGGTGGGCTGGTCCCTGCAGCGGCGCCAGGCGTATTTCGACTGGGCAAAGGCGGTGATCGACGAACTTCGGGGAATACACGGCCCGCTGGAAACCATTTTCGATACGGCCTATGCCCGCCGGCCATGGGTGTAACCTGCGGCCTGGGCCAGGCTGTGTTTTACCCCCGCACAGGCACGCTGGGTGGCGGCGGGACGGTAGTACCCCGGGGAGGTAAGCCGTTTTGCAGGGGATGGTTCCTGGCTGCTGGAAATCCCGTACGGTAATGACGCAGTACTTATCCGGGGCATCCTCAAGTACGACCCCGACGTCGAGGTCGTTGCGCCCGCCCGCCTGCGCGACAAGCCCGGCAAGCGGCTCGTTGCCGTGGTAGCGCATATTACATAGCCATCTCTTCGGGTGGCTCATCCTGTGAGCCACTGACCCCCGCATACTGGTCTCCGCCGACACCCCGGCAACATAGACAACGGGGTAGTGCGAGGAAATCCGGGTGCGTTTCATTTTGCCGCTGGAGGGGTAGCAATGACACTGGAAGAACTGGTTCATGCACTGGTATTCATACTGTGCCTTGCCGCAGGCAGCGTGGTCCTGCCGGTCGGGCTGCTTGTCACGAGTGCGCAGCCGTCGGGTACACCGCCATCGGATGACACTGCCGGTCCGGTATTTATTTTCGAGGGCTGGCGCTAACCGGCTGGTGGTGGCATCCGGATCTGGCAGTGCATCGCAATCCCGGTGAGGCATTGCCTGCTCACCGTCCCGATGCCGTGCTGCCGGTTATTACTCGTTGAGAGTGGTTGCAATACGTCGCTCGATACGTTTCAGTACCTCGTTATCACGCCAGTACTGCGTGTGGCTGAGCGGGTTCCAGGCGCTCGTCAACCAGTTGACCCCCTGGCCGGCATTTACCTGTATGTCACGGGTTACCGCTTTTTTATAGTTGGTACTGAGTGGCTGCAGCGGCCAGCCAAGTATATCGTCCTCATCGTAGAGATTGTACCAGTCAAAGTTATATCCGACGGTGCGGGTTTTGACCGGTTTTATATTCGCCCGCCCGTGGCCCGCCACAAACAACGGGATATTGCAGCCGGTCGTAAACAGGCAATCCAGGGTCTTCAGGCGCCGGAACTTCCCGTGTGGCGTGGTCTTCGGTGTTCCCTGGTCATCACCCTCCCGCCAGATTCCCTGGCGTGCAGTCGGCAACTGGCTATCCCAGAGGTAGTTGCTGATCACCTGTCCGCCAAGCGACTGTGCAATGACAATCACCGGTTTGAGTTCCTCTCCCAGGGCGTTATAGGCATTATCGAGTGCCTGCAGAATGATCTTCTGGGCCTTCTCGTATACGCTGCCCGGTCGTGCGGCGCCATGTTCAAGGCCGGATGCATCGGCAAAGCTGAACAGCATGAATTTTCGCAATTTTATCCAGTCCAGCTCGGCAGCATTCTGCATATGCCGGAAAACATCATCCTCCGCCTTTTGCAGCAGTCCCTGGTAGTAAACAGGCTCCCAATGCACGTGCTTCCAGCTCGCAGCACCAAGCCGCTGTTTCAGTGAGTCGCGCATATCGTCTGCAAAATTCCGTTCGGTTCTCCCCATCCCGTGAATGGGGAGAATGGCCAGATCCTTGTTCATCGTAACTCCTCGATATCCGCTATTGCGGGTTGGCTTTGCGTGCCCCGGTAGACGCAGGATTTGAAATTTACCGGTTAATAATGGGTGACATTAACAATGTGCCGGACTTATGCTTGATTATAACAAGTCTGTTTCCTGCAAATACCCGGTAACTGACAATGCCGACCCGATACCCTGGTTTGACCTTGCTGATTCTCGCGTGGATGCAACCCGCAACGGCCGGGATGGCGGAGCGGGTTGATCAGCAAGGAGTGACATATTTCCATCCGGAAAAATCCGTGCCGGAAGTGCTTATGTACGGTGTACCAGACTGCGGTTATTGCCGGCAGGCACGACAGTATTTTGCAGATCACGGTATCGACTACGTTTCATACAATATTGACGGGTCTTCCCGGCGCATGAAGGAATTCAGGCGCATGGGAGGGCGTGGTACGCCACTGATTCTGATCGATGACAGGAAAATCCAGGGTTTCAATCTGCGGGCGATCGAGGCTGCTATTTAATAAAGAAAAAAGACGGAGTTATGCATATCGCCCCCTGAACTGCTGTCATATCGCATCATTACCTCACGGTGCCGGGTTTTATGTTATCCGCAAATTTGCGGTCATCCAGGGCGGTGAGCAGGTACTGCCTGCCCGCATAGCCGCTCCACTTCGACCGGCGTTGTTGCCAAGGTACAGCCAAGCATGATACAGAACACCCTGCATGGGTATGCCGGCACGATCTGGCGGCCTTTGCCATGAGGGGGATATCCCGGTACGGCGACCATGACGATTGCATATATCTCACATCCGGCGTGCAGCCGGCATCAAATGGGGGTGGAACATCCGGAATCGCCGGCCCGGCTGGCGGCAATCGAGGACCGCATGATCGAAACCGGCTTCGACTTTGCCGTGCGCCGCTACGACGCGCCCGCCGCGACCCGGGAGCAACTTGTGCGGGTGCATGATCCGGCCTATGTGGAGCGGATTTTCGAACTCGCACCGGAACGGGATCTGGTGTGGATAGACTCGGACACCGCCATGAATCCGCACAGCCTGGACGCGGCGTTGCATGCAGCGGGTGCGGTGGTGCAGGCGGTGGATCTGGTGATGGGCGGTGAAGCAGACAGTGCATTTTGCGGTGTGCGCCCGCCTGGGCATCATGCCGAGCGCAACGCTACCATGGGGTTCTGTATTTTCAACAACGTGGCGGTCGGGGTGGCCCATGCCCTGGGCCGGTACCGGCTGCAGCGGATCGCGATTCTCGATTTTGATGTCCATCACGGCAACGGGACCGAGGACATATTCCGTGACGATGTGCGGGTGCTGTTCTGTTCCAGTTTTCAGTATCCCTTGTATCCCCATACGGACACCGGCGCGACCAGCGAGCATATCGTGAAAACCCCCCTCGCGACGGGGGCTGGCAGTCGCAGTTTTCGCCTGGCGGTAGGTGGCGACTGGCTTGCCGTGCTCGCATCCTTCCGGCCGGAGCTGATAGTCCTTTCTGCGGGTTTCGACGGCCATTGGCAGGATGAAATCGCCGATCTCAACCTGACCGAGCATGACTACGCCTGGATAACCCGTGAAATCAAGGCCGTCGCCGACACGCATGCCAATGGGCGGATCATCTCGGTGCTGGAAGGCGGGTATGCGCTGCCGGCGCTGGCCCGCAGCGTGGTCGCCCACCTGACCGCCTTGCTCGGCTGAGCCCCTGCAGCTCAGCGGCTGCGTTCCTGCAGCCAGCTGGCGATTGCCGGGGGTACCTCTTTCTGCGACCGTCCGCTCACGTAGATGCCGATATGCCCCCCCGGGAAAGCGATCGCCGTATAGTCTTTGGTGCCGACATGCTTTTCCAGCGCAATCGAGGACTGCGGCGGTACCAGGTGATCCTCGGTTGCATAGACATTGAGGACCGGTGCGGTCACCTGCCTGAGGCTGACTTCGCGTCCACCGATCTCCAGGCCACCGGTTACCAGGCGGTTCTGCTGGTAGAAATACTTGATGAACTGCCGGAATGCCTCGCCGGCCTGGTCCGGGCTGTCGAAGATCCATTTCTCCATGCGCAGGAAATTCCGGAGTTTGACCGGGTCATCCATGATGTCAGCCAGGTCCGCGTACTTCTGACCGGTCAGCCTGAAGGGTTTGAGGGACAGGAAGCTCCAGTTGAGCAGTTCCCCTGGCATGTTGCCCACCGTGTCGACCAGCAGGTCGACATCCAGTTCCCGGGCCCAGTCACTGAGCACGTTGTTCGGGGTGTGGAAATCGACGGGGGTAACCATGGTTACCAGGTTCGCCACCCGTTCGGGGTGCAGCGCGGTGTAGCACAGGCTGAAGGTACCACCCTGGCAGATGCCCAGCAGATTGAGTCGCCGCAGGTCGTGTGCCTTGCAGACGTGTTGCACGCAGTGGTGCAGGTAGCGATTGATGTAGTCATCGAGTTCCAGGAAGCGATCGGCGCCATCCGGGTATCCCCAGTCGATCAGGTAGACGTCTTCGCCGTGATCCAGCAGGTTGCGGATGATGGAGCGGTCTTCCTGCAGGTCCGTCATGTACGGCCGGTTGACCAGCGCGTACACAATCAGCAGTGGGGTCTTTGCCGGTTTGTCGACAGTGGGCCGGTAGTGATACAGCACCAGCTTGTCCTCACGGTAAACGGCTTCTTTCGGTGTGGTGCCAACGGAAATATCGCCCACATCCCGCAGGGTGAGCAATCCGTGGGTGATCTTGCGGTTGAAATCGAGTGCGTCTTTCAGGATCTGGTCGGGCTGCAATGGAAGTTGCATCTTGAGTTACCCCTTTCTGGTTTTCGACTTGACACGAGGTTTCGGCTGGCCGGGTTTCTGTGCTGCCGCCTTCTTCCTGGCGGGTGTCTTGCGTTTTACCGGGCTTGCGTGCGGCGTTTCGCGCGTTGCCCGGGACTCCTCGGCAAGTTCCATCGAAGATGCGAGGTTTTCCACGGTATCCTGCAGGGCATTCAGTCGCCGCTGCAACTCGTAGACCCGTTTGTGGGAGGTATCCATTTCCTGCCGGGTCGGCATGTTCAATGCCGTCATCACCTCATGCACCATCTCCTGTTCATGGCGCTTGAGGCGCATCAGGGCATTGACCATCTGGGCCTGCAGGTGCGAAAAGTCCGGGGTCGCCACTGCCTCGGCATAGGCCTCCTCCCCGCAGTCAATCCACAGATTGTAGGCGTCCCGCAATCCTTCCAGTGATCTGCCCTTCTTGAGCTGTCCGCCCAGTTTTCCGCTGAACAGTTCGGTGGTGCGCTGCCCGACCTTGCCCAGCAGTTGCGCATACTCCTGCAGTGTTCTGGCGTAGTCCAGGTACAGCTGAGTCCATTCCTGTGCCTGTTCCTGCCACTCCCGTGTATAGCCGACCGGCGGGAGGGACAGCATCTGCCGCACGGCCCGGGTCATTTCGCTGGGCTGCGTCACGCTTTCGGGCCGCAGTGCCTTCTCCATCTCGCCGGGGAACGGCGAGAACGAGCAGGCAAAACGTTGCCAGTTGTTCAGCGGCAATCCCCAGAAGGTGGCCATGCCGGACCAGGGGTCGACGTGGTCCTGTCCCGTGAGACCGAGGCCGCCTGCCGCAGCGAGGGAATTTTTCAGGGTCTCCTGCCAGTCGGTGGCGGATCCCGTGAATCCCTTTCCTTGCTGCATGAGGTGCCAGAAGGTCTCGCCCAGGCTCAAATAGCTCTTGCCAAGATCAAACAGCCGGGTGCTGATACCCTGGCTGTCCCGGGGCAGGGCCTGGGTCATCAAACTGGACCATTGCTGCAGGGGGTCACCCCAGGGGCTGGCCCCCCCCCAGCCAAACGGTGCCGGGGCGCCCGGCCAGTCCCTGCTTCCCCCGGATAGCTTCATCCAGGTGTCGAGATACTGTTTCTGTGCATCCATCCAGACCTTGGTCCAGGCCTCGGTCGTATCCTCGATTCCCGACATTTGAGTATCCTCCAGCGGAACAGGGTTATGCCGCTAGTATAGCAATTAAATATTGCATTGCAACATTGTCGGTATAAAAATCCTCGTCTCGTCTCGGCTGTCGGCAATAAATTATTAATTGTTTAAATACATGTAGTTTATATATTTATTAAAAATACGGCTTTTCATAGAAAATTATTGACAACCTGCAGGATTGGAACTATGCTGCATTGCAGCAAGACTATTTCCATAGTTTGGCAAGTGCTGGATATTCCAGCAATGATCAGGAGGCAAGGACCATGAACAAAGAAGTTTTCGACGAATGGCTGAAGCTCAGCAAGAATGCGGTCGAGCCAATGATGCGGCTCAATGAAATTACCGTACGCGCCATGGAGCGCGTCGCGCGCCAGCAACTGGATGTCGCCCGTGACTACCTCGACCTGGGTACCAAGCAGGCAGGCATCCTGGGTGGTGCCGAGAACCCGGAGGACCTGCTGTCGGAACAGGGACAGCTTGTTTCCGAGTTTGGTGACCGGCTGATCAATCGGGCCCAGGAATTCGCGAAGATCGCGACGGAGACCCAGCAGGCCGTTGCGGAGTGGGCGGACGAAGCCACCAAGAAGGCAACCGGCGCAACCGCGGCTGACTAGGCGGGCATCTCCGCTACCCGGCTCTCGTGCCGGGATGCATTGACCGGCACGAGACGGTATTCTACGCCTGCCTGCCTGCCTGCCTGCAGGACAGGCAGGCTTTTATCCCGGGCGGGCTGACAGCTTTCTGTAGCCGTTGCCGGTCATGTCATAACTAAATCAAGCCACCCGGGGCAGGGTGGCTTTGTTGCGTATAACGAGGTTGATAAATGGAAGACGTAGTCATTGTCGATGCAGTGCGCACCCCGATAGGCAAGTTCGGCGGCACGCTGGCGGAACTCCCCGCCAGCCAGCTGGGAGCCCGTGTCATTGCGGCACTGCTGGATCGTACCGGGGTCGCGGCCGACCGGGTGGATGAAGTCATCATGGGACAGGTGCTCACAGCGGGCGTTGGCCAGAACCCAGCGCGCCAGGCGGCCATCGGCGCCGGCCTGCCGGTCGAAATTCCGGCGATGACCATTAACAAGGTGTGTGGCAGCGGCATGAAATCCGTGCATCTTGCCATTCAGTCGATCCGTTGCGGCGATGCCGATATCGTCATTGCCGGCGGCCAGGAAAACATGAACCTCGCGCCACATATCCTGCCGGGTTCCCGCACCGGCATGCGCATGGGTGACTGGACCTTGCTCGATACCATGATCACCGACGGCCTGTGGGATATCTTCAATGATTACCACATGGGCTGCACCGCGGAGAACCTGGTCGATCGCTACCGGTTAAGCCGGGAGGAGCAGGATGAATTCGCGGCCGGCTCCCAGCAGAAAGCGGAAGCCGCGCAAAAAGCCAACCGCTTTGCCGACGAAATCGTGCCGGTGGAAATCCCGCAAAGGAAGAAGGAGCCGATTGTGTTCGACGCCGACGAATTTCCGCGCCATGGCACCACGGCCGCGTCACTGGCGAAACTGCGCGCCGCATTCCGCACCGACGGCGGCACGGTGACCCCCGGCAACGCTTCCGGCATCAACGACGGCGCCGCCGCCTTGTTGCTGATGTCGGCCAGTACCGTGCGCGAACTCGGCCTCGACCCGCTGGCGACCATTGCCGGCTATGGGAATGCCGGCGTCGACCCGGCCATTATGGGTACCGGACCGGTGCCGGCCACGCACCGTTGCCTGGAGAAGGCCGGCTGGCGTCTCGCTGACCTGGACCTGATCGAAGCCAACGAGGCCTTCGCCGCACAGTCGATAGCGGTCAACCGCGAACTCGGTTGGGATACGGACAAGCTAAACGTCAACGGCGGGGCCATCGCGCTGGGGCACCCGATCGGTGCCTCGGGGGCCCGGATACTGGTTACCCTGCTGCATGAAATGCGCAGGCGGGATGCGCACAAGGGGCTGGCGACGCTGTGTATCGGCGGTGGCCAGGGCGTGGCGACGGCTGTCGAGCGCTAACAGAATACAACGGAAAACAGGAGGAATTGATACCATGACACAGAGGGTAGCATTGGTTACTGGCGGTACCGGCACCATCGGTACGGAAATCTGCAGGCAACTGGGCACGGCCGGTCACGGGGTGGTTGCAACCTGCCTTCCCGCGGAAGCGGACAGTGCCGGGGAGTGGCAGGAGGAACAACGGAAAGCGGGTTATGACATCACGGTCGTACCCTGTGACCTGGCTGACTTCGAAGCGACGGCGGCGGCGGTCAGCACGGCGGAACAGCAGGTGGGGCCTATCGATGTGCTGGTCAATGTCGCCGGTATTACGCGCGATGCCAGCCTGCGGAAAATGACCCCGCAACAGTGGCATGAGGTGATCCAGTCGAATCTCGACAGCGTATTCAATACCACGCGCAATGTCATCGAGGGCATGCTGGAACGCGGTTTCGGGCGGGTCATCAGCATTTCATCCATCAATGGCCAGAAAGGCCAGTTCGGGCAGAGCAATTACGCCGCCTCCAAGGCGGGTATCCACGGCTTTACCATGTCGGTGGCGCAGGAGGGGGCGCGCAAGGGGGTGACGGCCAACACGATTTCCCCGGGATACATCGAGTCCCCGATGGTCAATGCGGTACCCGAGGAGGTGCGCAACCAGATCATCGCGCAGATACCGGTGAACCGGCTCGGCCGGCCGTCCGATATTGCCCGCGTCGTGGTGTTTCTCGCCGCGGAGGAAGCCGGTTTCATCACCGGTGCCAACATTCCGGTAAACGGTGGCCACTACATGAGTTGATGGATGCGGCCATGACGGGCGGCCAGCAGGGTGAAAGAACGCATCATCAAGAAATACGCGAACCGCCGTCTCTACGATACGACGGAGAGTCGCTACGTGGCACTGGATGATATCCGGAAGCTGGTGGCGGGCGGGGTGTCGCTGCGCGTCATCGATGCACAGGGCGGCGAGGAGATTACCCGGAGTGTCCTGCTGCAGATTATCGTCGAGCAGGAGGAAAAAGGGCAGCCTATTCTCAGCACCCGGCTGCTGGAACAGCTGATCCTGTACTACGGTGACAATCTGCAGTCGTTCGTGGGCACCTATCTCGAGAAGAGCATGGATTTCTTCATCAAGGAGCAGGAAATCCTGCAAAACCAGATGCAGAGTCTGTTGCAGGCCGCCCCGTCATCGGTCTGGAATGAAATGGCGGAGCGCAATCTGGCGCTGTGGCGGGACATGCAGCAAAGCCTGCTGAAGGCCTTTGTTTCCACCGCCACCGCCACCGGAACCGGCGATACCGGCAAGGATGAGGAGGATCATTGAGGCCTGATTGACCCGGCTGCTGCAGGCGCAGGATGACGGCCACGCACTCCCGTCACCCGACCCGCTTCCTGCCATGGACTTCACCGGGTATCGGGACTACCATGAATCCGGCCTATACCGGGGGCTGGCAGATGGTGGACGGCCGTGAGCATTCGTAACCTTGAGAAAATATTCAGGCCGCGACGGGTCGTCCTGATCGGGATCGACAATCGTCCGGAGGATATCGGCAAACTGGTATTGTCGAACCTCCTCGGCAGCGGCTTTCGTGGCATCGTCTATCCGGTCAGCTTCAGCATCGAGTCGGTCAGTGGGGTCCCGACCTATCCGGGCCTCGCCAGTCTGCCCAAAACCCCGGACCTGGCAGTGATCTGTACACCGGCGGCGGACGTTCCCCGGGTTGTACAGGATTGCGGTGAGGCGGGCATCATGGGGGTAGTGATTCTCTCCAGCGGATTCAGCGAGGCCCACGGGGAGGGCCGGCAACTGGAAGAGCAGGTTGCCGAAGCGGCGCGCCGTTTTGATCACATGCGTGTCATTGGACCCAACTCGCTGGGCATCATTGTCCCGGAGATCGGGCTCAATGCCAGCCAGGCGGTAACGGCCGCCCGGCCGGGACATCTGGCCTTCATCTCACAGTCGCATTCGCTTTCCAACGCGATTGTTGACTGGGCAGCGGATGCCCGCATCGGGTTTTCACTGTACGCCTCGCTCGGCAACAACCTCGACGTCGGTTATGGTGACCTGATCGATTATCTGGGGACTGATTCGAACACCCGGGCCATCATTCTCTACATCCAGTCGATACGGCATGCGCGACGCTTCATGTCGGCGGCGCGTTCCTTCGCATGCTCCAAACCGATAGTCGCCTACAAGTCGGGCCGTTTCGAGAGATCGGCGCGGGCCGCGTTATCCCATACCGGCACCATCGCCGGCGAGGATGCCGTCTACAGTGCCGTGTTCGAGCGCGCCGGGGTAGTGCGGGTCACGGAACTCGATGATATTTTCGATGTTGCCGAGATCCTGGCATCCCAGCGCCTGCCGGCGGGATCACGGCTTGCCATTATCGGCAATGCCGGCGGACCGGCGATCATCGCCGCCGATGCCCTGCTGTCGCGCCGTGGACAGTTGGCGGAACTGGGTACAGAGACACTGGCCCGCCTGGATGAACTCCTTCCCGATGGCTGGTCGCACGGCAACCCGGTCGACCTGCTGGATGCTGCCGGAGCAGAACGCTATTCCACGGCTCTGGATATTCTCCACCAGGACCCCGGCATCGACGCGATTCTGGTGATCTTCGCCAGTCACCCGGTCGTCGATTCCCGGACTGTCGCCGAGGTGGTGGTGCAGGCGGCGGAAAAGAGTCACAAGCCGCTGTTTGCCGCATGGATGGGTGGTGCCCGGGCGAAGAAGGTGATCCGTTACCTGAACCATGCCGGGGTGCCGGCACATGCTACCCCCGAGCAGGCCATCCGGGCGTTCATGCACCTGGTGTCCTATGCCCACAATCTGGAGAGCCTGTACGAGACACCGCGCGAGATGCCGATCCATTTCACCGGTAACCGGAATAAACTCTCCAGGCGGTTCCATAACCTGCTGCAGGAACGCGGCTCCCTGACGGAGAACGAGGCCAAGCTCCTGTTGAAAGCCTATGACATCGATGTGTGCGATACCTTTATCGCGCACAATGCCGCGGAGGCGGTGGCGGCCGCCGAGCGGATCGGTTATCCCGTGGTGCTCAAGCTGCGTTCCCCGGAGATCCTGCACAAAATCGACATTGGCGGTGTGGCCCTGGACCTGCAGGATGCGAACGCCGTGCAGGACGCCTACGAGACGATGTTGGGCAGGGTCCAGGCCTCCCGGCTCGCCAGCCACGTAGATGGAGTGACCCTGCAACGCATGATGTGTCCCAAGGACGGACTGGAGATGATTCTGGGTGCCAGCATGGACCCGACTTTCGGTCCGGTCATTATGATTGGCCTGGGGGGTGTCGCGACCGAGGTCTACTCCGACCATGCCCTCGGGCTGCCGCCACTGAACGAACGCCTGGCGCGCAACATGGTCGAATCACTGCGCTGCTGGCCGATGCTGCAGGGGTATCGTGGTAGTCCCCCCGTAAACGTCGACCGTCTCTTCGAGGTGATGATCCGGTTTTCCTGTCTGATCTCCGATTACCCCGAAATCCGGGAATTCGACATCAACCCGCTGCTCGCAACGCCCGATGCAGTTGTCGCGCTCGATGCTGCCGCCGTGCTCGACCACGAGACCCGGCGCGATGCGAGCGAACCGTACGCACATCTGGCGATCCGGCCCTACCCGGAACAGTTCATACGGCGGCCGCACCTGCGGGACGGCACCCGGGTTACCCTGCGGCCGATCCGCTCCGAGGATGAACCGCTGTGGCATGAACTGATCGCGAGTTCATCGCCCGAGTCCATCCGTTTCCGTTTTCGTTCGCTGTTCCGGCAGACGAATCATGCCATGGCGGTGAAGCACTGCATGATCGACTATGAACGCGAACTGGCGATGGTCGTGGAGACCGGTAAGGATGACCAGCGCCGCCTGATCGGGGTCGGGCAGCTGATCACCGACCTGAATCATGAAACCGCCGAATACGCGGTCATCGTCCCGGACCCCTGGCAGGGGAAAGGGGTGGGTGGCCTGTTACTGGATTATTGCCTGGAACTCGCCGCCCGCTGGGGCATCTCGGAAGTCGTCGCCGAAACGGATCCGGAGAACATGCGCATGCTGTCCCTGTTCCACAAGCGTGGTTTCAACAGTGTGGTGCGACGCGAGGAAGAAGTGGTGTTCCTGCGGAAGAATCTGTTGTAATGGCCAGGACACGACCGGTGTGCATGAATGACCGGGTCAACCGGTTACCACATCCGGGCCTGATAATGTTACACCACGCTCCGGTTGCTTCTGTACCAAAGGACAATATACAGACCGGGGGGCGAATTTTATGCTGTCTGTATACCGGGTGTGGGTGAATACAAGACCATTCGGGAATAAGCCCGCCTCTCACTGTGACTGGTAGCGAACCCCCGGGCCATTGTTGATATATTGACAGGCGTGACGGCCAGGTTGCAATATCGTCAGTTGCCGCGGGGAATGGCGGACAGGCTGGTGAAGAAAAACAACGCTATACTTTATCAGTGTATAAAAATGCTGCGACTGGGGGAGAGCTAATGAAAGATAGACGGAAAACTCATCGCCGTAACTACCGGGAGATGTCAAACTACCCCATGCGGGATGGTGAGGGTCTGCTGGTGAATACTGACCGCCGCCGCCTCCCGACCCGGCGCCTGAATGATATCTGCGTATCTGAAATCACCTGCTCGGAATTCATTTCCGGGATGAGCTAGGCTCCCGGGCTGCATATCCCGTCAGGTACCCGCCGGCAATTCTGTATCGGTCGCTGTGCAGGGGCTGGAAAACTGGATTGGCCGGTGCCTGCGGCCCGGGAAGATACGCCTGATCACAGGGCAGCCGATTCCGCTTTGCCATCTTCGGGATTTGTACCCAAGCTTCCCGGGAAACCGCCGATACTAACCGATGCAACAAGTCTCTACCGGACCTGGTACAGCGATGCCCAACGAACTCAGGATACATGCCGCCGATGCCACCGAGCTGACCATGGAGTTTGCCGGGCTTGGCTCTCGCAGTTATGCCTTCATTATCGACTGGCATATCCGTTTTTTATTTGCCCTGGTGTGGTTGCTGGTGGTATGGCTGGTGATGGCGCGTGGCGGCGGATTTGAATCTTTCTCCGGCTTTTTCGAAGACGATGGCGGTCTGCATGACTATCAGGCCTATATCACGTTGTTACCTGCACTGGTGATCTATTTTCTGTATCACCCGGTACTCGAGATCGCGATGCAGGGGCGCACCCCCGGAAAGCGCATGGCGGGTGTGCGCCTGGTCGATGTGAACGGACAAACACCGGGGGTGGCGGCCTTGCTGATTCGCAATGTGTTTCGCCTGGTCGACGGGCTGCCGGCATTTTATGCCGTCGGATGCGTGGCCTGTCTGGTAACCGAACGCAGCGTGAGAATCGGAGATCTTGCCGCCGGGACGCTGCTGGTGCATGAGGAAAAGCTGTCAGCCCGGGCATTGGAGCGTGCCAGACTGGTGTCCGGGAACCGGAAGCTGACCCCCGCTGATCAGGAGCTCCTGCTGGACCTGGTGGAACGCTGGAAGACACTGGACCGGGCCATCCGCGTCCGGCTTGCCGTCAGGTTTCTTGAAAAGCTGGGCGAGCAGGTACCTGCTGCAGCAAACAGCAAACGCCTGAACCAGGTGCTGTATGTGAAGTTGCAGCAACTGGCGGGGGAACCGGCGCATTGAGCGAGGCACAGCAGGCACTGCGGCACTGGCTGGAAGGACGCATCGAGCGCTGGCAGTGGCTGGAGAAGCAATGCCGGTTGCAGGGGGGCGGACGGCAGGATTCGTCCCGGTCAAGCATCGAATTCATTGAAGGATTCCGGGCGCTGGGAAGCGATCTGTCGCTGTCACGTGCGGTGTTCCCTGAATCGCGCCTGACACGCTATCTGGAAGGCCTGTTTGCCCGTGCGTATGAGCAGGTTTACCGCAGGCCGCCTGCCCTGTGGCATTCCCTGAAGGATGTTTTCCTGCACGAGGCACCCGCGATGGTCTACGACATCCGGGGAGCGCTGGCTGCGACGGTTGCCCTGTTCCTGCTGAGTATATTCTGCGGCTGGTGGCTGGTTTACAGCTTTCCGGATCTGGTCGGACTCTTCGCTTCGCAGAAGATGATCGATACCGTGGAGTCGGGTGATCTATGGACCGACGATCTGCTCAATATCCTGCCATCTTCCGTACTTGCCCTGTCGATCATCGCCAACAACATCACCGTCACCCTGTTTGCGTTTGTACTGGGTGCTTTTTACGGGATCGGCACCATTTATATCATTTCACTGAATGGGCTGATGCTGGGCGGTGTCTTTGCATTTACTGCGCTCCACGGCCTTGCCGGACGCCTGTTCGAGTTCATCATTGCCCATGGTGTGGTCGAGCTCAGTGTGATCTGCCTGGCCGGCGCGGCGGGTGTCCATCTCGGTGAATCGCTCATGCGCCCCGGTAATCGCAGCCGGGTGGATGCGTTCCGGACGGCGGTCCGGCGGGCGGGTGCACTGCTGCTGGTTGCCATCCCGTTTCTGGTCGGGGCGGGTCTGGTTGAAGGGTATATATCCCCCGCTGCCGCATTTCCATTATCGACCCGCCTGGTGGTTGGCCTGGCATTTGGTCTGGTGTTCTGGCTGGTGTTGACCAGAAGCTTCTGGCGGCAGCACACAGGATAGATTATTGCCCCAAAACCAGATAGGTGGTGTTTCCTGGATCCGGGCTAGACCCGTTGTCGCTGCCGCAGGTGGCGGTAATGCTGCATGATTTTCCGGTCAAGATTCCGGGGGCCACTTAATACGACTTCGGCGCCCAGACGCTTCAGATTCAGTGCGGTCGCCCGCTGGGAACGGGTGTATTCCAGTGCCGCCAGGCGCCGGTAGGGATCCTGCCATTCTTCACAGCGGCTCTCCTGGATCTCCTGGACGTCGCTGTCCACCAGACTGGCAATCAGCGCCAGATGTTTGGGGGTCAGCAGGCTGCACGCCCGGGCCAGTTGCGTGGCGGCTTCGCGTTGCTCGATCTCGCAGAGAAAGACCACCAGGCAACGCTGGCGCAGCATCCTGGAAGCTTCCAGCGCGGCCGTGAGCGGGTTGAAGTCGCTTGACTGGCTGCGCTGCCTGCCGAGACTGTCGCGGATCGCCGGCAGGCTGCGCATACCGGGTGCAAGCGGTACCGTGTCCAGACGTTCGTTGGAAAAGCTCATCAGGCCAACCTGGTCACCCTGCAGCGCCGCAAGTTGCGCAAGCCGGGCCGCAATGTTCACATAGTGATGCAGGCGGGTCAGCGTGCCGACCTGCAGGCGGCTCGTGCGACCGGCATCGATGACCAGCAGCATGTCCATTTGCTGGTCGCGGGCGTAGACACGGACCATGGTCTTGCCACGTCGGGCGGTTGCCTTCCAGTCGATCGCGTGGGGGGAGTCGCCGCATTGATAATCGCGCAGGGCGAGCAGGTTGTCACCGCTTCCCTGCCGGTGACGCGCCTGCCGGGCGCCGGGGTGTTCCTGTCCCGTGCCGGCTTCGTCATGTTCGAGCGCGCGCGGCACTACCATCGATTCCGAGTCACTGCGGATTCGCCGCGACCACCACGCCAGACCCAGGTGGCCCAGGGTGCGTGTGTAGAGCGTACCCGGGGTGGTGCGGCCCAGGGTGACGGGTACCATCGGGAAAGACCGGGTGACGGTCTGGCGTGCCGGAATCAGCCAGTGCTCCAGCACCTCGCTCCCCGACAGTGACGCCGGCAGACGTGCCTGGGTTTCCAGCCGGATCGCCCGCGGAGTCGGGTTGCTTGCCTCAATAAACAGCCATTCGGGTTCGCCGAGTGCGAGGTTTTCATCGCAGTGGTGGCGGATATGCAGGTTGTTATGCCGGGCGCGGATACCCTCCAGCAACAGGGCGCATAGCAGCAGGGCGGCAGGGTAGCGCCACAGATGCCCGATTTCCGCACTGCTCCATTGACCCGTAATGGCCAGCAGGATGATCAGGGCGAAGAAGAAATATGAACGTCCGGACAGTGACATCGAACGGTTACCCGGGGATTGTTCCCGTGCGCGGAATTTCAACGCTGTCCAGTATCGCAACGGACAGATCATCCGGGCGAATACCTTCCAGTACCGCCTCCGGATTAAGGATCAGGCGATGCGCCATTACCGGACCGGCCACGGTCTTGACGTCATCGGGGGTGACGAATTCTCCGCCGCGCAGGGCGGCTTCCACGCGTGCACAACGCATCAGGGCGAGTATGCCGCGCGGTGATACTCCCAGGCTGATCTGGTGGTGCGTTCGTGAAGCTGACGCGATTCTGGTGGCGTAGTCGTAGATGGAATCGGCAACGTGGATGGCAGCCGCCTGTTCACGGGAGCGGGTGATCAGGTCGTCTGCCAGGTGTTCAATCGCAGCACTGCGGCTGTGACCACCGCCGGGGCGATCATACGCGGCCAGAATCCGTTTTTCACAATACTGGTCCGGATAGGCGAGTTGCAATCGTAGCAGGAAGCGGTCCAGTTGCGACTCCGGCAACGGGTAGGTGCCTTCGAATTCATGGGAGTTTTGTGAAGCAATAATGAAAAAGTCCGGGGCGAGTTCATAGGTCTCCCGGTCAATGGTGATGCTGCCTTCTTCCATGGCCTGTAATAATGCCGATTGTGTTTTTGGTCCGGTGCGGTTGATTTCGTCCACCAGTACCACATCCGCGAACAACGGGCCGGGTATGAGTTCGAAGCAGCGCTTTTCGGGGTTGTAGACATGAATGCCGGTAAGGTCGGAGGGCATCATGTCGGCGGTACACTGGATGCGTTTGAATTTCCCGCTGAGCATCTGCGCCAGGGTCTTTGCCAGCAGGGTCTTCCCCAGTCCGGGGACCCCTTCAAGCAACACCTGCCCCCTGGCGATCAGGGCGAGTGTCAGGCCGTGGATGGTCGGTTCCAGCCCGTAGATCACCTTGCTGAAATTCATCTCGAGTTGTCGTTTGAGTTCCTGGGCGGGCGTTGTCATGGCAGTGTCCTTTTGATGCGATCGATGATCCGGGTAAGCCGGATGAGATTGATTTTGCTGTGGTTCCCGATGTGGTGTGCCAGTTGCTCCAGGGTCTGAATGTCACCTTTGCGGACCGTGGAGGTGTTGCGCAGCAGTTCCCAGACGGGTGTGTGCGGATCGGATACCCGGTAGCGGCCGCGCATGTCACTGTAGAAATGTTCGAGGATTCCACGGCCGACCGCACTGGTATTCAGGCGGCGCGCGAAAAATCCGGCCATGGCCTCCACAAACTCGCTTGCGCGCGGGGGCACATCCCGTTGTGCCGGTGGTGCCAGCCGGTTGCTGTAGCCGAACAGGTACAGCAACCAGAACAGGCCGAGAAACAGCAGGGTGTTGTGCAGGCGGGGATCGCGAAAAAAATTATCGGGATCATACAGGTCACTGACGCCGAAATGCATGTCGTCGAAGATGATATGGCCGTCCTCGCCGCGCGCGGATGCGGCCAGATTGGCGAACAGTCGTGCGTTGTCTGCGAGTCCCAGGGTTACATTGCCGAACAGGTCGGGATGACTGCTGATCCAGCCACCGCCGGCACCGGCGCGGAACTCCCACAGGGCCACTCCCGGCGGGTCGTTACGGCGCAGAAGTGGCAGTGTCTGGCGAGGTCCGTAGACTCCCGCAAGTGTGGTCTGCGGTGCGTCGTGGATGAGCGAGCGGTAGGTGGCCACGGAGCCCACCTGTTCCAGTACCGGGTGGTCGAATACCGCTTCGAGTGTCAGGGCCTGGCGATCTTCGCCCAGCAGCACGGCACCGGCCTCGTGGAGATTGGCCGACAGCGACGCCTCCCCGTTTTCGGCTTCGTCCCCGGCTTCCGCGGTGGAGGGGGGTGTGAATTCGAGACCCAGTGCGACGGGTATGGATTCCAGATCATTCCCACTGGCCAGAGACCAGGCCGGCCGGTCGTTTCTGGCCGCCAGTAACAGCGCAAAATTGCCCTGCGCGAGCCAGTTAGACAGGGCATCCAGTTCGGCACGGGAGGGTGCGGTAATCTGCGGTATGCTGATAATAATCAGATTGCCATGATCCGCCAGCCGGGTGTCGATCTGCAACGAAGTATAACGATGTCTCAGGCTGATGTTGGGGATGTGCTCATGATCGAGCCAGGTTTTCAGCCCCTGCAGGCCGTGTACCCCGCGGTCGGTGGTGGTTGGTCTGGAGTCGTTTGCCCGGGTCATCTCGTTTGGCGGGAGCAGCAATGCGATGACAATCACCAGTGACGCAACGCCGCCAAACAGGGTAATGAGACGATCGTTCACTGCCGATCCGTATCAGCCGGTCGCCGCGGTTGCAGGGTGACTGTTATCGGTTGCCCCGAGCAGGGCGGCAGCTTTTTGATGGCATTGCTGCAGGGCGTACGCGTCGACAGGACGGTCACCATACAGCGCGCATTCAGCCTGCTGCAGCAGGTGATGGAAGCCAGGCGCGGCGTTATCCCCGGTGTGATAGAGGTGGCGCAGAAACTCGCGGTTCGTCCTGCTGCGGGCTTCCGGAAGGCGCCGGTTTTGAATCAGGTAGTCGATGCAGACATTCAGCAGTTCGGGTGCATTGCGGGGAAGTGACTGCACTTCCGATGGTGTGCCACTGGTAACCGCAGTGGCACCCGCCGGGTTTCCGCGAGCCGTGTTGCGTGGCCGGCGCTCCGGCCTGCCCTGCCTAACCAGGCGGACTTCGTTGAGGACGAGTCCGACCGCCACCAGTATCAGTAAGGCAGACGCGCTGTAGGCGATGTATTCCGCAGTGGTCTCCGCCAGGGCAAGTTTTTCCAGCCATGCTTCCAGCCAGCGCAGGTCGACTTCATCCCGGCCTTGATGGCGTTGCCGCAGCCAGTACAGTAGCCGTTCCCACCAGTTTTGTCCCCGGTCACGATCCTCCGTGTCGAGGGTCTCTGCCAGAATGGACTCGAGTCGGGATAGATCCGGTATCCAGCCGGATACCGGGGGGTGGAATGCGCCGCCGAGAAAATATCTCAGGTCTGCCAGCTGGGCGAGGTTGGGGTAGTCGTGGTTGGCCAGTGAGGTTTTATCCACCCAGATGCTGCCCGCAAGACTGAGCAGCAATTCCGGGCAGTCGGCCGCCAGGTCGATTTCGCTGAAGCTTTCCGGGGCCGGCGTACCCTCAAACTGCAGATCGATACACTCGGTGAGTTCGTTGTACAGGATTGCATCATTCGAGCCGGATGCGCTGCAGTAGCCCGGAAAATACAGCGCGCCAGCCACCAGCACCCGGATAATTGACCAGGGCTTGACCATATCTCAGTCGCTATTGATGCGTTCCTCCAGATCCAGTCCCTGTTTGCGAAGCTTCAGGTCATTCAATTGCGTGAGCGCGATGGAATAAAACAATGGCATACTGATGGTGCTGACAGCGATCACCATGATGCCGATAGCAAGTTCCAGCGTTGCCTGGGTGTTTTCACCCTCCGTAAACGGGATGAACAGGCCCAGAATCAATCCGAGGACAAGGTACAGCACCATATACAGTACGGTGGGAACCAGAAATACGGTCGCGGTGCGCCACCAGTTCCCCCATACCAGCCGGTGACTGGCGCGCAGCGACTCGAACATTCGGTTGTCATCCAGTACGATCAGCACCTGGTAGAAAGCCAGGCTGAGCATCAGGATAATACCGGGAACCACCAGCAGCACCATACCCAGCATGACGGCGACCATGTACAGGATCATACCGATGAAGACCGGAAGGAGTTTCCTGATGCCGATGCCGAGCGATGCACCCATTCCGATATCCCGTGACTGTGCCGTGGCATCGATGCGCACCAGCATGGCATTCATGAAGATAAAAGCCACCAGCATCGCGAGCAGGGACGGGATCAGGGATTGCGTCATCACCCGGGCGGCATCGATGGTTTCCCCCGGTTGGGGCGGTGGCGGGGCGAAAAAGTTCGGCAGGCCGGTGATGACAGCCGCCAGGAAGGCGAACAGGATAATCGCCGGGAAGCTGGCGAGGCAAAGCCGGATGCCATTGTCCAGCACTTTACCGATCGATTGTGGTTGTTTGGCATAGTTGAACATGAATACCTCCTTGTGGTGTTCGCGGTTACGGTTGTCAGGCAACCTGCAAGAATCTCCTGTATCGGCCTGGCCGGATATTAATTGATGCAGGCCAGCACTTTCCTGGACCGGCTGGATGTTAGGGTAAAACGCCGATCAGGGCCAGTTTTGACCGGTATGCGGACCCGGCTATTTCCCGCGCGATCCCTGTTCCGTTGCAGGTCGATGTTCGGATGAGATCGGGTATGATTACACACCTGACGTATGACCCGAATGACTGCTCGATGAACCGTGTGGGTTCCCGGAGCCGCGCCAGCTATCCCGTCCGGTCGCTGTCGGATTCCGTGATCCCCGCAGGAAGACAACTGGCATCCCTGCATGCATGACCTGAAACTGCATCACATCGGTATCGACGCCATCCCGGCGGCGCTGGAGAAGGCGCGCCAATATCGCTCGCTGCTGGAGCCCGAGCAGGCCGAGAGCATCTGCCTCGACATCCTCGAGGTGCAACCGGATAACCACGAGGCGCAGATCGTGCTGATCCTGGCGCAGACCGATCAGTTCGCCCACCGCGGCAAGTCGCTGGATGCCAAGGGCGTACTGCAGCGGATCGCGCAGCTGCCGGATGAATACGAACGCCTGTACTACCAGGGGCTGGTAAGCGAACGCCGCGCACGGGCCCTGCTGCATGAGAGCATGTCGCGCTCGTTTACCTACGATTATTTTCTCGATGCCATGCGCTGGTATGAGCAGGCCGGGAAGATCCGGCCGGAACACAACGACGACACCATTCTACGCTGGAATGCCTGCCTGCGTACCCTGCGCCACGAGCGGCTGCAACCGCGGCCGGACCAGGACAGCCCGCATATGGACATGGAGAGCTGAGCGGTGACGCCCCCCGGTCTCGTCACCCGGGAAACCCGGTTGCCCGCAGGCTGGCACTATTCGGTCCTGCGCAAGGCCGCCATGGCGCTCAGTGGTCTGGTGCTGGTGGCCTTCCTGTTTGGCCACTGGTACGGCAACCTGGTACTGCTGGATGGTGAGGCGGCCTTCAATACCTATCTGGCATGGCTGGCGGCACACCCGGTGCTGCACTATGGCGTCTGGATCGTCCTGATCACCGCCTTTGGCGTGCACCTTGTGGTGGGACCCCGGCACTGGTGGTACAACCGCCGCGCCCGGCCGGTCCGCTACCGTAAACCACGGCGCCAGGTGACCACCTGGGCCGCACGCACCATGATGCTGAGTGGTACCTTGCTGCTGCTGTTCCTGATCGTGCACGTCGCCCAGGTGCGCGGCTGGCCGCCCCTGAATGACAGCGGGGTCTACCGGAACCTGCGCGCCGGGTTCGGGTATTGGCCGATCGTGACGGTCTATATGCTGGGCCAGGTCGCCCTGGCATTCCACCTGTATCACGGCCTCTGGAGCCAGTTCCAGACCCTGGGGATCAGCCATCCGCAGTACGACCGCTGGCGGCGACCGCTGGCTGTTGTCATCGGAGTGGGGATCGCCGCCCTGAATATCGGCGCCATTCTGCTGAATGTCGACCAGGTCCGGGCGTTGCCGGGTGCTTTGCTGTGATCGGAGAATTGCATGCCAACGAACCGAGCGGGCCGCTGGAGGACCGCTGGAACCGGCATCGCTTCGACATGGCGCTGGTGAATCCGGCCAACCGCAGGAAACACACCGTCATCGTGGTCGGCACCGGGCTGGCGGGCGCCGCGGCGGCGGCGACGCTCGGCGAACTGGGCTATCGAGTCAAGTCGTTCTGCTTCCAGGACAGCCCGCGCCGCGCCCACAGCATCGCCGCACAGGGTGGAATCAACGCCGCCAAGAACTACCAGAACGACGGCGACAGCGTGTGGCGCCTGTTCTACGACACCATCAAGGGCGGGGACTTCCGCTCCCGGGAATCGAACGTCTACCGGCTGGCGGAGATCAGCGCCAACATCATCGACCAGGCGGTGGCACAGGGCGTGCCGTTTGCACGCGAATACAGCGGCCTGCTTGCCAACCGCTCCTTCGGAGGGGCGCAGGTCGCGCGCACCTTCTACGCGCGCGGCCAGACGGGCCAGCAACTGCTGCTGGGTGCCTGCCAGGCGCTCAACCGGCAGGTCGCGGCCGGGGCGGTGGATCTGTATCCGCGTACCGAGATGCTGGAACTGATCCGGATCGACGGACGCGCGCGCGGTATCGTCACGCGCAACCTGGTCGACGGGACCCTCGCGGCGCATACCGCGGATTGCGTGGTGCTGTGCACCGGCGGCTACGGCAATGCCTATTACCTGTCCACCAACGCCCAGGGCTGCAACACCTCGGCGATCTGGCGCGCCTGGCGCCACGGGGCGCTGTTCGCGAACCCCTGTTTCACCCAGATCCACCCCACCTGCATTCCGCAGAGCGGCAGCTATCAGTCGAAACTGACGCTGATGAGCGAGTCACTGCGCAACGACGGCCGGGTCTGGGCCCCACTGCAGGCGGCTGACAGCCAGCGCGACCCGGCGGAGCTTGCCGAGGAACGGCGCGATTATTTCCTGGAACGCCGCTATCCGGCCTTTGGCAACCTGGTGCCGCGCGACATCGCCTCGCGCGCCGCCAAGGAGATCTGCGACGCGGGTCGCGGCGTGGGCCCCGAGATCAACGGCCAGCGCCTCGGGGTATACATGGACTTTTCCGAAGCGCTCGACCAGCTGGGCGAGTCCGAGATCCGCGAGCGCTACGGCAACCTGTTCGAGATGTACGAGCGCATCACCGGCGAGAACCCCTACCGCAGTCCGATGCGCATTTACCCGGCGATTCACTACACCATGGGCGGTTTATGGGTCGACTACAACCTCATGTCCACCATCGACGGCCTGTTCGCGGCCGGGGAGTGCAATTTTTCGGATCACGGTGCGAACCGGCTCGGTGCCAGCGCGCTGATGCAGGGGCTGGCGGACGGCTATTTCATCCTCCCCGGCAGCATCGGCGATTACCTCGCTCGACATGCGCCCGAACGCATCGCGCCGGAGCATGCCGCGGTCACAGATGCGCTCGCGGCCGTCGGATCACGCATCGAGCGGCTGCTGCATGCGCCCCAGGCCAAACACCCGCCGGAGTACTTTCACCGCCGTCTCGGCCAACTGCTCTGGGACCACTGCGGGATGTCACGCGATCCCGCGGGGCTTCGCCATGCCCTGGTGGAATTGCCGCGGCTGCGCGAGGAATTCTGGCGCGAGGTGCGGGTGACCGGCAGCGGGACGGAATTCAATCAGGTGCTGGAACGGGCCGGGCGCATCGCCGACTTCCTGGAACTCGGCGAACTCATGTGCCGGGATGCGCTGGAGCGCAACGAGTCCTGCGGCAGTCATGCGCGCACCGACCACCTGACGGTGGAGGGCGAGGTGAGTCGCGATGACGTGAATTACAGCCATGTGGCCGCGTGGGAGTACCGCGGAGCGGACCGTGAACCGAAGCTGCACCGCGAACAGCTGCACTTCGAGTTCGTGCACCCCTCCGTGCGGAGCTACAAATGAAGCTGCGGCTGCACATCTGGAAACAGCGCGACGCCGCGACCGATGGCCGCTTCGAGTCCTATGACGTCAACCACCTCACGCCGGACATGTCGTTTCTGGAGATGCTGGACGAGCTCAACGAGGGGCTGATCACGGCCGGACGGGAGCCGGTGGCCTTCGATCACGATTGCCGCGAGGGGATCTGCGGTTCCTGCAGCCTGGTGATCGACGGCATCCCGCACGGGCCGCGGCGGGCGACCACCACTTGCCAGCTGTATCTGCGGGAATTTGCCGACGGCGCGGAGATCCGCATCGAACCCTGGCGCGTGGGCGCCTTTCCCGTGGTGCGCGACCTGGTGGTCGACCGCAGCGCCTGTGACCGCATCCTGCAGGCCGGCGGCTTTATCTCGGCGCACACCGGCGCGGCCCCGGACGGCAATACCCTGCTGGTCCCGCGCGAGATCGCCGACGAAGCGTTTCTCTCCGCCACCTGCATCGGCTGCGGCGCCTGCGCGGCGGCCTGCCCGAATGCCTCGGCCAGCCTGTTCGTCGCCGCCAAGATCTCGCATCTCGGCCTGTTGCCGCAGGGACGCCCGGAGCGCAATGCGCGGGCGCGTACCATGCTGGCGCAGATGGATGTCGAAGGCTTCGGCTTTTGCAGCAATCACCGCGAGTGCGAGGCGGTATGTCCCAAGGAGATCACCATCGACCGGATTGCACGCATGAACCGGGACCTGTACCGTTCCCTGATTTTCCCGCGCCGAGGAAGCCCGTCATGACGCAACACTATCGCACCGAAACAGACAGTATGGGGGAACTGCAGGTACCCGCGGAGGCGGATTACGGCGCCCAGACCCAGCGAGCCGTAGACAATTTCTCTCACAGCGACCTGCGCATGCCGGCCGCCTTCATCCGCTCCCTGGGGATGATCAAGTCGGCTGCCGCCGCCGTCAACGGCGAACTGGGCCTGCTGGATGCCGCGATCGTCACGGCCATACGCGAAGTGGCCGACGAGATCGCCACCGGACGGCACCGGGAGCAGTTCCCGCTGGATGTCTTCCAGACCGGCTCCGGAACCAGCACCAACATGAACGCCAACGAGGTCATCGCCCGGCGGGCCTCCGCCCACTCGGGCCTGGCGATCCATCCCAACGATCATGTCAACTACGGGCAGAGTTCCAATGATGTGATCCCGACCGCCATCCATGTCAGCGCCTGCCTGCGCCTTGCCGAGGCGCTGCTGCCCGCGCTGGAATCCCTGCAGGCCACGATCGAGGGACGGGCGCGGGAACTGTCCGGCATCGTGAAGACCGGGCGCACCCACCTGATGGACGCCATGCCGGTACGCCTTGATCAGGAACTGGGCGCCTGGCGTACCCAGATCCGCAAGGGCGGGGAACGGATCACGGCTGCCATGGAGCACCTGAGGCAACTGGCGCTCGGTGCTACCGCCGTCGGCACCGGCGTGAACGCCCATCCGGAGTTCGGCGCGCGGGTCGCCGCGCGGCTGGCGCAGCAGACCGGCATCGGCTTCGTGATCAATCCCGATTATTTCGAGGCCCTGGCCGCGCAGGATGCGGCCGTCGGGATGAGCGGGCAGCTGAAGACCCTGGCGGTCAGCCTGATGAAGATCAGCAACGACCTGCGCTGGATGAATTCCGGTCCGCTGGGGGGGCTGGGTGAAATCTCGCTGCCCGCCCTGCAGCCGGGCAGCAGCATCATGCCCGGCAAGGTAAACCCGGTGATCCCCGAGGCGGTCGCCATGGTCTGTGCCCAGGTGATCGGCAACGACGCCACTATCACCGTGGCCGGACAGTCGGGGAATTTCCAGCTCAACGTGATGTTGCCGGTGGTGGCCTACAACCTGTTGCAGAGCATAGAACTGCTGGCGGCCGCAGCCATGGCGCTGGGAGAGAAGGCCATCGCCGGATTCAGCGTGAACCGCGGCAACATCGAGGACCCCCTGCACCGCAACCCGATCCTGGTGACCGCGCTGAACCGGGTGATCGGCTACGAGCGGGGCGCGGCCATCGCGAAACGCGCATATGCCGAGGGACGGCCGGTCATCGATGTCGCGGAAGAAATGACGGACCTGGGGCGTGACCGGCTTGCGGAATTGCTGGACCCTGCGGATTTGACCGGCAAGCGGGAGTAGGCAGAAGGCACGGCACCTGCCTTGCCTTCTGCCCTGGAAAAGGGAATGGGACCATCAATTCGGCTGCGGCAGTTCCCGGCTGGGGGCCAGCCGCACACCGATCGGCCCGCGCGGCAGGTAGATATCGAGTTGCTGTTCGTCACGCTTTATGCGCACCAGCACCGGCTCACCGGCAGTCCCCTGGGTGACCAGCGCTTTGAGTTCCTGACTGTTAAACACCCGCTGGCCGTCATACTCGATGATCCGGTCGTTGGCCCGCAGGCCGTATTGCTCGCCGGGCGAGTTCTGCATGATGTCGCGTACCACCACCCGGTTGACCCGGCCGAGGGTATAGAGCATGCGGTCGTAGGTATCGTCTCCGATTTCCGGCCGCAACTCCTGATAGGCGGTAAGGTACTGGCGCCGTTCCTGGTTGTAGCGGGCGGTCTTGAGCCATCCCTCGCGGCTGGCACGGTCCTTCAGATACAACTGTTGCAGGTCGTACTCGTCGAGACGTGCCTGGATCCAGGCCGCCTGTTCTGCCGGGATGCCGGCCGCAATCAGGGCTTCGGTGCTGGTGCGGAAAGTCTGTGCCGGCCCGGCGGGTTCTGTTTCCGCTTCCGTTTCCGGTGTCCCGGTCCCGGTGGCCGGATACATCCCGAACTCCCGGATCAACACCTCCAGCGCCGCGACCCGTTCGGACAGCCATCCCCGCTCCTGGTCAGCCTGGGAGAGCCGCTGCTGCAGCCGGGCGAGCGTGTCGTCCGGACTGGAGTTATAACGGCGAGCGACCTCCGGCGTGCCCGGTAGCGCACCGGAGGTCGGACTGCCCGGGCCGGATACGGTGCCGCGCAACAGATAGTTCCCGGCGAGGACACCGAGGCACAGCACTGCAATCAGCAGAAGACCTTGCCTGAGCATGACTTGTGTGAGCGTGAATGGTTGAGGGTATTGACCGGCCGAATATCCCATGGTTCTGTATCATGAAGCCGTACCCCCGGTGTGAAATACCCCCCGGGGGCATGCATGAGTACGCCCGCATAGACTATTCATTATGCACCTTCCCCGGGTGCATTTCCCGGGGACTGGTGTGGACCGTCCGAAAAACTGACGCCGGGCTCAGCAAGCATCGCAATGAATCCCGGGTTAAAGCAGGTTGGCAGGTGAAGCCGGGACTTCGTTCCATCCGCAGGGTGCGTGCTGGTAAGCTAGGCGACTGGAATCATCGACGGTATGGAACACCCATGAGCCAGAAACACGAACGCATCCTGCAGGGCATTCTCCAGGAGCCGGTCCGGGGCAACATCCACTGGCGGGAAGTGGAATCATTGCTGCACCATCTGGGCGCCACCCTGGATTCCGGACACGGCGGGGCGCGCGTGAAGGTGGTGCTGAACGGCGCAGAGGGTACCGTGCACCGTCCGCATCACAGTGGCGTATGCAGCAAGCAGGATATCCGCCACCTGCGTGAGTTTCTCCTCTCGGCCGGGATCAGCCTGGTGTCGAACGGGTAATCAACAAGCTACGAGGAACGGACTCCCGGCAGCGATAGGGTGGTTGGGCAATTGCGCCGCAGCGCGGTGCTTCTGCGGGTAAATGTCCCCAACCCCGGTAGGAGCACCCGTACCGGGCATAAATGGCCCCCTTGGCCGCGATGGAGTGCCTGAATAACCTATTGAAAAAAAATAAATACACTTATTTCCTCCTCCGGTAAAAAGATTGCTTGACATAGTGTGTATTTAACACTATGTTGTAAGTGTATTAATAACACTAACTGGAGCGAAGCCATGTACACCTACGCATATCCGCATCCGGCCGTCACCGTGGACATCGTGATCTTCACCATCCGTGACGGGCAATTGAAACTGCTGTTGATCCGCCGCGGGGGCGATCCCTACCGCGGTCAATGGGCACTGCCCGGCGGTTTCATTCGGCTCGACGAGGATCTTACCGAAAGCGCGCGCCGTGAGCTGGAAGAGGAGACCGGGGTGTCGGATGTGTACCTCGAGCAGCTCTATACCTTCGGCGCACCGCAACGCGACCCGCGCGAGCGGGTGATCACGGTGGCCTACTACGCCCTGATCCCGTCGGACCGGCTGCAACTGCGCGCGGCCACCGACGCCGAGGCGGTGGGCTGGTTCGGCATGGAGGAACTGCCGGAACTGGCCTTCGATCACACCGATATCATCGCCATGGCGCACGGGCGGCTAACCGCGAAGCTCGACTATTCGACCCTCGGCTTTCAGTTCCTGCCGGAGGAGTTCACGCTCCCGGAGCTGCAATCCGTCTACGAAACCATCCTGCGCGAGTCACTCGACAAGCGCAATTTTCGCAAGTGGGTGCTGGCGCTGGAACAGATCGAGGAGACCGGCGGGGAGCGCCGGGACGGGGCATACCGCCCCGCAAAGCTCTATCGGGTGAAACAGCCCGGTATCGTTGCCATCATCAAGTAGGCCCGCGGGGCCGCAAGGAGGTGTGACATGTTGATCCGACACTACCAGGGTGAACCGAACGTCTACGTTATCCGCTACCGCGGCGGGCGCATCACGCGCCACGGCCAGGGCCTGGAGTTCTGGTATCTGCCCTATAACACCTCCATCGCCGCCGTGCCGGTGCTGACCCAGGATGCGCCGTTCATCTTCAACGAGTCGACCGCCAGCTTCCAGGAGGTGGCGATCCAGGGGCAGCTGACCTACCGCCTGGTCAAGCCGCTGGATGCAGTGCAGCGCATCGACTTCAGCATCGATGCGAAGACCGGTCGCTACCGCGCCAAAGACCCCGACAAGCTCACCCAGCGGGTCATCAATGCGGTGCAGGCGCATACCCGTAAGGGCGTGAACGATCTGGCGCTGGAAGTCGCGCTCACGAAGGTCAAGGAACTGGCCGGCGAGGTGCTCGAACAGGTACGTGCCGAACCTGACCTCCAGGCCCTGGGCGTGGTGGTGGAGAGTCTGCACTTTGCGGCCGTCACCCCGACGCCGGAGCTGCAGAAGGCGCTGGAGGCGGAGTACCGCGAGCGCCTGCAGCGCAACGCCGACCGCGCCATCTACGCGCGGCGCACCGCGGCAGTGGAGGAGGAGCGCAAGATCCGCCAGAGCGAACTGGAGACCGACATCGGGCTGGAGGAGCGGCGCCGGGATCTGGTGGAGATGCAGGCGGAGAACAGTCTCAAGCTGGCCGAGGCAGAGGCCCGCGCCGACGAGATGAAGCTCCAGCCCTACGGTAATCTCGCCCCACAGGCGCTGGTCGGACTGGCCCTCAAGGAGTTCGCCGGCAACGCCGGCAAGATCGGCAGCCTCAGCATCACCCCGGACCTGCTTTCCGAGCTGGTCGCCTGGACGGGAGGACGCAGCCATGAGCGCACCCTCAAGCGCGGCGGCTAGCGGGCGGGCGGCCTTCGAGAAGGTCGTCATCGTCACCCGCAAGACGGAGCTGGAGGAACTGGTGGCGCGGTTCAACACCGTGCCCCAGGCCCGCTTTTACCTGGAGCAGGCCGGACAGGATTTCACGCCCATCACCGCCGGCCATGAACACTACCAGGCGGTGCTCGACGGGGTGCGCGCCGCCGTACCGCGCGGTCTCAAGAGCCAGGTTATTGACCGCACCTTCCTGCCGCAGTTTCGCTTCGATGCGGCCGATCTCGTGGTTACCGTTGGCCCGGACGGCCTGGTCGTCAACGCCGCCAAGTACCTCGACACGCAGCCGATCCTGGCGGTGAACCCCGACCCGCGCACAATCGACGGCGTGCTGCTGCCATTCACCCTGCGGCAGTTCGACAACGCACTGGAGCGTGCTCTGCGCGGCGAACTGCCGGTGCGGGCCGTGACCATGGCCGCGGCCCGGCTCAGCGACGGCCAGCACCTGCTGGGGTTCAATGATCTGTTCATCGGCACGCGCTCGCACGTCTCGGCGCGCTACGCCATCGCCCAGCACGACCGGGAAGAGACGCAGTCCTCCAGCGGCATCATCGTCTCCACCGGGGCGGGCTCGACCGGCTGGCTGCAGTCGATCTACGCTGGCGCCGCCGGGGTGATACAGGCTCTGGGCGGGCACGTCGTGCCGCCGCCCGCCGGCGGCCGCCTGCCCTGGGACACCGACTACCTGGTCTACTCGGTACGCGAACCATTTCCCAGCAAGGCCACCGCCACCTCGATGATCTTCGGCACCATCAACCGTGACAGCCCGCTGACCCTCACCTCGCACATGGCGGAGAACGGCGTCATCTTCAGCGACGGCATGGAAATCGACTATCTCGCCTTCAACGCCGGCAGCACCGCCACCATCGGCCTCGCCGATCAACAGGCTCGCCTGTTGGTACTGGCATGACGGGTGCGCGGGTAACGATGTCAGGCGGTAGCGGCGCTGGTACCGTGACGCACCGTCTGCGGTCAACCCGGCCCTTGTGAGCCGACCGTCTATGCATACCGTCACCCTCCAAACCCGCACCCGCGGCGTCCTCCTCGGCGCCGCCGTCGGCGATGCCCTGGGCCTCCCTGCCGAGGGCCTGTCCCGCCGGCGCCGCGCATGCCTGTTTCCCGGACCCTGGCGCCACCGCCTGGTTTTCGGCCATGGCATGCTGAGCGATGACACCGAACAGACCCTCTTTGTTACCCAGGCACTGCTCGCCCATCCCGATTCACCCGGGCGTTTCGCCCGGCGCCTCGCATGGAGCCTGCGCGGCTGGTTGCTCGGGTTTCCCGCCGGCATCGGTTTCGGTACCCTGCGCGCCATCCTCAAACTCTGGCTCGGCTTCCCGCCAGCGAAGAGTGGTGTCCGTTCCGCCGGCAACGGCCCCACGATGCGCGTCGCCCCCATCGGTGCCCGGTTCTGGAACGAACCGGAAAAACTCACCGCCTGTGTCGCGGCCTCGACCCGCGTGACGCATTCCGATCCCCGTGCACAGATCGGCGCGCTGGCGGTCGCACGGCTGGTCGCCTGGTGTTTTCAAACCCAGGCGACTCAACGTCCGCAGGCGGATGAATTGCTGCAACTGCTGCGAGGCTGCGGACCGGAAGATCCGGAATGGCAGGAAATTATCGACAGGCTGGCGACGGCAATCGGCGATGACCTGTCGGTCCATGATTATGCCGACCGCCTCGGGTTTCAGAAAGGCATCAGTGGCTATACGTATAGCACTGTACCCGTGGCGGTGTATGCCTGGTACCGTCATTGCGGCGCTTTCGAAGCCACCTTGACCGCCGTGCTCGACTGCGGTGGTGATACCGACACGGTCGGCGCCATCACCGGCGCCCTGGCCGGCGCAATGGTCGGCGAGGAAGGTATACCCCGGGAATGGATCGACGGAATCAGTGACTGGCCGCGGGGCAAGGGGCTTTTGTATGCATTGTCCGACCGGTTATCCGGTGCCTCCCGGGCGCAGCGCCCGGGACAGGTCGTTCGTTATTTCTGGCCGGCGTTGCTCGTGCGGAACCTGCTGTTCCTGGCCATTGTACTGGTGCACGGATTCCGGCGGCTGCTGCCTCCGTATCGATGATCGCGGGCCTGATGCAAGTGGCGATAGCGCAGTTCCTGGAACGCCCCTTCCATCACGAGGGATTCGTCACAATAAGTTCCCTGTTCGGGAAAAATGTGGGCAATCCGGTTTGCTGATATCCATCCACTCAGGCCGGAGCCAGCACAGCACAAGCAGCCACAGGGCCCGGTTGTCATTGCGTCCGCCCCGCCATGCACCGGAGTTGCACGCATCCGCAGCGCCGCCCGTTTCCTGCGACTGGACACCGCCAGCCGGTTTTTCCTCCTGGCAGAAGATGCCGTTTTGCGGATCAGGCCGGGTACGGAGGAACTCATCTCGCTCCTGCTGTCCCCGGTGACCCGGGTTGCTTCTAGTGCTCGATCTTGAAGGAAAGATTAAGGCGGGAGCGGTAGGCAACCACCTTGCCATTCTCAATCTTCATGTCGAGCTTGATGACCTCCGCAACGCGCAGGTTGTGAAGCGATTCGCCGGCGACGGTGATCGCCTTCTGGGCGGCATCCTCCCAGGAGGTTGCGCTGGTGCCAATTACATCGATGACTTTATAGGCGCTATTGGGCATGACGGTCTCCTTGGTTGTCGGTACCCCGTTGTTGCAGCAGGGTGAAAAATATCCCTGCTTCCTGTTTTGATTATATACAGTAAGTGCGGAAAAGGGGTCGAAAGGCTGGTTGCCGGAGTGAACCCGGGGGAATCCTGTTTGATAATCCGTCAATACTTTATCCGGGGACTGCCAAGGCGACCTGCCGGTGGCAAAGGGATACGGCTACAGTGGATAACTGGCCGTGGACGATTACGGCAGATCCCGAAATTCCGTTCTTGCGGATACTGCGTGATACGCCGGGTCTTAAGGGGCCTGGTACGATTGCAGTGTCGGCCGCTGCGGAATCGGAGGGGGTTGTTACCCCCGCTTTTTGCGTGCTACACCCAGACTGAACAGGCCCAGTGCGAGAAGCGCCAGCGTCGAGGGTTCCGGGACAGCAGTGCCATAGGTCGGATCCTGGATATCATCATCGCTGAAGTCACCGTCCGTCTGGCCATCAAGAAGAGAACCATCGGGATCATCCAGTCCGGCCAGCAACAGATCATCCAGCAAGTCCCTGCTGTCGAGCAGTCCCACCAGGCGATCTTCAAACTTCACCAGACGTTTTTCCTGCTTTCTCTTCAGCTCCCGGGTTGTCGCCTTGTCCTGCAGCTTGGTGATTTTTTTCTGCAGCTTGCCGACGTGTTTCACAAATTTTCTGTCGTCCTTGGCGAGCAGTTTTCTCCCGGCCTTGTCCTCGGGTGTAACATCTGAAATGATCTGCCAGATATCTTCCCGGTAAAACTCACTTTGCACTCCGTCGATTGTGCCAGCAATCATGATTGCGCTGGCACTGCCGGAACCCGCCAGCATGGCAAACCCGATAATCGTTTTGGTAATTATGTTCATTGTTGTGGCTCTCTGCGGTTATCTATGAAGCTGTTTATAATATTGATAGCAAAAGACCCGCTATACAGGTGTAACACACGGTAAACAATCGTAAAGAAATGTAAAATCAACGTTGCGGCTGCTGGAGGAAACACGTCCGCAGCGGGGGTATTTGCAGTTACTAACGGGAAACCCAGGGCAGAATGCCGTGATATTTTCGTACTCCCTGGCAACCTGCTGGTTGTATGAATGTCGGATTGCATAGCGGCTTCACTTCGCGAAACCGGGATCCTCTGCGTGGTACTGCAGATTTCCCTGAGTTACACCACACTAGGTCCGCATTAATCTGCGGGCTCACTTCAGCACCGTATGCGCCACTTGTCGCACGGAGGTGATGTGGCCCTGGCTATCCACAGCCGGCGCGTCCTGGCCGGCGTGCCTGTGCCCTGGCTGGCGGGTTGGAGGTCCCGTGGCAGCGGTTGAGCGTATTTCCAATGGATAGCGATTGATTTCCTGCGATAAATCCGGTTGCAATGCATTGTCAAGTGCCGCCTCGAGTGTCTCGCTGGCCGAACCGAGATAAACGGCCGCAGCCGAAACGGCAGCAACCTCGCCCATGCGGGTTTCCAGGTGCCCGATGTTTTCCACGCGCCTTGCCAGTGACGGCATGGGATCATCCCAGCGGGGTTCCCGGGCCATGGCCTTCATGAGCCACTGCAGGCCCCGGTCTCCCTGCAGCCCGGCGTGCAATACCGAAGCCATCCCGGCATGGGGATTCAGGATCGCCTCCCGTGCGCGCGCCGAGAATCTCCTGAACACTGGCCAGTACTTCTCCTCGAGGTACAGGCGGTATACCGTTTCGGTCGTGATCGTCTCCAGTACCTCCTCGTCGCTGCATGCTTGCATCGCATAGCTGTCGGCCGCCAGTTCGTCGCGACGTGCGGCCGGCAGGCTGGTCACTTCGTAGAGTGGTGCATAGACCGAGAAAAACCAGCGTACCGGCTGGAAAGCGACGTCCACCGCCGCGGGTGCGACGCAGTATTGTGGCCAGATTGCGCGCAATTGATAGAGCCAGTTCCCCAGCGGGTTGTAGCGTTTCGAAAACTGACCGAGGCGGCGGGCCAGCGCACAGCGAAACTGGACTGCGGAAAGACTCTGGATCAACGGCAGGCCGATGACCAGGGTGTTGACCGACCATACGGGCAGGGCCCGCCATGGTGTCTTCACCAGTTCGAGTGTAAATGCACCGGTGATCACCATGCGGTCGATCCTCGGGTGCCGGTATTGGCGGCCCAGTTCTCCCGCGAGTTCGAAGAGTGCGGGCGCCTTTTGTTTGTCGAGCACGATACCCGCCGGCAAGGCCGGCCGGAACTGCGCGATGCGCCAGCTTACCAGCGCGGCACCTGCCGTCACCGCCGCCCAGGACAGCAACGGGTACCAGGCGATGGCCGGGTGGCCGAACAGGGCGTTATAGCTACCGGAAATACCCGCCAGTACCAGCCCCGGGAACAGCAGCAGTCCGCCGTAGCCGGCGAGCGCGAAACCGGTAGCCAGCAGCTGATAGCCGCGGGGATTAGAATCCGCAAGGGTTTCGAGTCCGGTACCGACTCGTCGCAGGAGTGAATGCCTCCATCCCGTCTCTGGCATGACAATACCTCGACCGACCGTGTGTGCGTTGGCTGGAAACTACACAGGGAACCAGTGTAACGATCCACTGCACACATGCCGAGACGAGGGTCACGCTTCCGGCCTGCCATTCTGTCCGCGCCGTGCGATGCCGTGCTATTCCCTTATACAGGCTTCGTAGATCATGGCCGCATACAGGCGTGCCGCCTGCAGGGTCTCCTGCAGTGAAACGTGTTCGTCCCGGGTATGCGCGACCTCCAGTTTGCCGGGGCCGCAGATGACGGCAACCGATCCCTTTTGATGAAACAGGTTGCCGTCGGAGTGGGAGCGAAATGCCGTCGGTTGCCACGCGAGGCCTGTTGCGGCGAAGGCGCGTTGCAATGGTCCGAGCAGGGGATCTGCTGTGGCATTGGTATACCCCGCTGCCCAGAACACATTTTCATGACCCAGTTCACAGGCAGGATGGGTCGCCTGGGCCAGGGTGCGTGTTTCCTCGATGAACTGGTCGATCGTTTCGATGGGGATGGCGGGCGGGGCATGGATATTGATAACGGCTTCGCACTGCTCGGCCACCATGAACAGACCGGCGCCACCGCTGATCTCGCGCGTATTGACGCTCAGTCCCTGGGCGAAGTAACGTTTATCGCCCGTTTCCAGGATCTGCCGCATCCATTCCAGCATGGCGTGAATGGCACTGGCGCCGATCTCCGGCAGTGCCGCATGGGCACGTGTGCCCCGGGCCGTCAACCGGGTTTCGTAGTAGCCATAGTGATCCAGGCAGGCGAGCAGTCCGGTGGGTTCGCCGATCACGGTCAGGGGCGCGCTGCGGGTCGCCAGCAATGCCTCGGAGCCGTCACCGTATTCCTCCTCCCCCACGACCAGTGCAACGGTCAGCCCGCGCCGCAGTACCACGCCCGATTTAAAGATGGCCACCATGGCCTCCACCACGGCTGCGCATCCCGATTTCATATCGGCGGTGCCGAGTCCGTGCAGGATGTCGCCTTCGCGGTGGATGCGCTGGTCCTCTTCATCGATGATCGGTACGGTATCGACGTGGCCAACCCACATCAGTGCGGAGGGCTGTGGTCCGAGTTCGATGATCAGGTTGGCGCGCTGGTCGGCGATCGGCCCACCGGCTTCCGCGACCGGCTGGCGCAGGTAACTGATGCCGCATTCACCAAGGCGCTCCGCAAAAACTTCCATGGCGGGTTCTTCGGCGAACGAGGGGCTGTATTGCTCCACAGTATCGGTCAGCAGGCGTACCAGACGCTCAGGGTCCAGCCGTTCGAGAATCATCTCGAGTTCCGCGTTGCTGTGTGCTTCACTGCGGTGGGGTGTATTTGGCATGGCCGTGGCGGGAGGAGCTAATCCCCCTTGCGGCGGCGCAGGCGCCGGTAGTCCGGGTGGCCGGTCAGATTCTTGCTGAGATAGACATGACGCTCCTCGCTGCCGAAACCGTGACGGTGGAAGAAGCGGATCGCACCCGTGTTTTCGGCGTCGGTGTCGACGATCATCATGCGGGCGCCGGCACGTATGTAGGTCGCGGTGATCGCTTCCAGCAACTGCGATGCGATGCCGGAACGTTCCAGCTCGGGATCCACGGCCAGCCAGGTAAGGTAACCATAGCTCCACGCGCTGTGGCGCTTGTCGATCAGGGAACCGAGTGCGAATCCGACCAGCCGGTCACTCTGCACCGCAACCAGGCAGAACTCGCCATCGGTGGAGAACAGGGTGATCGGCTCGTATTCATCCCAGGTACGGTAGAGGCTGGGCCATTTGTCCGCGGTAAACACGGACTCGCCCAGTGCATAGACTCCGGCCAGGTCCTCCAGCCGCATCTCGCGGATTTGCAGGGCGGGTGTGTTGTTTTGCATGCGTCTGGGGCGGGTTGCGTGCGGGTTCGACGGCGTCGCCTTACTCCGCCTCAGGTGACGGGAACAGGGCATAGGGTGTCTGTGGTTCCTCGCCGGGCGGTACATAGGCCGGTGCCGGCTCACCCGGGTCACCCATGGAGCGCATGAACTGGTAGAGGGCGCGCAGGTCGTCGGTGTGCATTTCATTCAGGTTGAACCATGGCATGGGCGGGCGGCGCCTGAGGGTGCGCGCGACCTCGACCCACTGGCTCTCGCTCATGTCCCGTATGAACAGGCGCAGGTTGCTACCGTAGGTGGTGCCCCAGGGGCCGCGCCAGCCGAAACGGTCGCCGCTCAGCCAGCGGTCTAGCGGTACCCGGCCGTCTTTCCTGGCGTAGTCGGGAGTGTGGCAGTCGTTGCAACCAGCCACCCGGGCGAGATAGCGGCCCCGCTCGACGAGACCGGGGTCGAGTGACGGCTCGCCGGCGGCGGGCTGACCGGTCACAAACCCGGCAGCGGTCAGCAGCAGTGCGCCGAGTGCAGAACATCGCCATGAATTGGTTGTTTCCATGTTTCCACCTCTGGATCACTGCCGCGATTACCCATTATGCACCAAAGGTACCACCCGTGATCCTTGCGAAGCGCGCCGCTATGGCTGCGCCTGCGGCCCGTCCGGAGGACGAAACAGGCATCCGCTGTCCCGGGATCACTCGGGTGGTGCGGTCCGGTCTTCAAGTTCCCGCAACCACGTGGCAACCTCCTGTACGAGTACCTCCTCCGAACCCCGGAACATATGGCCGGCGCCCGCAACCTCGACCTGCCGGTAGGCCTGGTTGCCGGCCTTGCGGGCCGCCGTGGTACGTGCATCTGCGGTTTTCACGATGCCGGGCAGATCCTGCTCGCCATAGAGGTCCAGCACCGGATGGTTGATCTTCTCCAGATAGCCCAGGGTGTCGCCGTTGCCATCACGGTGGACGCCCGACAGGCCCACGGCGACCATGCCCTGCAGCTGCGGTACGCTGGCCTGTGCGACCCAGAAGGCAGCCATCTGGCTACCGAGACTGTGGCCGAGGATGACAATGTGATTCACACCCTGTTGCCGCAGAAAACGGATACCGGCATCGATGCGGGGCGGTACCTCGTCGAAGACGGGGAAGTAGTTGCTGATTTCGGCACCGGCTTGCAGCACCGGCATCTGCAGGGAAAGGGTGGACCAGCCGTGCTCCGGCAACTGCTCGCGCAGCGGGCTGATGACGTCCGGCCAGTCGGGATGCACACCCACGCCGTGGAGCAGGATCACCGCCCCTTGCCGTTCGCCCTCGGCCTCGGTCCAGATGGCCAGAAACCGGTGATCGCCGGCCTCGAGCCACTCGGGTACACCCACCAGGATGGCATCGACCGTCTGGTCGGCCCAGCGTTTCTCGCGTTGCAGGTCGGACGCCATGAGCGGATGGGTGACCAGCAGCAGGATGGTGTTCAGCAGGCAGGTTGCCAGGAAACCGGGTCGGTTCATGGTGTGCTCCTTTCGTGTTGCCCTTTACCCGGAAGTCTTGCCGATGGCCGTCGCTGCGTCAACGGCCGCGCGCGGGATTTCCGCGGGTATCCGGAGGAACCGTTTTCCTCCGGACCGGTCAAGGAGTAAGGTATCGGTTTCGTATGACCCTGAACGGTGACACGACTAGATGCTGATTGATGCACGTAATCTGACGGACCGGACGGCGCTGCAGGCGGACCTGGCCATTATCGGTGCCGGGCCCGCCGGGATTACCCTGGCGCGCGCGTTTGCGCACAGCGGCATTCAAGTGGCTGTGGTGGAGGCAGGTGGCCTTGATCCGGACCCGGCGGTACAGGCGCTTTATCAGGGAGAAAGTGTCGGTATCGAATACCCGCTGACCGCCACGCGGCTGCGCTATTTCGGTGGCAGTTCGAACCACTGGGGCGGCTACTGCCGCCCCCTGGATCCAATCGATTTCGAGGCGCGTGCGTGGGTGCCCTACAGCGGCTGGCCGTTTACGATCGAGGAACTCCTGCCATACTACCCGCCGGCGTGCGAGCTTGTACAGGTCGCCCCCGGCCGTTTCGACGATACGGAATACTGGGAGGCGGCAGGTGGCCAGGAATTGCCTGCCTTCGCGACCGGGCGGTTGCGCCCCCAGTACGTACAGTTCAGTCCGCCGACACGGTTTGGCAAGCGCTACCGCCCGGAGCTGGAGCAGTCCGACACGATCCGGGTGCTGCTGAATGCCAATGTGGTGAATATCGGGGCGGCAGGGGAGGGCCGCACGGTTACGCAGCTCGATATTCGCACCCTGAACGGCCTTTCCCACTCGGTGCAGGCACGCTGTTACGTACTGGCAACCGGTGGTCTGGAAAACGCCCGCCTGCTGTTGCTCTCGAATGCGGTGGTTCCGGCGGGTCTGGGCAACCGGCACGATCTGGTGGGGCGGTTTTTCATGGAGCATCCCCATCTTTCCGGATTCGGCGAGATCGTGGTGGCCGACCTCGGGCGCTTGCCCCGTATCTATCGGGAACGGATCAGCGCCGAGGGCCGCTCTGCCCAGATGGCGTTCAATCCGACCGCGTCCTTCCTGCGCGAACAACAGCTGCTGAATGCCACCTTCATGGTCGGGGTCGCGGGTGAGTACCGCACAGACGCAAAAGCAGAGGTTGGTAGGGACAAGGCCGCAGCACATACCGACATGCTGCTGGCGGCACGCCCCTTTCTCGCCGCCGGTGAGGGGGCGGTGAAATCGCAGGATCCGGACTATCTCGGCAGCTGGCTGGGTATCGGCTGTGCTTGCGAGCAGGTGCCGAACCCCGCCAGCCGGGTCAGTCTGTCCGGCGAGCGGGATGTGCTCGGTCTGCCGAAGATGAAGCTGGATTGGCAACTGACCGAACAGGGCCGCCGCAGCCTCCTTGTACACATGCGTTCGCTGGCGCTCGAGTTCGGTGCGCGCGGCATGGGGCGGATGGCTCTGAATGTCGAGGATGACGGGCGCTGGCCCGAGCAGGTCAGCGGCGGCAGTCATCATATGGGTACCACCCGCATGAGCGACGACGCCCGGCAGGGCGTCGTGGATCGCAACGGCAAGGTCCACGGCATGGACAACCTGTACGTGGCGGGCAGTTCCGTGTTTCCGACCAGCGGTGCTTCGAATCCGACATTGACTCTCCTGGCGCTGACACTGCGGCTTGCAGATCACCTGAAGGAGTACTACCGATGAGTACGATATCCACCACCCGGGAGCATGTGATCCTCGCACGCGGCTGCAACCGCCGTTCATTCCTGCTCACGGTACTCGCCGGGGCGATCGCTGCCGGTTTCCCGACCGGCCCCGGGATGGCGAATGCCGCTGCCGGCGGCTGGCCAGCCTGGCTGAGTGAGATCACCGGAGAACACGACGCGGTGGTGCGTCTCGGCAAGGCGTACCTTGCGGCCCATCCCGGGGAGCAGGACGCCGGGTTCCTCATCGTGGCCATCGAGCGCGCGGCCACCAGCCGGCTCGGCTCCGATACCGCGGCCGGTGCCGATCCGGAGCGGGTCGTGGCCGCACTCCGTCAGGTGGTGCGCGGCGAGTATATCCGGGGGGATGTGGTACTGGTCAATCGGTGGATCTTGAGCACCACCGAGGCGCGCTTGTACGGGCTGGTGGCGGCACTGGCGGATTGAGGTGCCACAACAGGCGGTTATTCAACGGGACATCCGGGGTGCAGGGCTCCATGACGAAGGTACCTTCCCTACGGGGAATGACTGCGACCCTTCGGCCTGGTCTGGTTACAGGCAGCAGCTGCAAAGTATCCCGACATTCCACCATGGGTTCATGCCCCCTTTGAAGGGAACGGGACAGTGAGGGGATAGGAGTACTAGCAGGCTGTTGAAAACAGTTTCAGGCGAGCGCAAGACAAGGCACAAATTGGCGAAACAGCGCAGTGTACACGCCAGTACATGAGCATTTTGAGCTGATTGGTAACGCCGTATGGTGCCGCATGAGGGTTTTTCAACAGCCTGCTAGAAGGCGAGTTCCTCGATCCTGAGGTCGTGTTCGCCATCCGCAAGTGTCTTTTTTATATTCACCGGAATGCCGGTGTGTTCGTCGTTATCGTCGGCCAGGTTGATTATGGGATGTGAATCGTAGGGGACCTTGTCCGGATCCAGAAGCAGTACCACTGTTGGCCGCAGGCGCAATCCCGGGTTTTGGGAGATAACCACTCCGACTTCACCGCTGCTGAGTTCCACGAGTGATCCGGTTGGATAGGTACTGAGAGCCTGAATGAAATGCTTGATGACCAGTTCGGAAAAGTAGCGTCCCTGTTGCTGAAACAGCAGATAGATGGCGTTCGATGGCGAGATGGCCTTTGCATAGGGTCGGGGGGAGGTGACGGATACATAAAAATCGATAATGCCTGCGATCTGTCCCAGCAGGGGTATCTGGTATCCTTGCAGGCTGGCAGGATAGCCACTTCCGTCGAGCCGCTCATGGTGGGTGTGGACGATGTTGATCACGTCAGCTGAAATATCGTTCTTGCCGGATAAAATGCGTACGCCGTGCTCCACGTGGGATTTCATCACCGCCCACTCGTCTTCCGACAGCCGGTCTTCCTTGTGCAGTATTTCGCCGGGCAGTGCTGTCTTGCCAATGTCCATTAACAGGGTACCGGTCGCCAGGGCGTTTAACTTGTCTCGTTCCAGCCCCATTTCCCGCCCCAGGGTCGTGGCCCACACGGATGCGCTGAGTGAATCCCGGTAGATTTGCGAGTCGTATTTCTTGATACGGGTCAGCCAGATGTAGGCGTCCGGATTACGCTCGATACTGTCGACCATGAACTCGATGGACTTCTTTATTGCCGGCATCTTGAGTTCCCTGTCCTCCAGCAATGCAGTTTCGATCTCCATCATCAGGTTGTAGATTTCATTATGAGATACCTGGACGGCACGTAGTTCCTCCCTGGCGGCAATCGATACCTGGTAGTGTTTGCGGCCAATCACGTCCGAGTAATCCGGCTCGGGTGTCGGGGTCCTGGGCCGGGTGTTGAGCTCGATCTCCTCGTCCGGTTCCATGATGTACACATTACGGCAGATCTTTTGCAGCTCGTCGATTTCCTTCTGATCCCGTACAGGAAAGCCCTGGAACAGAAACGGGGTTTCACTCCAGGGACGGTCAAGGCTGGAGATGAACATTCCAATCTCGACATCAGCTGAACTGATTTTCTTTACCGGCATGGCATGATTTCCTTTAGTGTTGCCAACAGAACCCGAATGGAGGTATTCCCGGACTGTAAGGCCGGGACATCTCTATAGCGGCACGGCGCGGATTTTTTATATACGGAAATTTCCCTCACGATAGGCCATGGCAGGTTGCGCGGATATTCCAGGAAGTTAATTCCGGACAATACATGCACGGGAATAACGGGGCGATGAAAGCTGGTCCGGGCGGAACCCGCCAATGTCCTGCACTGGCTTTTGTCACGGTTTCCGGGACCTGACCTTTCGGCCGGCAACCGGTCAGGCAGATTTCCCGATCTTGCTTTTCTGCAGCTGCAAGGCCGGACGCAGGGTCATGTGTGGGTCGTTGATAAAGAGAGTACTGTTGCCATCTAAGGTGTCAAGTACGACGATGCTGATATTCAGTTTGCCGCTGCTCAGTGCGGCGATGATGTCGGCAAAGGTGATTCCGGCCTGCAGCTCAAATACCACTCCCAGGGATTCACCCCGGCAAATGCCATCATGCGCTGTTTCGCCACCGGCTTTGTTGGGGCAGTCCCGGACTGCCTGAAAGGTGGTGGAGTCGTGATACGGTCGGGGTACCGATTGGCAGCTGCCTGTCGTGGTCAGGCAGGTGTCTGGTTGTTCTTCAGCCGCTTCTGCATCCATCACAATTTGCACGGATAGGGAGCAAAGATCTCCGTCGTTGAAGTAAATCCTGGTGATGCAGCCGGTGCCCGGTTCATGGTTGTAGAAGGTGAACTTTACCTGGCGAACACTTATATCGATAACATCCACGAAGTAGTATGACCGGTCGATGCAAGCATTCGCGGTCTCATTGCCGGTAATGTTTTTTAATCCCAGCCTGATTTCCCCTGCCGGCCTTTCATCACCGGTGGTGAATAAAAATGATCGCGGTGTGCTCAGCAGGCGGGACCTGATCACTTCATACTTCCCTGAATAAAAATATATGCATCGAGATTCATCGTATTCAGGTCTTCTGTGATTAGTCTAGCACGGTGGCAAAACTCCGACTATCCGGTAAATTACTTACAGGTATTGGAAAACCGGTAATAATTTGATCCAGGTCAAACAGATCGATCCTGCTATCCCATTGCAGGTGTGTGTGGATCCGGTAACACCAGGCAAGATCAGGAGATCTCCGGGTACTGCGTTTGTTGATCAGGTGTCCCTCGCATGCAGGAAGGTTGATTGTATTTCGCATCCAGGGGCAGGGCCCTGTCCAGGAGGCTGTCGCTGCCCTTTGCAAGCGTCTGTGGATATGCGGCTGATTAACGCGTTTTTTACAGGATATGTTTGGAGTATCATCCGCGGGTGGTTGCATAGAACACAGCTGGAAATCACGGCGGTAGAGACGGTTCTGGGGGGAATGCATGGGGCTTTCATGGCAAGACAGTATCTATAAGCAACGTGAAGAACTGGCACGGTTGCTCTGTGAACCCCTGGTACAGCTGGCTGACAAGTGCGCACCATTCTGGGGCGATCGAGACCAGATGAACACGATACTCAGGGAAAGTTTCCCTGACATCCCGTTTTGCACCTACCTCTATATAATTGCTACTGACGGCGTGCAAATCAGTGATGACGTGGGTCGAAAGGGGACCCTGTGCGACTACTTTGGACACGACCTCTCACAGCGGCCCTATATGGAGGAGGCAATACCATCCTGGGGTTATCTGCTGTCTGATGCCTATATCAGTGTGCATGGCCAGCGGCCCTCGCTGACTGCCCTGCAGGTGGTGGGTTCAGCCTCCGGCAATCTCGGCTACCTGGCCGCGGACTTCGACTTGCGCAACCTGCCGGTGACGCTGGAACTTTATGAGGAGCCCGGCTACTGGCGACAGATCAAGGGAGATCCGGCTATTCGGGGAACGGTCTTTCAACAGGCCCGCGTCGAGAGTCCGATGGACCGGAATCTGGTGAAGGCCTGCTCCATACTGGAGGAACTGTTGACGGAACGTGGAGTATTCCAGTGCCAGATCCACTTCTCGAGCAGCCAGGCCACCATCTGGGTGGTGGATGACCCCTTCCGCTACAGAATACTGGATAACGAGGTGCTGACCGATCCGGATATCTGCCTGGTTTACCCGTTACAACCCTATCCCGCCGATGCCTTGATCCCACAGGCGGATATCGCCCGAATACTGGCCACCATGCGGGACCTGCGCATGGCCGACGAGACCCTTTACCTGCGGATGTCTTCGATCAATATCTATAACGGCATGATCAGTATGACCTTTTCCTGTGACGGCTCACACTACATGCGCTTCGACGAGTTCCTCCACAAGGATACCTCCTTCTGGTTCGGATCGGCGGCTTGATCCGGTCCGGGGATTACCGCAGGCAGGTTTGCGAACGCGGTTCAACCCGCGCCGCTGCCCGCTGTGCAGCCAGGACTGGAACAACCCGGTGCACGCCGGGAACTTCCCTCGAGACTGTAATTAAGCCCACAAAATGGGCTATTCTATAAAATAACCGCGTACTATGCGGTTGTTTTACACGGTATTGAACGATAGCGAGGTAAGCAATGAAAGCGATGATCAAAATCGTGGCTGCCGTTGTAATCACCGGCATGGCGGTACTGGGGTTCAACAGTGCCAATGCCTGGTGGAACACTGACAACGATCGTTGGCGCGACGGTCCCTGGTATGGTAGATATCCGGATTATGGCTGGGGCGGATACCCGGGTTATGGCTGGGGTGGATACCGGGGTTATGGCTGGGGCGGATACCCGGGTTATGGCTGGGGTGGATACCCGGGCTATGGAGGTGCCGAGAGGATCGAGATAATCACTGCGCCCACTAATCCCACTAAGCCCGAGGCGGATATTCCCCGGTAGGCGTAGGCCCTATGCAATGCATCCGACACGCCATGCAGACATTGTGGGCGCTCTGGCGCTCCGCGCAGTGGAGAGCCGCGGCGACCTCAGGACGGCCGGGGCGCAATGGCTGCCGCGTTAGCGAGTCGATTTTGGCGACCTGGATGTCCCAAAATCTTTCATGAGGTAGCGGCACGCTTGGAATGAGTCAAGGAGCACTCAATACATGATTATCAAACAGTAGAGACCGGGGCCGGACTGCGCGATCCGGATCAGGGACCCTCGTGCCTGCGAATCGGCAGTCCGGCCCGTATCACGGCGGCAGCTTCTTTGAATCCGTCCCGCTGGCTGTTCCGAACCGGGGCCCGGCAGAACCTGTCTTGCTGTATGGGTCAATATCACCTTGAAGAGGTGCTAGGACTTGCCATGATTCACGTTTGGTTCCGTACCCCACCGGGGTGATGTCGCAGCAGGTTTTTGCCGGATGTGGGCTTCTCCTGACTTCTCTTTCCGGTGTCTTGCCCCTTCGGCATGGTCACGGTTGGCATGCCGTGGTGGCCACTACGTCTGGCATCACACCGGTCAGGGGCTGGTCCCGGTGGTTGCGCGGGTGCAGAGAAGTTAATTGATCAGGATGTCAATGCTCTGAAAATCATCGTCCCCCCGCCTGCCTGATGCTGGAATCACTCACATCCTTCCCGGTTGCATTGGCGTCGAGTTTTTCTCTCATCGGGTTGGCAGAAATCGGTGATAAAAGCCAGCTCGTCTGCATGACGCTGGCCGCACGCTACCGGGGTTGGCCCGTGCTCCTGGGTGCAACCCTCGCCTTTGCCCTGCTTAATTTACTGGCGGTACTGTTTGGTGCCGCGGCCGCCCACTGGCTGCCGGAAGAGCTGATGGCTGCACTGGTGGGTGTTTTATTCCTGGCTTTCGGCCTGCATGCATTACGCAATGCCGGAGACGCGGATGACCTGCCATTACGTGATGAACGGACCGACAATCACGGTATCTTCATGACTGCCTTCCTGCTGATCGCCCTGGCCGAGTTCGGTGACAAAACCCAGCTGGCGGTTGCCGGCATGAGCAGTACCGTGGATCCCGCTGCCGTTTGGCTGGGGGCCACACTGGCTTTGGCGGGAACATCAGGATTCGGCGTCTGGGCGGGGCGCACGTTACTGCAACGTATCCCGCTTGTCTTGCTGCACCGGTTGAGTGGGCTTTTTTTCATCCTGCTAGGTCTGGTGGCACTCGCCAGCCTGTTATGGTGACCGGAGGTAAAATGATCCATCCATATTCCCCGGGATTACACGGGAAATCTCTACGAACTTTCTGCGTATAATATTCCGCGAATCGCTTCTCCGGATACCGCGCCCATTCCGAAAACCATCATGCACAGACATTCGCTGGATCAGTGGCAGCACGCTCACGATTTCAATATCGACACCACAGAGGGTGAGAGAAAGACGCGCCTGGTGGTCGTGTTGACGGCCTGTATGATGGTCATCGAAGTAACGGCGGGCTATGTCTACGGTTCCATGGCACTGTTGGCCGATGGCTGGCACATGGGCACCCATGTGGCGGCACTGGCGATCTCGGTATTTGCCTATCGCTATGCGCGCCTGCATGCCGAGAATCCGCACTACAGTTTCGGTACCGGCAAGGTAAGCGCCCTGGGCGGATTCGCGAGTGCGATTGCGCTTGCCGTCGTGGCCTTGCTGATGGGGATGGAATCGGTGCACCGGCTGCTGTCTCCGCAGGCCATTCATTTCAATGAGGCTATCCTGGTGGCCGTCATTGGCCTTGTCGTCAATCTGGTAAGTGCCTGGCTGCTCCAGGAAGGGCATCATCATGCCCACCATCACCCTGGACAGCACACCCACCAGGATCACAACCTCAAGGCCGCCTATCTGCATGTGCTGGCCGATGCCCTGACGTCGGTGCTTGCCATCATCGCCCTGATAACCGGAAAATATCTCGGCTGGATCTGGCTGGATGCCTGTATGGGACTGGTCGGTGCAGCGCTGATAACCCGCTGGGGCTATGGCCTGATGCAGGAAACCAGCGGCGTGCTGCTCGACAGCAGTCCGGGTCAGGAGATGCTGACGCGAATCCGGAGGATTATCGAGTCGGACGCGGACAACGAGATTGCGGACCTGCATGTGTGGCGGGTCGGACCCCGGGATTTCAGCGCCATTGTCTCACTGGTGACCCACCATCCGCGGAATCCGCAGTATTACAAGACACTGCTTGGTGAAGTATCCGAACTCGGGCATGTCACCATCGAGGTCAATCACTGTACCCGGGAGTCCTGCAGGGCCAATACCTGATCTTCAGCCGGTGATGCCTGCCGGGACAACTCATGCCCGAATGGTTTTTTCCGGCAGGCGCGTGGCTGCCGCGGCGGGTGTCCACTACTCGTGATACCACGTCGGCTCATAGGGGATGGTGAGGTCATAAAGGTGCACGCTGCCATCCTCGCTGGCACCGGCTATGTAACGGCCATCCGGGCTGAAGCGCACATTCCAGCCACACAGTGGTTGCGGGGTCAGCCGTCTGTTGACCATCCCGCTGGCGGCATCGGTTACCAGTATTCTGGAATCGGTAATCCGCCCGATACTGACCATCTGCCGGCCATCGGGGCTGTAATCGAGGGAGACGATGGCACCGGTGTGCTCCGTGTCCCGAACCTGCAGCTCACCGGAAGGCAGGTTCCACAGAAAGATCCTGAACCAGCTGCTGCCCGCAAGTTGCCGGCCATCCGGGGAGAAGCGCAATTCAAAGATTCTGCCGGGAGGGGGCTGTATTGTCTGCACCGGCCGTAGCTGGTCGTCCAGCAGGAGCACACCCCGGTCCGCCGTCGCTACCGCTACCCACTGCCTGCCGGGTTCCGTTGCCACCGAGAGAACTTCCGAACCGAGCTCTGCAGCGGCCAGCCTTTCGAACCCAGGAAAGGAAAAAGACTGGACCCTGCCGCTGGAGTCACCGGTAATCAGGCGTTGCGGTTCTGGTAGCATGGCGATTCCGGTAATGTCACCGCTCCGGATTGCCGCCTTGACGCTGCGGGAAGGAATGTTCCGCAGCAGAAGCCTGCCCTGCTCGTCGCTACTCAGGATGTGATCTTCATCAGGCCATAGCAGCCCGCTGATTGCGTCATTGCTGCCCGGCAGTACGGCCAGGAGAACGCCGGAGGGCAGCGACCAGATCTTTACCTCGCCGTTCAGGCCGCCACTGGCAAGTCGGGAACCGGAAGGATTGAACGCCAGTCGTCTGGCACCGAACGGGTGGACCTCGTGCAGTTTCAGCTGCGGTCCCTGTGACAGGTCAAAACCGGCGCAGCCGCTAACGATGACCATAGATACCAGCGATAACAGCCACGGCGGGGCACGCAGGATGTTGCCTGTAAGGATCGTCGCCGACTTTCGACGGGAAACAAGGTATGACGATATTTGCCGGTAATGCCGGTGCGCTCGCGGCTGAATGCAGGTGGGTGATTGCATGTGCCTGTACTCTTCAACAGAGGGCTGGAATAATAGGTGATCACCCGGATCGGTGGTACCCTGTAGCAGGCGGCGTGGACTCGCTGCCGGGACTGCCTCCCGGCCTGCCCACTGACGGCAGCCTTGCTACAGGGGAGCCGCGAACATTGCGTCTGCCCGCCTTCCTGCAGTTTCGTACGGTCTACCTGCATCCCGCATGATGGCAAATGAATACCCTGCGCATGATGAATCCCGCAAGCACAATCTGCACTAAATCCCGTGGCCGGCAGATCCTCACTGTTGGATTGATACTGGTTGCAGCGGCATGGGGCAGGGGCGGTGCCGCGGATGGCCCGATCCCGTCGGAAGCGGCCCTTGTGGTGGCGGTCGCACGGGGTTTCGACTGGATCGCACAGCACCCGGCAACACTGCAGGATGGCGGCCTTGTCGATATCATCGATGAGGGTGTCGGCTCCCTGGTACTGTACAACCTGGCCCCGGACCCTGGCAGCCGTGCGCAATTCGCGGTGCAACTGCGTGACCGTGTGGGAGACCTGGAGCAGTTACCCGAATTTACGCACTGGGTAAAACAGCCACGCAAGCCGTTGATCGACCATTATCACCTCGTCCTGGCGGCACACCTGATGCAACGCGCGGGAAAACCCGGTGCGCTGCAGCCGGAAATCGTGGCCCGGGCGCAGCGGGCACTCGTGGCCACACCACAGTCCGATCCCACCCAGCGGTTAACCATTGCCCTGTTTCTTTCCCACCTGGGGGAGGACCCCGGCATTTCCCTGCCGGCCGCATTGTCCCGCAGCCGCATTGATCGTATCGCCCGCGGCCAGCCGCCCGTTCTGCCCGGGATGGCTGCGCCTCCCCGGCTACGGCAGCTTGCCAACTTCGAACTCTATGCCCTGGCTCACGAGATCATTGCCCTGACCGATTTCGGGGGTATGCCACTTGAGCCCTGGCTTGCGGACCGGTGTGCGGCAGTGGTCCGGTTTCTCGTGGACGCCGTTGGCTGGGCCGGCGCGACGGGGAATGTGGACCTCGCGTCCGAACTCCTGGTGAGCATCCGCTTCCTGAAGGAACCCTTGAGCGCAACCGCGGAGGAAAATCTGCGCGACTTTCTGTACCTGCTCGTGAAACGCCAGCGGCCGGATGGCAGCTGGGGCACCTTTCCCACGCAACGCCGGAACAAGGCGCGCCACGCCGTATTCACGGCAACCACGGCACTGTGGGTCTACCTCTACACACCCGGTGAGTGATGGCGGGGTTTACCTGTGCGCGGTTGCCCCGGCGCTGTATCCTGCCTGCGGCAGGGAACCGGCTGCCGGGATGTACACCGCCCGGTGGATCGGTAGAATCAGCGTTCCGGTTTGACCGTTTACTTTGAAGTGTCCTGCGCCGGCCAAACGGGTAGCAGACAGCCGGTAATTTCGCACGCAGGCACGCAGGCAACCAAAAGGAGTGTCACTCTTATGTCCGATAAAAGCACCCCGGAACTACGCGACGAGCTCCATGAACTGACTGGCGCCGTTGATATCCTGATCATACTGCGAGAGGAAATGGAACAGTGGCTGGAAGAAGCCCAGGATCCGTCGAAGCAGGAGACTCTGGAAAATGTAGTCGGGCACCTGGAAGCCCTCGAGGTGGAATATACCCGGCGCCGCAAGGCGGCCGAAAACCGGTTGGGGCGGTGAGGCCTGCAATGCGATGGTTACCCGGGTTTTCAGTGACCCATCGCGAGAGAAGTCAGCAGATCCTGTTTTTTGTATACCTGGTAGGCGGTGAACAGTCTGCTGTCCAGCGGCTTGCCGGAAACACCACGGACCAGGAATATCCGGCGATTCTGAAAATCCTTTACTGCGACCGGAATACCTTGCAGATCGTCCATCAATATCCGGGTGCGGTTGCCCGTGTTGCCGGTCAGTTGTTGCGCGGAACTGGAAACATTTCGTATGAAATCCATCATGGACATCATGGTGGCGAAGTCTCTGGCGGGTATACCGGCGCTGGCGGTTGTCGTCATACAGACCTCGGCAACTGGCTGGCGCCCCCTCAGCAGCAGGTGTGCCTGGCAATTGAAGCCGGCCACGGTTTTCCTGCCACGCGCCTGTAACCGTATACCTTCGAGGTCTGGCAGCATGTCGGCTGCCGGGATGCGAATCAGGCTTTCCATCTGCTCCTCCAGCCGGGCGCGCTGTGCGGGCGCCATGGCGTGCAGCCGGGTGCGGAGATTCTCGCGCATGGTCGCCACCATCCCGGCATACCTTTCCAGCAGGTCCTGATTGATCTCGCGGTATTCCCGGTTGGCCTGATTCACGAGGATACCCGTGTTACGCGCCCTGTCATACAGCACATAATCGGACCGGCCGGGCAGGGTCATGCGCACCATGTTGCCCTTTACCTGGATTGCCGTGTTGATGGCATCCGGTGAACCCTCGATTTCGAGCGTGGTGTCGGCCCTGATCGTCATTGACGGCAACAGGGCTGACAGCATGAACAATGCCGATGTGAGAAACTTTGCACCCATGGTCTATGATCTCCTGCGGTAGTAAGCCGGATACCAATTGTAACCACATCATGGATGGCGGGCATCTCGCTCGTGTTACGGCCCGTGGCAACCGCGGCGGTTGCATCCGGAATCACTGGCCGGCAGGTGCGGGTGCGCCGTACCGGATGCTTTACCCGGACACCGCCATCCCTGTTACCGTCTATGTGCTCATCGCACGGACGCCGGCACTACCGGCATGTCGTATCTCGTAGCCACCGGCTTTGGCCGGTAGCCGGATTACTCTTGACAGGTAATCAAAACCGTTGTCACCCAGGGCGGTATTGCAGCTGCCGGAGAATCGGGCATCTTGCCGGCAGCTGTGTTACCAGAGAGTACGCTCCAAGCAGAAATCCTGGTGTAGTTGTTGAGCCGCTATTCTGCCTGATCCGGTACTCCCTCCGCGGTTGCGGGGTAATTCTCCAGCCTCATGGTATCGAGGTAGAATTCAACGGGGCTGGTGATATCAATCGCAAATAACATCAGCCCGGCAATTCGCTTCAAATCCATGCTGCGGTCAGCAGGAGCATACTGAATTGACGCCATTGGTATGCGAAATACATTCTCGCCTGGCATTACCCGTAGTTCGAGGTTGAATCTGTCGGAATAGGCCTGATCATGAAGCTGATCGTGAATACGCAGGACCAGGTCAAAGGGCCGGGTTTCACTCGAATAGAGGGTGAACCGCAGGTTGGCAAATGCCGACCAGTCCGGATATGGCTCGATGACCGCGATGCCGGGATACCTTTCTGGTTTCAGTACCAGACGCGCAACGTGCTGGCCCGACACCGATGTCCACCGCTCCGGCGCGGGTACGAGCGCCAGGGTGGCATGATTGAACTGCAGGAATGTTCCTGACCAGTCGGCACCGGGGTCGATGATGACGGGAAATGCGCTGTCCCGCTGCAGGCTGACCATGATCTGCTGCCCCAGCGGGACCAGCCCCCCCAGAAACAGGCAACATCCCAAGGCCATCGTTCCGGCACGCAGCCCGTTGTGTTGCCGGTGCCAGACAGATACCAGTCTCGAATCGATGCCGGCGTAGATACTCAGAGCAGCGATGATCCCTGCCAGATCACGCAACACATCAGAGACGCTGGGGTCGCGATGCGATAACAGCTGCCCAAGCTCAATGAAGATTCCGAGTGCAAGGCTTGCAATACCGGCCAGCGGGTATGCGAGTAGCGGATTGCCGCGGACTAACGGGAAGCTTTCCCTCAGGATAAACAGTATCGCAAGCGCCAGGCAGCCAAACAGTGGCGTATGCCCGGTATTCTGGAGTTCGCGCCACAGCAGGCTGTTACCCGGCAGTTGCCAGAAGGTGATGGCGGCGACGATGGTGACAGTAATCGACAGTGAAAGCGTAAGCATGCAACGGCGCTTTGGCACAGCCATGATGGTTTCCCGGCAGGTTCGGTATGGTAGAAACAACCGCATTCACGTGACAGCTTTCCTGTAATCCGTTAAAGATAACATATGGTAAATCGGGCTTTTCACTCACCACCGGGGTGTGCTGTGCGACACACTGCCGGTTGCATGCGGCATTCTGGATCATGTGCCATACCTGTGCGGGGGATTGCGACTGCCGGGTGTGGCACGCCAGCGCTGGCAGATACCGCAAGGTGTTGAGGTAATGAAAGGAACGCCAGGGCTGTATAACACAACCCGTATCTTCATGCGGTCGCTGCCGAGATCCCTGCTCCTGTCCATCCTGGGGGTTGTGTTCTCTGCGGGTTGCATGGATAGCGGTCCACGACAAGAGATCGCAGAGCGGATTGCGCAGATTGACAAGGCGCGGCTGAAAAGTCACGTTGTGGCGCTGACAGCGCCGGGGCCCCGTTCCGCGGATCGCGTGCACACCATCCGTGATTCCGTGAACTACATCAAGGCCCAGCTCACACAGTATGGTTATCGACCGTTTGTGGAACTCGTTGGCACCGCTGTGCCGGTTCGCGACGGTCACTATGCCTTCGTCAACATTCTTGCAGAACACCCCGGTGCAGGGGTCTTCGCCCGGGTCCTGGAACTGGGCGCACATTATGACACCGTGGAGGGAAGTCCCGGGGCCGATGATAATGCCAGCGGCGTCGCGGCCATGCTGGAAATTGCACGGGTCATGGCGGGACTCCGCCTACGTCAACAGGTACGCTTTTGTTTTTTTGCCCTTGAGGAAACGGGGCGGGACGGAAGCCGGTCACATGTCCGGCAGATCCGTGAACACAACGAAAACCTGGAAGGAGCCATTATCCTGGAGATGATTGGTTACGCCACAGACCGGCCTGATTCGCAGGCGACACCGGCAAGGGTCCCATTATTATTCTGGCCCCCGGCCTCGGGTGATTTTGTGGCGGTGGTGGGTAATTTCCGTTCCGGAGGACTGGGCAACCGTTTCGAGCAGGCGGCGGCGATCTATGCACCGGGCCTGTCTTACTTCAGCGCCAACCGCCTGGGGGGGTTCTTCCAGGACGCCATGCGCAGTGATCACAAACCGTACTGGGACCAGGGCCATCGGGCGATTATGCTCACGGATACAGCCAATTTCCGCAATCCCCATTACCACCTGCCGGGCGACACGACGGAGACCCTGAATTTCGACTTTCTGCGAAAAATTGCCCAGGCGGTAGCCGCCACACTGCTGGAATGGGCGGAGCCGTTGGCCGCGGATGATGCTACAGGGCCCGGGCTATGAAGCCCCGCGAGGCGCCTGCCGGTCCAGACAGGGCGGCTAAGGCCGGATCCGGCCGCCCCTGTCCTGCCGTCATTCCGTGACGTTGATCGGCAGCGCGGTAGTGTACTTCATCTGTTCCATGGCGAAACTGGAGGTGACATTGGATAGCTCGATACGGTCGACCAGTTTTTTGTAAAACCGGTCATAGGCCTCGATACTGCTGACCGCCACGCGCAGCAGGTAGTCGATTTCCCCGCTCATTCGGTAGATCTCCATGACCTCCGGGAGGTCATGAACCGCCACGGCAAAGCGCTCAATCCATTCCCTGGTGTGCTGATCGGTCTTGATCGCCACAAAGACCGTGACCGCGGCGTTGACCTTGCGGGGGTTCAGCAATGCCACCCGGCCCTGGATGAAGCCACCCGCTTCCAGTTTTTGAATCCGCTTCCAGCAGGGTGTGACCGACAGCGGTATCTGTGCGGCAATCTCCTTGACCGTCAGGCTGGCATCCGTTTGCAGGAGGTTCAGAATTTTTCTGTCTGTAGCGTCCATGTAATAAAATACTTCGTTAAATATATTAAAAAGAAATAAATACTTATTAAAGTTATTATAAACGATAAATAAATAATTATTTACTACAAAAAAGAAATTAACAAGAAATTTCATATAGACTGGAATCGGTCGTTATACGGTTAGCAAGACTGGAGAGTGCATATGGAATCGATATCACAACCGCTGGAAATCCTGGGATTGCCGTCCTATGTCGGGAGCTGGAGTGCTGCCGGTATTCCCGGGTTCATCGCGGCAGTATTCAACCGCTGGCAACGTGAGCAGGGAAATCTTCCATCGAGCTTTGTGCTGGTTACTTGCCCTCTGGTGGAAATAAATGCCATCGGCGGGCTCCCTACCCGGGTCAGGGAACTGACAAATCCACGCCTGCGTTTCCAGCATTTTACCGGTTGCCACAAACCCTATACCGTCATCCTGCTAGTGGGCGAAGATGCCGAGGCGCGCCGTGAGGAAATCCAGAAACTGCTATCGTGGTCGGAAGGCTATCGGGTGGAGCTCGGGGGCGCGGTAACGCGTTTGTGGTTCATTGAGGCGGTCGAGGAACGGAATGATGCCGTCGAATACCAATGAAAATCATGGGGTGAGCGGCATCGCTCGAGGCGAGGCAGGTCCAGCTGCAGGATACCGGTTACCCATGCCGCACACGAATGCGTTAACCGAGCACCAGATTCGCAATGAAGTCTGCGCGGGTGCGGGTTCGTTGGGGGAATGTGATGGTATTGAAGGCAAGACGAATCCAGGTTACCGACAGGCGGCAGGATTACGAAATGCCCGGGGTGCCATTCAAGGACAGCAACGGGGCGACCATAACGCGTAACCGCAGGAAAATTCCGAACCGGCGGCTAAGCAATCTGCAGCGTGACTGGCTTGACCGCGAATCACCATAATTCCGCATCATTTCGGTACTCGCTCATCCACCGCCGGATTTCCCCGATAAGGCACATTTATATACTTTGTAAGGTTTTCCAGATTTCTGTCTGAGATTTCTTACATTTGGCGGGCTGGACAGTAACTCGAACATTATATAACATATTGTATTATAAATAAAAAAATCTGCAGGCTTGTAATTTGCATAAATAATCCCTGCGGAGATGGGCAGAACCGGCCGCATTATGCAAATGAACTCATGTGGGAGATGAGTATGAAAGACAGAAGGATCAATTCTGTTGACCGGCGACAACAAAAAAATATGCCGGAGACCCCGTTCAAGGATAGCACGGGGGCTACCGTTCGGGAGAACCGCAGATTAATCCGGGACCGGCGGGTGAGCAGCACGGATGAGCTATGGGCAGACGAGGAAAAATTGGCCTCATCATAATCATCATCACCCGGCTCCTGCAGTAGATCGGATAGCGGTTAAACGGTGATACCAGCCCCGATGTGAGTACTGGCTTCCAGCTGGGTGGCTCAGTTGTTCGATTTCGGGTCAGGTTCCGTGTGACCGGAGCGGGGCGGGCACTGGCGGGGATACCTTACAGCTGGTAGATGACCGGCAGGATCCAGCTGAATGTCAGCCACATGAGCAATGTCAGCGGGACGCCGATCCGGACAAAATCACCGAAGCTATATCCTCCTGCATTCATCACCAGCAGATTGGTCTTGTAGGCCATCGGCGTCGCATAGCTCATGTTGGCCCCGAACAGGACTGCCAGTACAAACGCCTCCGGGGGAAGACCGAGTTGCCGGGCGATATTGATGGCAATCGGTGTGCCGATTACGGCCGCGGCGTTGTTGGAGATGATGTTAGTCAGCACGGCCATCAGCAGCATCAGGCTGCTGATGATTACCGTGGGGGAGGCGCCGGCCGTGAGTGACAAAAACACTTCCGCCAGGTAGCGGGTCGCACCGGTCTGGGTCAGGGCGGATCCCAGCGCCAGACTGGCGACCACGATCAGGATGACGGAAGTACTCAGTCCGTTTCGGATGTCACGCCAACCCAGACATCCCGTCACGAGCATGAGCAGGACTCCCGCAACCGCGCTGATCGCGATCGGCAGCAGGCCGGCGGCGGCTACGCTGACGATTGCCATCATGATGGCAAGTGACAGAATGGCCTTTTTTGTGTGGGGAAGATCGGCGGTGGCGTCCAGCACCAGCAGCCGGCCTTCCCGTTTCAGTTTCGCGATCTGTTCACGCGAACCCTGTACCAGAAGGACATCGCTGATCCTCAATAGCACCTTTTCCAGGCCCTGCGGCATGGATTCGATGAGCCGACCCTGACGATGGATTGCCAGGGTCGCCAATTGATAGTTGCTGGCAAAGCGGCTGTCCTCGAGCGATGTGTTCTGCAACGGGGAGCCCTGCACGACAACGATCTCCGCCAGTTGCTGGTCTTCCGCCAGTAGCGGATGGTCCTCGTCGACCTCGGCATCCTCCGAATAGAGTTTGGCCTGCAGGACCTGTTCAAATTCCTTCAGGCGCTGCGGTGTATCACGCACGGTCAGCCGGTCCCCGGCATTGATGATCACGTCCGGTAACGGCACGGTATAGGTGTTTTCGCTTTTGCGGATCTGGCTGACCCGCATCTGCCCTGCGGTCTTGTCAAGGATTTCCGATAGTGTCTTGCCAGCGGAAAAACTGTCCTCCGGGATACTCAATTGTGCGGTAAAGATGCGTGGCGAGGTGTCGGTCATCGCCGCAGTGCGCTGTGGCATGATGCGTGGCGCCACCAGCCATAAATAGATCACGCCGACCCCCCCGGCGATTGCCGCCGGTATGAAAAAATCGAACATCCCCAGTCTGCGCAAACCAAGGTCGGCGGCCACGGCGACCACCAGCAGGTTGGTTGAGGTACCGATGGTGGTGCTCATGCCGCCGACCAGGGTGGCCAGACCCATGGGCATCAAAATGGACGAGGAACTGGTTCCGGAGCGCAGTGATACGCTGACCAGTATCGGCAACAGCAGCACTACGACGGGTGTGTTGTTGACAAATGCACTCAACAGGGCGCCGAGCAACAGCGTCAGCAGCAGCGAAAACTGCGGGCTGGTCTTCCACAGCCGCGCGAGCATGCGACCCACCGGTTCCAGGGCACCGGTGCGCACCAGCCCGTGACCGGCAACCATCAATCCGCTCACTGCGACCAGGGCCTCATGACCGAAGCCCGAGAAAAAGCCGATGGTGTGCAGCTGCTGGCCATCGACCTGGAAGGGAAACAGTTCGAAGCCTACCGTCAGGGCAACCAGCACGACCAGGCTGGTGGTTTCCAGCGGTATCCGCTCGCGGGTAAACAGAAACAGTGCCACGACCGTCAGGACCAGGACTGCAATGGCATGCGGATTGAGGCTTTCGACTGGCAAAGGCGTTTCTCCGGTGCGGTTGTCTGCGGTTTCGGGTGCCGGGCAATACCACGATCACGGTGACCATACACCAATCCCCGGGTGACGGGCGAACTTCTTTACCCATGCGGAACTAACTCGACCCGGGAAAGGGTCCAAGCGTTATAATCCGCACCTCCAGCCGTTACCGGAATAGCATGGCGATTGTGAATAACAGGTTCGATAACCGTCTTTCCCGGCTGTTCGTCCGGGTACTGGTCCTGCTACCGGTAATGGCCTGGCTGGCCGGCTGCGACCGTCAGGCCGAAATCCAGACGCACAATCCGGAGCTGGTGCACCTGGTGGAGACCGCGCCGGTGGTGAGCGACAACCTCAATGTGATACGTACCCGTACCGGTACGCTGCGTGCACGACATGAGGTAAAGATCTATACCCAGGAGGAGGGCCGCATTACTGCGCTGCCGGTATACGAGGGCGATCCGGTCAGCAAGGGTGAAGTGCTGGTGCAGCTGGATGACACTCTTCTCCGTGCCCAGCTGGCACGGGCCAGCGCCATGCGCAAACAGGCGGCGCAGGACTTGAAACGCCTGCAGGAACTACGCGGCAAAAAACTGGTGTCCGAGGACGAGTTCGCCCGCGCACAGACGCAGCTGGAGGTGGCCGAGGCCGATGAGCAGGTGTTGAAAACGCGGTTTGGCTATACCACGATCGAAAGTCCGATTGCGGGTGTGGTGAGTGAACGGCTTTCGGAGCCCGGTAATATCGTGGAACGCCATCAGCACATACTCACGGTTTCCGATCCCTCGCTGCTGGTGACGGAGCTGCCCGTATCCGAACTCGTACTTCCCGATCTCTCCCGGGGGGATGTCGCGCGGGTGCGTATCGACGCTCTGGGCGATCAGATCCACGAGGCCCGGATTACCCGTATTTACCCGAATCTCGACCCGGTCACCCGTCGCGGCACCATTGAGGTGGAAATCGATCCCGTCCCCCGGGGTGCCGCCCCGGGCCAGCTGGTGCGGGTGGAACTCATTACCCATGCAGCCAGGCGCCGTGTCATCCCATTCGCTGCGCTGCGCCGGGACGACACCAGTGAGTACGTTTACATCATCGATGATACCGGCAGTGCGCAGCGTGTGGATGTGGCAAGCGGCCTGCGTCTGGCGGAAAAGGTTGAAATCAGGGAAGGTCTGGAGGATGGCCAGCAGGTAATTACCAAGGGATTTCTGGGGCTGGTGCCCGGGAAAGCGGTCAAGCCTGTCAACGGGACCGCGTCCCGTTGATGTCTGCAATATCAACAAGAAGCGGAGGGCTGGCGGCCTGGTCGATCCGTCATCCCGTCGGCGTGACCATGATCGCGCTGGCCGTGATCGTGCTGGGCCTGTTTGCCTTCTTTCGCCTGGCCATCGACCTGCATCCCCATCTGATCTATCCCGAGATCCGGGTGCGTATTCTGAGCCCGGGGATACCGGCGACGGTGATGGAAGACCAGTTCACCAGGCAGCTCGAGGAACAGCTCGCCATCACCGAGGATGCCATCGGCGTACAGTCACGTACCGGGGAAGGCGCGGTATCGGTCGATCTGTCCTTCGAATACGGCAAGGATATCGATATTGCGTTACGCGATGCCAGCACTCGCCTGGACCGTGCCAAGCGGTTTCTGCCGCAAACCGCGGACCCGCCCATCATCTACAAACGGGATCCGTCGCAAATCCCGGTACTGGAGTTCGTGGTGAGTTCTCCCTTGCGCGACCCCGTGGAACTGCGCACCTGGGTGGATGATGTGTTCAGCAAGTGGTTCATCACCCTGCCCGGCGTGGCGGCCGCCGAAGTCGGTGGCGGCATGATTCGCGAAATCCAGATACTGCCCGACCAGCGTCGCCTCGCCGGACTGGGACTCGGTATGCAGAATATCATCGACGCCCTGCAGCGGGGCAATCGCGAGGATCCCGCCGGACGCCTGAGGATGTCCCGACAGGAACTATCCGGCCGGATCAACGGGCGTTTCACCGCCGTCGGGGATATCGCCAGACTGCCGCTGCAGCTAGATAACGGCAGCGTGATCCATCTGCAGGAAGTTGCCGAAATTATCGATACCCATGAAGACGAGCGCCTGCGGGTACGGGTCAATGGCATACCCGGAATCAAGCTGTCGATACAAAAGCAGCCGACCGCCAATACCGTTGCCGTCGTCGATGTCGTGCAACAGCGCCTGGAGTGGCTGCAGTCACAGGGCCTGGTTCCGGACGATATCAGGCTCTACAGCGTGGCCGATCAATCCATCTATATCCGCCAGGCCCTGAGCAATTCCGCTATGGCGGCCCTGAGCGGTGCACTGCTGGCCATGGCCGTGGTGTACTTTTTTCTCGGCAACCTGCGGCGTACCCTGATCATCGGCAGCGCCATCCCCATTGCCATCATGGTGACCTTTGTCATCATGGGTACGGGGGGATTGACACTGAATATCATGACCCTCGGTGGACTGGCGCTGGGTGTTGGCCTGATCGTCGACAATACCATTGTCATGCTGGAAAACATCTACCGGCACCAGCGCCAGGGGGAAGCGGACCTGGATGCCGGTATCCATGCTGCCCGGGAAGTCAATAGTGCCATTGTCGCTTCCACCAGCACCAACCTGGCGGCGGTCCTGCCGTTCCTGTTCATCGGAGGACTCACGGGCCTGTTGTTCCGGGAGCTGATATACACCATCTCGGCTGCAATCCTCTCTTCGCTGGTGATCGCGCTGACGCTGGTTCCGGCACTGGCAGCCAAGGTACACACCCTGGAACGCAGTGCCTTGCGGGTGCGGATCGATGCCGGGATGCACTGGCTGCAGGACCGCTATGTCAATTTCATCATGCATATCCTGCAGCATCCGTTTACTACCATTCTGACCTTTCTGCTGATGCTGGGAATTGCACTGCAGCCGTTTTTCGGCAATCAACAGATCTTTCTTCCCGATATGGATGACGGGCGTATTTCTGCGAGTATCACGACAGACCCCGGTGTGACCCTGGATGAAATGGATCGGAGTGTGCAGGTTATCGAAGAACTGTTCGGGCAACAGCCGGAAGTGGAGCACGTGTTCACGCTGGTGGGTGGTTTTATCTTCGGCCGCACGCAGCGCGAGATCTCCAACCGCAGTACGCTGAATGTGCAACTGCTACCTGTTTCGCAGCGCACTGTCAGCAGTGATGAGTGGATCGTACGGATGAATGAGGCCATCGAGGAGAAACAGCTGGCCGGCGTGGAGGTGCGCATGCGGACCCTGGGCATCCGTGGCATCCGTACCAACCAGGGTGATGATGACATCAGCATCCGTATCCAGGGTCCGGAGACAAACGCCCTCGATGTGATCGCCGACGAGATCGTGCTGCGCCTGAAACCGGTTGACGGACTGCGCAATCTGAAGCATTCCTCTGAAGAGGTGCATCACGAAATCAGCATCGACATCGATAGGGAAAGGGCGAGCATTCTGGGGCTGGACGTCGAGGATGTCAGTACCGCCATGCGGATAGCGCTGGAGGGTGTGGTGGTAACCGACTATATCGAGGGCGACCGCAGTTATGATGTCCGTCTGCGCCTGCCCCGGGTGGAGGCGTCAGATCCGCAGGATCTGCAGTCCGTGCTGCTGTTTCCGGCGCAGGACGACCGCAAGGCCATTTACCTGGGCGATGTTGCACAGGTGAATCTGCTCGAGTCCGCCGCCGAGATCCTGCGCGACAACCAGCATCGGATTGTCGAGGTCACGGCCTCTCTGGAAGCCGGCGCGACCCTGGGCGGTGTACTGCAGCGAATCGATGAAAGGTTGCAGGATCTGCAGCTCCCGGCAGGCTATACCCTGTACGATGGCGGTGCCAGGAAGACGCTGAAAGAGGGCAGGGCCTTGACCGAAACCCTGTTGTTTCTGGCATTGTTCCTGGTGTTTGTTGTGATGTCCATTCAATATGAATCACTGCGCAACCCCTTTATTATCCTGCTGAGTGTGCCGTTCGCAGTCATCGGTGTGGCGCTCGGTATCGCCGCGGCCGGGTTGCCGTTGTCCATGCCGGTCTGGCTGGGCATGATCATGCTGGCGGGCATCGTGGTTAACAATGCCATTGTACTGGTCGAGTACATCGAGATCATGCGAGAACGCGGCAGTGATATCCGCGCGGCTATTCTCGCGGCGGCACGTCTGCGGCTGCGTCCCATCCTGATGACTACGCTTACCACTGTTGCGGGCATGCTGCCGCTGGCGATCGGGATCGGGGAAGGCGCCGAAATGCTGAAGCCCCTGGCGATAACTATCGTCTCGGGACTTTCCTTTTCGATGCTGGTGAGCCTGATACTGGTGCCGGTCATGTACGAGCTGACGCATTTGAAATCCTGGAGGGTTACCGCGAGGACAGCCACCCGCCCCGGCGGGGCACCGGTGGTGACAGCTAAAACAAACCACGATCCAGGGTAAGTTGCCCGCACCCTTTGGAGGTGGCGTTACGATGTACAGGGATGTACAAGTGTCGCGGAAGGCAGGAAGCCGGGAGCGACCGATGTACAGGGATGTACAAGTGTCGCGGAAGGCAGGAGAAGGTGAGATTGGGGACCGGTCGAGAAACCGGCCTGGGCCGTGCAGGAGGCACGAGTCCAGGGATGCCAGAGCCGAGGGCACCAATAGTATACGCTTCAGGCAACGCAGGACGAGGCTGCCGAAGCTACCGGGAGTGGCCAGGTTGAGGGTAGTGTAATCCAAGCCTTTTCCCTGTTCGGGTACCGCTGCGGACCGGCAGTGGCCCAGCCGGTCCGGGAGGCCGATAGACACCCACTTTCCTGATGTTCTGTAACTCACTGTACTTCCGGCATTTGATCTGCAGCGCGTTTTGCGTTTCAATCTCACAGCAGGTAATGGTCGTGGCAGGGTGCGGTTACCCCGGAAGCACCACCACGGTTTTCCCGATCTGAATGGTATAATGCATGCGCAAACAAATTATCCACAAGTCTCAGCAGGTCCCCGTGCCACCGGGTGATGGCTGGATCGATCTGGAGCAGCAGGCCCGGGTGGAACTGACCTCGGAACATCCCGATCACCCCGTCGAGGCAGCATTTTTTGCCCGGCAGGGTGATGGCTGGCGTGCCGCCGAACCGGGGCAACAGACAATCCGCCTGATTTTCGACCAGCCACGCTCACTGCACCGTATCATGCTGGAGTTTGTCGAGCCGGATGTTGAACGTACCCAGGAATTCGTACTGCGCTGGTCTGCCGATAGCGGCCGTACGCTGCATGACATCGCACGTCAGCAGTGGAACTTCAGCCCGCAGGGGGCGCCACGGGAAACGGAAGACTACCGGATCGTTCTCGACGCGGTTACCAACCTCGAACTGACTATCATTCCGGATATCAGTGGCGACAATGCGATTGCCACGCTTGCCCGCTTACGGCTTGCCTGATCCCGATTTTCATGGCAGGAACTGCAATGCAGGCGGCGTCACAGCACGGTGAATGCAGCGCTGGATTAACGCGGGCCGGCGGGGGCTTTACGGATTGCAGCACTTGACGTTTATCGCACTGGAGCATAGATTTGGCCCCTGGTCACGCAGCCAGGGTAGCTTATGGCACGAATGTCAGGGTTGATGGGTGCCCAACCAGGCCGGGGAAAACCAGACAGACGTGGACAGGGAAAAACGAAAACATTTTCGGACTCATACGGACATTCCGTGTGAAATAGGTCTGCACCAACCTGGGCCTTCCTCTGCCAGGATACTCAATCTATCGGCTGGCGGACTTAAATTCGGCTGCGATCGTGCCACGATTAACAATATCCTCCCTGAAGACCAGAGAACGCCTGGCAGGGTATGGGATGTCAGGATCGAGATACACTTCACCCTGCAGGCAGGGGCCCGTCCCGCCATACCGGTCAGTGTCAATGCCAGAGTGATCCATTCGGAGCGACTCGCCCAGGATGAATTTCATGTTGGCGTTGAGTTCAGTGAAATCGATGCCGCGACACTCAAGGCGCTGGAAGACTACCTCCTTGAAGCCGGCTCGCACCAACCGGCATGAGCTGACATTTCGCCAACAGTAAACCTGCCAGCGGTGTGTTGCGAAAAATCCGGCTGAACTGGCTCGTTCCATCCCCACGTCCGGCAGGCGTGGCCGTCCCGCAGGAAGCCGGATCATCACAGCTACAGCTGTGAGCATTGCCTGGTGCTGCCGCGGCCGTTACACGCGGCACCCGGTACGCCTCGTAACGCCTGTGGTTCCACATTGATGCATCATCAGCTTGGGACCGGTTGGTGCATCGGTGGTGGGATTTGCACCATTCGCGCCGCGTTATGCGGGTTATGCCCCGGTGGCTGTACCAGCAGGACCAGCGACTACAACAGGTTACGCCCGCAATAATTCTGGTGCGTATATTGCATTGATTACTGGCTGCAAGGGGATTGGTGCTGCACAGCAGGATTACCTGCATTCACCTGTAATGGCAATAAGGAAATCTGCAACCTGGCCGATAAACCGGAGGTACACAGGATAATTCCAAATACCAGTCATGATAACTGCTTGTGGGGTTGGCGGGGGGCATCGTAACCAACCAGGAGAGATGCCATGAAAATCACAGCCACATTGTTCAACAGGATTGCAAAATGTCCGGTCGCAAATTCTCTGGGACTGGCAGCCGTTATCCTTTTCGGGATCAGCTTCTGCTTCGCAATTGAACAGACAACGGTCATGAGCAGTGCCCTGGCCAGGCCGATCATTGCTTTGTTGATAGGTATGCCGACGCTTGCCGCCATCATGGCAATTATCTTCGGTTTCAAATGCAGAATGGGATTTCCGCGCCAGGAACCCGGGGCAGATAATCCCCATGGCCTGAACTTCGGGGTGGGGGACGGTGTCGCCCGACCCGGGCATAATTGACTCCCGATCCTGCTGGTATTGCCCGGTAACCGGCAGCAGGGTCCCTGTCCCCGGGGCCGTTCGGCTGCCCGCTACTGGAATGCCTTGCCATGGCAATCAACGCGGGGATTGGCGATACCTGTGCTTGAAATGCCTGAAGTCCTGAGGTCGCTTGACTAAATAATCCAGCGCGGCACAATCAGATAGTTCGGGCGTGGTTGATTCATGAACGCTAACGCCATCCGGTCTGGTACGATCCTGCCCGTATAGATACCTGATGTGTTCAGATCCCGGTGGTTTCCATTGCCGATACCCTGAATAATAACCAGGCGAGCGTTTGCTGCTCGCGTGCCGGAAAAGTTCCAGGACATTCAATTCATGACTGCATTGGGCCAGAGTTTCAATTACAAATTTGACGATCGGGGTAATGAATACGTCGAGGTTGGTCTGCGTGGTATGACGTTGCTGCGGGTCGCGGCGATGAACAAGGGTACGGCCTTTACCCAGGAGGAACGTATGGCCCTGGGTCTCGACGGCCTGCTGCCGCCACACGTGGTTGATCTGCGGCACCAGGTCGAGCGCCATTACCGCTCCTACCAGACGCAGCCGGACGATATAGCCAAATACCAGTATCTCCGGGGACTGCAGGAGCGCACCGAGATAGCCTTCTATGCATTGCTCGAGGCACACCTGGAGGAAATGCTGCCGATCGTCTATACACCGACCGTCGGCATGGCGGTACAGCGCTACAGCAGCCTCTATCAGACCCCGCGGGGCATTACTCTGTCCCCGTTGAACGTACTGCGTGCAGACAAAATCATGGGCAACTATCCCTGGCAGGATATTCGCATGATTGTGGTTACCGACTCGTCGGCAATTCTCGGCATCGGTGATCAGGGCCATGGCGGATTGGCTATCTGCATCGGGAAGCTGGCATTGTATACCGCCGGGGGAGGACTGAGTCCTGTGAAAACCATGCCGGTGAACCTGGATGTCGGTACCGACCGCAAGGAATTGCTCGAGGATCATGACTACCTGGGTGTTCATCAGCATCGCTTGCGTGGCGAGGCCTATTTCAAGTTGCTGGACCGCTTCGTGGAAACGGTGGCGCAGCGCTGGCCGAAGGCGATAATCCAGTGGGAGGATTTTGCCAAGAATGTTGCCTTCGAAGTGCTGGAGCGCTACCGCGACCGGGTACCTTGTTTCAATGACGATATTCAGGGCACCGGGGCAGTCGTGCTCGCGGGCCTGCTGGCGGCATGTCATCTGAAGGGTGAGCGCCTTGCGGAGCAACGGGTGGTGCTCGCCGGTGCCGGTGCCGGTGGTGTCGGAGTGGCGCGTATGATACAGGACGGCATGGTTCACGAAGGCCTCAGTCGTGCGCAGGCCCGCCGGCGGATGTTTGTACTGGACGGTGGAGGTCTGGTGGTCGAGGGGATGACCCATGATGACTACAAGTTACCGGTATCCCAGTTTGCAGATACCTGGGCGGCGTGGCCGATCGCCGGCAAACTGCCCGGCCTGATGGAAGTGGTCGAGCATGCCCGGCCGACGGTGCTGATCGGACTGACGGGGATCAGCGGCCTGTTTTCCCGCCCGATTCTCGAAACCATGGTCACCAACACCACGCGGCCGGTCATTTTCCCGCTGTCCAATCCGACGGCGAACTGCGAGGCGGTCCCCGGGGATATCCTGAACTGGACCCGGGGCAGTGCCATTATCGCAACGGGTAGCCCGTTTGCGGATGTTATCCATGAGGGCAGCGCCTATAGCATTGGCCAGGGCAACAATGCCTTTATATTTCCCGGCCTTGGCTTCGCTGCCGTGCTGGGTCAATGCCGGCATATCAGTGATGCCATGGTGCTGGAATCAGCCCATGCACTGGCTGACTATACGCTGCAGCGGCATGTTGCTGCGGGCAGAATATACCCGCCGATCAGCGAATTACAGGAAGTCAGCATCCGGGTTGCCGCCCGGGTGCTCGCACAGGCACTTGCCGATGGCTCTTCGCCGCGGGAGGACCTGCATGGCAGGGACCTCGAGGCCTATGTCCGAAGCCGATTCTGGAGGCCTCGCTACTTGCCTTATACTGCAGTTTAGAAAAACAAACCGATCGCTCCGGCAATACCGCCGGTATTGCCCAGCCTGGCAATACGGCAGGTTGCGGGTAGTGGATAGATAACACGAGTCAGACTGACTGAACCGATGTTCCGAATCAACATTATTATTGCGGTGACCATCGCCGCCATCACCATCAGCCTCTGGGCACTGCTCAACCGCCCGGATTCCGAGCCGGCATGGCCGGAGATCATCCAGGGTTTTTCGTTTTCACCGATGCGGGCGTATCACAATCCGCTTGAAAAGCTGGTACCCACGGCTGAGGAAATTGATGAGGATCTTGCACTGCTCGCCGGCAAAACCCATGCAATACGAACCTATACCGTGGAGGGACCACTTGCCGAGGTGCCGCGGCTTGCCAGCAAGCACGGGATCAATGTTGCGCTGGGCGCCTGGATCGATACCCGGCCGGAGCACAACAAAATTGAGGTCGAACAGCTCATCAGGCTGGCCGACAGATATCGCCGCAACGTGGTTCGGGTTGTGGTGGGCAATGAGGTGGTGCTGCGTGGTGATATCCCGGTTGCACAACTGGTCGGTTTTATCCGGCAGGTACGTGCGGAAGTCGGTATGCCGGTCAGTACGGCAGAGCCCTGGGATATCTGGGAGAAGCACCCGGAACTGGTCAGGGAGGTCGACTACCTTGCCGTCCATATGCTTCCCTACTGGGAAAAGGTACCTATCGACAGCGCGGTTGATCATGTGGTCGATCGCATGAATTACCTGAAGGAACTGTATCCGGGCAAGCCCATTGTAATTACCGAGGTGGGCTGGCCCAGTCACGGGCGTAGCCAGGGAGCCGCTGTGGCATCGGATGCGAACGAGGCCATCTTCCTGCGCCGGTTTCTCGAACGGGCCGCGCAGGAGGACTATGTCTACTATGTGATGGAAGCGTTTGACCAGCGCTGGAAGCGGCTTTTGGGGGAGGGTGCGGTTGGCGCCTACTGGGGTGTCTTCAACGCTGCACGGGAGCCAAAATTCGAGTTTTCCAAGCCCATCGTGGAAATACCGCAATGGCGGATCCTGGCCGGTATATCCGTGCTTTTCGCGCTGGTCACTTTCACGTTGTTGCTGATCGACGCGAAGACCCTGTCACATCATGGCCGCGGGTTTCTTGCCGTCATAGCCTATGTGCTGGCGACGGCGGTGGTGTGGATAATCTATGATTACCTGCAACAGTATCTTTCCCTGGGTGCGGTCATTGTCGGTGTCCTGATGCTGGTAGGAATGATCGGGGTCATAATCGTCCTGCTGGTAGAGGCGCACGAATGGGCCGAGGCGTTGTGGGTCAAGGAACGGCGGCGCCAGTTTGCATCCGTAACAGCCGCTGCCGGAACCCTGCCCATGGTCTCTATCCATGTTCCCGCTTATAACGAGCCTCCGGAGATGCTGATAGAGACGCTGAACGCGCTGGCACGTCTCGACTATCCGGATTACGAGGTAATCGTAATCGATAACAATACCAAAGATCCGGCTGTCTGGAAGCCGGTGGAGGCACATTGCAGGGAACTGGGTGAGCGGTTCCGCTTCTTTCACGTCGATCCGTTGTCCGGCTACAAGTCCGGTGCACTGAATTATACGCTGGCGCGCACTGCGCCGGGGGCGGAAGTGATCGGGGTTATCGACAGCGATTACGTTGTCGGGCCGAACTGGCTGCGGGATCTCGCACCGCAGTTCATGCAACCTGATATTGCCATTGTGCAGGCCCCCCAGGACTACCGCGATGTGAAGGAAAATGCCTTCAAGGCGATGTGCTATGCGGAGTACCGGGGTTTTTTCTATATCGGCATGATCACCCGCAACGAACGCAACGCCATAATCCAGCACGGAACCATGACACTGGTGCGGCGCACAGTACTGCAGGAGGTTGGTGGCTGGAGCGAATGGTGTATTACCGAAGATGCCGAACTTGGTCTGCTGATTTTCAGGCAGGGACACGAAGCGGTTTACATACCCAGGAGCTATGGCAAGGGCCTGATGCCGGACACTTTTGCAGATTACCGGAACCAGCGCTTTCGCTGGGCTTATGGTGCGATGCAGATCATACGACACCATCTGTCCGAATTGCTGGGCATCTCTACCACCCGGCTGACTGCAGGTCAACGCTATCATTTCCTGGCGGGCTGGTTGCCCTGGATCGCTGACGGCGTCAATCTGTTATTCAATTTCGCCGCATTGGGATGGTCATTTGCCATGGTGGCTGCACCCTTGCTGGTCGACCCGCCACTAATCATTTTTTCGGTGCTGCCACTCGCATTGTTCTGCTTCAAGGTCGCGAAAGTCATCTATCTGTATCGCGGTGTCCGCATTGTGGGTACGGCGCGGCAAACACTGGCGGCAGCGCTGGCGGGCCTGGCCCTGTCGCACACCATCGCGAGGGCGATGTGGCTGGGGCTGGTGACGCGTGACAAACCTTTTCTGCGCACCCCGAAAATGGAGCGGGCATCAGCCGTATCGCGGGCGCTCGGGGCAGCGCGTGAGGAATGCATGATGATGATTGCGCTGTGGCTGGCAGCTGCTGCGATTGCCTTCCAGCATGGTTCGGATACCCTGGATCTGCTGCTGTGGACCATCGTGTTACTGGTGCAGTCGATCCCGTATCTGGCGGCACTGCTGGTTTCGATGGTCAGCGCGTTCCCGGGATTGCGGGCAGAACTTGTCTGTGGCGGGCCCTGTGCGGACAGCGTGGACGGTACGCTGCCGGTTAACGACTGAGGGCGGCGGTTACCCCTTTAGCGCGTTCTTCTCCAGCGTGGTGACCACGTCGTGGAACATTTCCTGGTTGTGTTCACTCAGTTCCATCAGGGCGCGGTGCGCCTCGAGCAGGGTGCGTGCCAGTGCCGCCTTGTCGGTGTCCCCGGGCGGCAGTTCCTGTTCCTCTCCGGATTTAACGGAGGTTCGGGTGACGATGTCAAAAACTTCATCGAGGGCCATGCTGGTGAGCAGGTCATTGATGTCATTCCGGACCGATACAATGGTAATCCGCGGTGCATCGTGTGCCTGCATCCACCTGGCAATCTGAACCAGGAGCCCCAGATTGGTGCTGTCTATGCTGTCGGTTTCGGTCAGGTCGATGACAAATCCGGCGGGCGATGGCCCGGCATACACGCCTTCCAGGAAATGTTCAATCGCGGGACTCAGGCTATAGCGGATATCGCCGATGAAACGCAGTACATGTACGCCGTTCTGACTGGCATGCAGGACCTTGCCACTATCCATCGTCCCTGTCCCTCGTTATCACCAGCAGGGCAATATCATCCGGCAAGTGCTTGTCTGCAAGGACCTCCAGTCCCTCCGTAATTGTATCCAGTTCCAGTGCCTGCCCGGTCGGGCGGGACAGTAGCGTTGCATACCGCTGGCGCAGGGTTGCAGCCGGCATCAGTTCCAGAATCCCGTCGGAAAGCAGTACCAGGTCAAATGCCGCAGGCAGATCTAGTTGGTACAGCGGGTACTCGGCGTCATCAAACAGTCCGACCGGGCGTCCCCGGCATTCGAGCGATTGTATCTCGCCGCCGGTGTGGAGCAGTGGGCAAGGGTACTGCCCGCCATTGCTGTAGACCAGGGTATTTTCCGTACGGTCGATTACGCCGTACAACATGGTGAGGTATTTATCCAGACTCTGGCGAATCATGTCGCGGTTGAGTCGCTGCAGGGTCTGTTCGGGGTGCCGGATAGTATCGTCATCTGCCTGCCACAGGGCATCGCGGTACTGGATCATCAGGCTATTGAGCATCACCGTGACGAACGCCGAGGCTGCTCCATGGCCGGAAACATCTGCCATATAAAAGCCGATACGCTCATCGTCAATCCGGAAGTAGTCCACGAAGTCCCCGCTGAGATACATGGACGGGAACAGGCGCCGCCGGAAGGTATAGCGGCCAAAGCGGCGGTTGTCTTCCGGTAATAACTGCAACTGTATCCTGCGGCCAGCTTCTTCATCTTCCTGAAGTTGCCGCAGGGTAAGGGTCAGTTCCCGGTTCAGCGCTTCCAGGTTAATACGGTATTCCCGGTTCTGGCGCTGGAGTTCGGCATGTTCAATTACCCTGCGAATGGCGCTTTCCAGCACTGCCATATCATGGATCGGCTTGGTTACGTAGTCCCAGGCACCGCGTTTCAGCGCCTGCACGGCATAACTGAGCAGGCTGACGCCGGATACAACGATGACCGGGGTTTCCGGTGATTCTGTGGTAATGGTAGACAGGACTTCCAGGCCGTCCATCCCGGGCAGGCGCAGGTCGCATAACACCACATCGGGATGCTCCCGCCGGAAGATCTCGATGCCGCTGGGACCGTCAATGGCTTCCAGCATGGTGAAACCGCTGTCCTGGAGGTAGGCCACGATCCCGTTCCGGATGGGTGGTTCGTCCTCAATGGTGAGTATCTTCGCCGGTTCAGCCATAATCGTGCTCATTGATCAACCTGAGTATATGCCAATGTTAGCGCAATCGCCCTGTCACATGGCTGTCTGTCAGGACGGCTTGCCTTGCAGTGGCAGGCGGACGACAAAACAGGTCCCTTCACCCGGTGTCGAGGCGACCTCGATCGTGCCGTTGTGTTGCTCGGTGATAATGAAGTAGGACACCGACAGGCCGAGCCCCGTTCCCACGCCAACGGCCTTGGTGGTAAAGAACGGCTCGAACACCCGGCGCCGGATGTTTTCTTCCATACCGGGACCATTGTCTTCCACCTCTATACGGGCAAAGTCCCGGTCCTTGCGGGTACGCAGGGTAATCCGGTGCGGGGGAGGGCAGCCGCCAATGGCCATTGCCTGGGCGGCGTTCTTTACCAGGTTGAGCAGCACCTGCTCGATCTCGGTACGGTCGCAGATAACCGCCCCGAGTTCCGGGTCGAAATCACGCACGATTTCGGCCTGCTTGAAATCATACTTTTTCTTCAGGTCATAATCACTGGATGCCAGCCGGATGACGGTTTCCAGAATTTCATCAATTCGTGCCGGCTGGAATTCGGCGGTGCTGCTGCGACTGAAGGCAAGCATGTCAGCCACGATGCGACTGGCGCGGCTGGCTGCCAGGCGGATGGATTCAATGAATTCCAGGATGCCACGTTCTTCCAGGTAGCGGTATACGAGTTGCAGGTCAATGCCCAGCGATTCCGCGACATGCCGGTTGGCCTCCAGTTCCGCGGAGATCCGGCGCTGGATATTCTGACTGCCTTGCAGCACCCCGCTCAGGGGGTTGTTGATCTCATGCGCCATACCCGCGGCCAGCCCGCCTACCGACATCATCTTTTCTGTCTGTACCATCATTTGCTCGATCCGCACCCGGTTGGTGATGTCATCAATACGGATCACGGCACCGGACGTCCCGTTTGCCAGCAGCGGGTAGACCATGACGTCCGCATAGCGGGTTTCACCATCCCTTTCCGTGATCAAACGCTCCGTATGCATCGGGGTGTGGGAGCGGACTGCTTCCCGCATTCTGTCAAGCTGGGATTCGAGTTCGGGGAATAATGTGCTGAACGACTGGCCAATTGCCTGCTCCGGCTGGACACTCGTGGTGTGTACCGCGTGCTGGTTCCATTCCGTTACCCGACCTTGCTCATCAACCCCGACCAGTACCGATGGCATCGAATCGATAATGTTCTTGAGATAGGCGCGTACGCGCTGTAGCTCCCGGTCGATACGCACGCGTTCGGAAATGTCAACGATGGCGCCAAGCACCAGTGTTTCCTGGTCAGTTTCGACAGGGCTGAGACCGACCTCGATGGGGAATTCGCTGCCGTCCTTTCTGAGACCGAACAGGTTGCGCCCGATGCCCATGGACCTGGCGCGATTTTCCTCCATGAATTTCGTGCGGTAGTGCGGATGCTGGCTGCGCAGGCGTTCGGGAATCAGAATCTCGATGGGTTTTCCCAGCAATTCCTGTCGCCGGTATCCAAAATAGTTTTCTGTCTGGGAGTTGACCAGGACGATCCTGCCCGACGCATCTGCCATCACGATGGCATTCGGGGCCGACTCGATGACCAGGCGGAACATCTTCTCTACGCGCTCGTGCTCCGTGATATCTTCCACTTCCCCGACTATCATCAGTGGCTCACCGCTGGCATCACGGACGATTCCCGCGCGTGCAAGCACCGTGATAACGGCGCCGTCACGCCGCAGGTAACGCTTTCTCAGCTCGTAGTTGTTGATCTCCCCGCGGATGAGTGACTGGTAGTGATGCCAGGTCTCCTCCCAGTCATCGGGATGCGTGATGTCCTCGATGGTCATTCCCTCGAGCTCGGCAGCCGAGTAGCCCAGAATGGTGCAAAAGGCCTGATTTACCGTGAGCAGACGGCCTTCCAGAGAGGCAGTGCCGATTCCGATGGGTGCGTTTTCCAGCGTCAGGCGCAGCTGTTCCTCGCGCTGGCGCAACTGCTCTTCCGCATTTCTCTGGACAGTGATGTCCTCACCGGAGCTCAGGGTCGCGGTAATGTTGCCCGCGTCGTCATACAGGAAGGTATTGTGCCAGGCGATGATTCTTTCCTCACCGCTGCGTGTCACTACCGGGTTCTGGTAGTATTCGGTGAGCGCCTCGCCCTGCGTTATCACCTTCACGAAGGATTCCCTGAGCTGTTCCCTGATACGCGCCGGGACGAACTCGTCGAACCAGTTTCTGCCGAGGATATCCTGTTCCCCGGCGCCCAGTAACAGGCAACCTTTCCGGTTGATCAGGCCGATATGCTGGTCGGCATGAATTACCAGAATGATGACGCCGGCGACATCCAGATAGCGCTGCACATGGTTTTTCTCGTCCAGGAGGGCCTGCTCGGTTTGCTGGCGGTAAATCTCGTTACCTACCCATTGCCCCATCAGCCTGAGGATTTCCCTGTCGGTGGCCGTGAAATGGACATCGCGCGGGACCGGGCTGGAGAAGTTGATGGTTCCGTAGATCTCGCTGCCGGTTGTTACCGCTATTCCGAAGTAGGTTTCCAGCTTGTATTCCCGGTAGCAGGGATGGGTTTTCCACTTCGAGGATGTACCGGCGTGCTCGAAACCAACCGGGCCCTGGGCCTTGATCGTCTCGCGGCAGTAGGTGTTGCCGAGTTCGAGGACACTGCCTGGCAGGATGGAATCATCGGGTGAGATCGCCTGCATGACCTCATAGTTGTCTGCATGGATGTGCGCAAGAATCCCGATGGGCAGATTGAATTGCCGGCAGCCGGTTTCAAGCAATGCCCGGAGTCTGTCCTGGAAAGGCAGCTGGTGCGCCGAGGTGATCCTGTGCAGTGCGCGGAGGGCATCCTCGGTTTGCCGACGTTCGGTGATTTCGCGTTTCAGCGCCTGTTCAGCCCGCAGGCGCTCGCGCACTTCCGATTCCAGCTGGGCGTTGGTGGCAGACAATTGCCGGGTGCGATAGACCACACGTTGTTCCAGCTGGTTGCGCGATTCCCGTACCGCCCGTTCGGCGCTGGCGCGTCGTAGTTCTACCCGCCGGATCAATAAATACATAAACCCACTGAACAGCAGAAACACAAGAAAAATCGAGCCCGCCTGGCGCAACAGCCGGTTTCGATAGCCGGAAAACAGGTCAGCCGGGGGTAAATCAGCGAGTGTCCAGAGGCTGCCTTCGACGTCGGCTGTGAAACCGATGCGTGTCATCTGCTCGGGGCTTAACGTATGCCTGTCGATCTGCAAGCTGGCGCGCGTGCCATCGGCGGTGACCTCGACAAAGCCGGGCCTTTCCCGGTGCAGCAGCAGGAGCTGGTGTTCGTGTAACTGGCTGTTGCCCAGGATGCGTGACAGCACCGCTGGATTGATACTGACAAAGAACACCCCCTCGCTGGTATCCCCGCTCCGCCACCGCTCCATGATGTCGAAATGGTAGCCCATGGGATTGGGGTGGATAAAAACCGGTTGCTGCTGTCCTTTGGTAAAACGGTGGATGTCAGCCTGGCATTGCTCGGCAACCTTCCCCTCGAAGTCATCCAGCAGCACATTGCCATCTGCATCCGTGATGGAATAGGCAAAGTAATCGGGGAAATGCCGCTTGACCCTGTCCGTGAACTGTGTCTGCATCTCCTCATTGCCGGGATTATGGGACAGATCGCTGATGATATGACTTTCCTCTTCGGTAAACAGGCGCACACTGTGGCGCGCCTCCTTTATATACAGGCCGATCAGTGCCGCCGCCCCTTTGGTGGAATGTTGCATCAGGGCTTGCTGGCTGGTGACGTGCTGTTGGTGACTTTCCTCCACATACCATGAAAGGAAAAAGCCGATGAGAACCAGGGTAATGACAATCAGAATGGTGGTGTAATTCTTCACCGGGGGTTACCTGTCATAACGGGAGCCGGGGAGGTTGCGTCAACTGGAATATTGAGCTGTCTGTTGAGTATAGACAACGTACATGCCGCGAGCGTCCGGAGCAGAATGAATTAATCCCGGGAGCCTGACCGGGGATTGACCCGGTGGCTGCAACGGGGTCCCTCCGGCAGCGACGCCCTGTCTGCGGCCGTCCTGCACTGTGGTTCACCCGCGCCGCGTCCGGATACCGCAGTGGATAATAGCAGGGACCGTGTTTCCCGCAATGGTTATCTACCAGAAAGAATCCGCACCTCCGGGACTATGATCCGCAGGACCGGTATTGCAGCCTCGGCTCCGCCCGATGTGCTGGCTGAACAGGGACTCGAGGTCCTGACTCCGGCTTGTCTGGCGATCGCTGCGGGATTTTCACTATGGACCCGTTTTGCAGACATAACTGGCACAGGGTCTGTTGCAGTCGTCAACATCTCTAAAGATTACAATGAGTTTGCCGCTGTTAGTACTGTTCCAACCAGTGCCCCGTCCCATGCCTGCATGAAGATTGCGTCGACACGTGAAAATAGTGCCTGAACAAAAAGATACAAGGCCTGCAGCAGCGTCCGGGACCCGGGATGCCGCCAGGCCGGCGGTAACCGGTAACGGCTGATCCGGGTATGGCCAAACTACATCGCAATCTGCTGCAGTTATGCCCGGGTAATCTGGTATGCCTTTCTGTCGGTCTGGCCGCGAGCTTCTGGTTGTTCGATACCCTGCTGGACGGGTTGCTGTTCGATCGCTCCGGCTTTTTCCATGAGTTGATACCAGATGATCCCAAGGAACTCTGGATGCGCCTGCTGGTGGTTTTCCTGTTTGTCTGCTTCGGACTCGTGGCACAGTATCTGATCGATATGCGGCACCGCAGTGAGAACAGCCTGCGGTTGTCAGCCGCGGTTTTCGAGAGTGCCGATGACGGTATTATCATCACCGAAGAGGACTTTATCATTGTCGATGTGAATCTGGCCTTCGAGCGGATCACCGGCTGCAACCGTGACGCAGTGATCGGAAACCCGCCCGGCATGCTGCAATCGGATCAGCATGATGCAGACTTTTACCAGGCCTTGCGGACCGAGCTGGCATCCACGGGAAGCTGGGAAGGCGAAGTATGGGACCGTCGCAGCGACGGCAATACCTATCCCGTATGGCTGTCCATCAGTAGTGTGCGGAACGAAGCCGGGCAGGTCAGTAACTATATTATCCTGTTTCGCGACATGTCGGGTCTCAAGGAGGTGGAACAGCGCCTCACCTATCTGGCGCATTATGATTCCCTGACCGGCCTGGCGAATCGCACCCTGATGGATGAATTGTTGCAGAAGGCGCTCCAGCTTGCGAAACGCAATGTCTGGGAAGTCGTGCTGGTGTTTATCGACCTTGATCATTTCAAGGATATCAACGATACCCTGGGACACGATGTGGGAGACCGGGTGCTGGTGGAAGTGGCACAACGCCTGCGGCAATGCGTGCGTGACAGTGATACGGTCGCCCGTCTGGGAGGAGACGAGTTCGTGCTCATGTTCGAGCATCTTTCAGACAAGGACGAAATCAATGTGCTCGCGGACAAGCTGCGATCCGCCTTTAACGAACATTTCGATGTGGACGGCCATGAGCTGTTCCTTACCACCAGTCTGGGGATCACCGTATATCCGCGTGACGGGGAAAGCGCAGGTGAATTGCTGAAGAATGCCGATACGGCCATGTACCACGCCAAGGGTCAGGGTCGCAATAATTACCAGTTTTATTCCCGGTCCCTGAACCAGGCCTCGCGCCAGCGCCTGTCGATGGTTTCCGATCTGCGCAGGGCCATGGAAAACGACCAGTTTGTACTGCATTATCAACCCCGCTTTCACATCGAATCGGGAGCGCTTGCCGGTATCGAGGCAGTCATGTGCTGGGATCACCCGCATCTGGGGTTGATCAGTTCAACAGAGTTTATGCCCCTTATAGAAAAATCGGGGCTCACCGCTGCCGTGGGTGACTGGCTGCTATGGAGTGCCTGTCAGCAGTTTCGCAGCTGGCGGGAGGCAGGTTTCAGGCTGCCGCGGGTTATGGTGAAACTGCCGGCGCCCAGCTTCCGCCAGCGCCGGCTGGTCGACAAGGTCGGGCGCGTCCTCCAGGAAACCGGGACAGAGCCGGAAAATCTGGAACTCGAGATGGCCGAGACCATGATATTGCACCGGGACCACGCGGTGCTGGATCTGATGAATGAGTTGCACGGCAATGGTGTGCACTTCACGCTGGCCGATTTCGGTGCCGGGTATTCGCCATTTAGCCAGCTGCGGCGTTTCCCCATCGATGGGGTCAAGGTGGACCGGGACTTTGTACGGGGTATCAATGACCCCAACGACGAAGCGATCATCAGCGCGGTAATTTCCATAGCCCATGACCTCGCTATAGACGTGATTGCCGATGGGGTGGAAAGCGCCGCACAACTGGAGTTTCTGCGCAAGCAACACTGCGACCTGGCGCAGGGTGCCCACTTCTCCAGTGCCTGTTCATCCGAAGATCTGGAAACCTGCCTGTGCGGTCTTGGCCACTGGTCGCGCACCATCGGTGCGCAGCAGCCACCCGGTACCCGGCTGGCCTGAAACCTGCCTGGTTGCACGCGTGCCGCTGTTGCGATTCTTTCAGCCAAACAGGCGCAGGGATTCCTGCCGGCTGCGTGTCAGACAATCCTCGATGGAAACACCGCAGAAATAATTGCCGGTCAGTGCCAGCCCGGTATGGCTGAGCGCGCTGTCGATCTGCCGGACCACTCCGTCATGGCCGGTACGCAGGGCAGGCAGACGGTTCAGTGTATGGCTGGTGCCGGCAAGCCGGTCCATGCCAATATCCAGGATTGCCGTGGCGCGTTTTTCCCGGTCCGACGGGTCGAGACGTCCGTGGCGGAAGTGGAAGGTAAAGCCGCGGTATTCCGCGTCTGCAAGATAATCCCGTGATACCATGGAGTAGAAATCTTCCTCGACGGCGATGAGACCGGCCAGGTGCGGCAGGTCGAGTACACTTGCAGGCACGCACACGGTGAGTGAGTCGATTTCACTCATGGTGATTTTCCGCAACAGCCCTGCAATGCCGGCGAAACTGTCCGGCACCAGTTGCGCGGCCACATCCGGCGGGACGGCCAGCGTGAGTCGCGCTGCGCTATAACTGCAGCCGTCAGCCGATTGCACCACAAATCGCTCGTCCTCACGGGAGACACGGGTGATTGTCTGGCCGGTTTTTACCTGTACCGCTGGTTGTTCGGCGATGGTGCGGGCGATCTGCTCCAATCCCTGTGGCAGGGTGAAGCTGCGTACCACCTGCTTGTTGCGGGGTTTCCTGCGGAACAGGAGTTCAGCCGGAAAATCTCCCGCCGGTTGACAGATGACGGCACTGAACGCCGGGGCGAACAGGTCGCGGTAGTTCCGTCGACCCAATACGGTCGAGTAGTATTCAGCAACACTCCTGCCCTGTTTGCGGGTAAAGGGCAGACGGGGCAGGGCGATGGCCAGTTCCAGCGGATGCAGGGCGGAAAACACCGATCTACGATTGCCGTCCCGATACAGTGAATAACTCAGCCGTTGCTTCTCCACCAGATGGTCGAGCAGGTCAAGCTCATGGAGGATTTCCAGCAGTATGCCGTAGCTGTTGAAGCAACTGTGGCTGCCCGCCTCGGCCCAGAAGTCTCCGGCACCGGGGAACCGGCAGCTGTTCAGGCAACCGCCGACCCGTGCGGATTGTTCCAGTACCAGTGTCTGAATCCCGCGCCGGGCGGAAAAATGTGCAGAACCAAGGCCGGAAATACCGGCGCCAATCACAATATGACCGAAGTCAGTTTTCACGGATTGTAAACGGACAAGGTCTGATAACGCTTAATTCAGGCCCGGTATTGCCTGCAGCTGAAATCCGGTGTACTCCCTGAACGGTTCCTCGGGCAGGGTTTCATCGGACAGCGATACCAGCCGGTAGTCCCATCCGCCGGCAGCATCCTTCACGGAAACCGGTACACCCTGGAGATCCGCCGGCAGGGCAGCCAGCTGTATGTCCAGCCCACTGACCATTCCCCCGGCCCGGGAAGCCATATTGCGGGTAAAGGCCATCATGGCTTCCAGGACCTTGAAGTCCTGCTGCGACAGCTTGCCGCTGGCTGCCTTTACCAGACAAACTTCACCAACGGGTTGTCCGTCCCGGGATAACGCGTGTGATTCGCATTCCAGTCCGGCGATGGAATGCGTACCGGTTGAAACTGCTTTCATGATGGCAGGAACCGGGGCATTACCCGCAGCCGGAGCGCCCAGCACGGCCCCCATACGTTGCTCGATCATCCTGCGCTGGTCTTCCGGCAGCCCGGCAAGCCCGGCACGCAACTCCTTCATCTGTGGTGCTATCGCATGCTGCAGCTGCGCGGCGACCTGCAGGGTGCTTTCCATCTTTTCCCGGGACATTGCCCGGTACTGCTGCCGATTCGGGTCGACCTGGATCAGGGTCTCTGTGGCGCTGTCAAAGAGAATATATTCGCCATCTCCGCCGCCGGCCATCCTTCCCACGCCATTTTTAACCTGGATGGTCGCGGCTTCTCCCCGGGTTCCGTTGAGCACGAGTGTGGCATCCGCAAATACCGGTGCGCCTGTCAGGAGCGCGGCTGTTGTTGTGATACAGATAAGTAAGGATCCTGGAGTCATGGCTGTGTCTCTGGCAAGTGGCGGCCTGTCTGTTTATCGACGCGGGCCCGTTTGTAAGGTTTCCTGAATGTACCAGTGCAGTGAGTACAATGCATCCTCATTGCCCGCGGTTGTCGTTTGTCCCTGACCCTTCATGAAATATGAAATTCGTGGGTTGTCTTTCGGGCACCCGATTGTAGTCGCAAGCCGGAAATCACGAAACCCGTCGTTTACCGTGGCAATACCCGTTGACCCGGTTTGTCACCCTTTTACGGACCGGACCGTTAGACCATCCCGTAACCGCAAAAAGGAGATCGTTATGAAAACTCGCAAGAAACACCCGCTGCTTGTGGCTGCAGTGGCTGCTATTTTCCTGGCGGGATCAGGTGTAACCTGGGCCGACGGAAGCCATTACCGCACGGACCGGCATGGTTATGGTATCCACCAGGGATATCATCACCAGAAGTACCGCTATGACAGCCGGCCTCACTACCGGCACGTACAGAAAAAAAAGGTCGTCAAGCACAACGACAACCGCGATGATGACACATTGCTGATCGGCCTGCTGGTCGGTGGTCTGGTCGGCTATGCAATCAGCCATACCAGTCAGGTGGATAACTATCATTACGATCGCTATCCCGTGACATACTACGCGGAGTGATGCGCGGGGCCGCGGTAACGGGCCTGTCGTCAGCCGGGTGCTGAACACCCTGGTACCCCGTCAATATCACCTTGAAGGAGTACTAGTATCCCCGCCGGACATCGGGAGATGCCGGAAGGGGTAATCCGCCCCGGATCCGGTCGGCCTGCTGCGGCGAGCGGTGCTGATCTACCCCTGTCGTTTTGTATCGGCAACGGCCTCTTGCCGTGAACAAGGCCGTTGCCGGAGCCAGCGGCTGGCTATTGTGCCCGGGACGACGCTTCCGAGCGGGTTTTCTTGGTGGGGCTCTTCTTGGCGCGGTTGACGGATTTCTTCGGTTTTCCCACCAGCAGGAGCCGGTCGACCTCGATCTCCGCTTCTACCCAGTCCTGTGCCGGGTCGCCACCCGTAAAGCCACGACTTTCAGCGCGCAGGTAGGCCACCTCCGCAATCATTCGCTGGCGTTCATCGACATGTACCCCTGCACCGTGTACCGGGGCCATATGGGCGCGTGCCTGACCCGCTTCGACCCGTGCTTTCAATTTTTCGGCCGCCTTTTCCAGTGTGGTCTCGATCTTGCCTTCCAGTTGCAGTTCCAGTTCCCTTATCTGCTTGCGCAGGCCATTCAGTTCATCCGACAGGTTCTTCAACGTCAGTCTTTCTGCCATCGTTACCAATCTCCATATTCGTTGCCGCCCGCTGTGGTAGGGTGCGGCAATTGAGTAAAGTTACGAACCCCCCCGCCCTGATAGTTCCGGCCGGGCAAATATACTCCATTCCGGGTGACACGACATGGCTCTGGCGGATTTTTTTTCATGCATTTGATATTGGTCAAGTGGCAGTCAAAAAACGGGCGTGTCGGGCCGGCTCCGGCGCAAGCCGCATACCGGGACGTTCCCGGTACGGTATACTCCTGTGGCCGGTACGGTACTGGTTGATTGTCAATCATTTTACCGTATATCGAGGAGCGCTCCGGTCACCACACGCCACGCCAGGTGCGCCGCCACAGTAGAATCACCCTAAGTCCGACAGGCTCCCGGGGTGCTGGTAAGATAGCAGGCACCTGCTGCCATCAAGGTCAACCCGGGATCGATACCGTACATGTCTGAACGCATCCGCGAAATACCCTATAACTACACCTCTTTTTCGGACCGGGAAATTGTGATCCGGTATCTGGGGGAGGAGATGTGGGGGCTGCTCGACCGGCTACGCAGCACCCGGGTGACCGGGCGGTCTGCCCGCATGCTGTTCGAGGTGCTGGGTGATCTGTGGGTCGTGGAGCGAAATCCCTATATCCAGGATGACCTGCTGGCCAACCGCAAGCGACTGGCGGCGCTGATCGAGGCAATGAACCACCGCCTCGACCAGATCGTGGAACGCGCGGAAGGTAATCCCGATGCCCTGCGACTGGTGGAGTCGGCACGCCAGGCCGTCGGGAAATTCTCTGCCTGGTTTCCGCGTACCCGGACACTGCGGAAAAGAATCCGTCAGCGGTTGGGGCGTGTCACACGCCGTGATAATGTCGATTTTACGGGCTTGGCGCGCGTTGCACATGCCACCGATGCAACGGACTGGCGTGTCGAGATGCCCTGTGTGGTGATCCATCCGGACACGGAGGCGGAAGTGCAGGGTGTGGTGCAATCCTGTATCGCACTGGGATTGACCATCATCCCGCGCGGTGGCGGCACCGGGTACTCCGGAGGCGGGGTACCGCTGCAGGGGAATACTGCGGTGATCAACACCGAAAAGCTGGAGTTCCTGGGGGATGTCCACCTGAAGCAACTGCCCGGCGTTGCAGAACCGGTGCCGACGGTGCGCGCCGCGGCCGGCGTGGTGACGCGGCGACTGGGGGAGCATGCCGAACGCAGCGGTTACGTGTTTGCCGTCGATCCTACTTCCCAGGATGCCTCGACCATCGGCGGCAATGTTGCCATGAATGCCGGCGGCAAGAAAGCCGTGCTGTGGGGCACGGCTCTCGACAATCTGGCTTCCTGGCGCATGGTGACCCCGGCGGGCGGGTGGTTGGAAGTCGAACGGCTCAACCATAACCTGGGCAAGATCCATACCCAGGATACGGTCGAGTTCCGGGTGACCTGCTACCAGTCCAGCCCCGATAGTCCGGACCGGGAGCCGGCTATCATCGAGGTCCCGGGGCGGACCCTGCGCAAGGCCGGACTCGGCAAGGACGTCACTGACAAGTACCTGGCGGGGTTGCCCGGCATTCAGAAGGAGGGCTGCGACGGGCTGATTACCTCGGCGGAGTTCATTCTGCACCGGATGCCGAAATTCACCCGCACGGTCTGTCTCGAGTTTTTCGGCAGCGACATGCACCGGGCGGTCCCGGCCATCGTGGAAACCCGGGACACCCTGGATGCCTGCCCCGGGGTTCTGCTGATGGGTATGGAGCATATGGATGAGCGCTACGTGCGTGCGGTGGATTACAGCACCAAGGCGGCACGGCGTGATCTGCCCAAGATGGTCCTGCTGGTGGATGTTGCCGGGGACGACGAGGCAGCCGTTGCGGCAGCGGCTTCGAGCGTTGTCCGCCTCGCAGGCCAGCGAGGTGCGGAAGGGTTTATCGCGGTCAGTCCCGAGGCACGCAGGCAGTTCTGGGCGGATCGGGCGCGCACCGCGGCGATTGCCGCACATACCAATGCCTTCAAGGTGAACGAGGATGTCGTCATCCCGTTGCAGCGTCTGGATGAATACAGCAGCGGGATCGAGCGCATCAATATCGAGTATTCCATCCGTAACAAGCTGGCAATTATCGATGCGGTCCTGGCATTTATCCCGGGCGACCTGACGGCACTGCACCGGGATGCCGAATTTGCCGACAGCGAGGAAAACCGGGCCATTGTCCAGGCCAAACAGGATGCCGCCCGGGAATTACTGCAGGTCCGGCGTGCCTGCTGGTCCGGCCTGCTTGAACACCTGGATGCGCCGGCAGCGGAGCATACGGACCTGCTGGATGCGGCAGCGCAGGAGCACCTGCAACCGGGTGACCGGGTGCTGGACCTGTTGCTGCGGCGCGAGCTGCGCATCTCCTACCGCCGGGAAGTGGAACGTCCGTTGAAGGAAATATTCAGCGGGCACGAATGGATCCGGCTGGCCGAAAAACTGGATGCCATCCATGCCGGTCTGCGCACCGGCCGCCTGTTCGTCGCCACCCACATGCATGCGGGCGATGGCAATGTGCATACCAATATCCCGGTCAATTCATCCGATTACGACATGCTGCACGAGGCCGACCGGATCGTCGCCCGGGTAATGCAGCTGGCCACCTCGCTGGGCGGTGTAATATCGGGCGAACACGGTATCGGCCTGACCAAGCTGCAGTATCTGGACCCGGAGGTCATTGCGGCGTTTGAAAACTATAAACGGGATATCGATCCGGACGGGCATTTCAACCGCGGCAAGCTGATGTCCGGTGCCGGGCTGGACAATGCGTACACGCCGTCCCTGCGCCTGGTCCAGCAGGAGGCACTGTTGCTCGAGGCCAGCGAACTGGGCGCCCTGAATGACGACATCCGCAATTGCCTGCGCTGCGGCAAGTGCAAGCCGGTATGCAATACCCATATACCGCGCGCCAATCTGCTGTATTCACCACGCAACAAGATACTGGCCACCGGCCTGATTATCGAGGCCTTCCTGTACGAGGAGCAGACCCGGCGGGGTATCTCGCTGCGGCACTTCGGGGCCATGAACGATGTCGCGGATCACTGCACGGTGTGTCACAAGTGCCTCAATCCCTGTCCGGTCAATATCGACTTCGGGGAGGTGTCCATGCGCATGCGCAATCTGCTGCGCGCGCGCGGCCAGAAGCACCTCAGACCGGTGACCTGGGCGGCGATGGCGTTTCTCAATATCACCGATCCTGCGACCATCAAACTGATGCGCAAGCTGATGATTGAATGGGGATACCGGAGCCAGCGGACTGCCTCCCGGTTGCTGCGCCGCCTGCGGCGCAATCACCGGAACCACCTGCCCGCCGCGACCACGGCGCCACCCACTGTCCGTTCGCAGCTGGTGAATTTCGTTGCCAAGCCCATGCCCGCCACGGTGCCGCGCCAGACCCTGCGTGCCGTGCTGGGTCTGGAAGACAGTCGCATGGTGCCGATCCTGCGGGACCCCGGCAAGGTATCGGAGACCGCGGATGCCGTATTCTATTTCCCCGGCTGCGGGTCGGAGCGCCTGTTCAGCCAGATCGGGCTGGCAACCCTGGCCATGCTGTATGACTCCGGCGCGCTGACGGTGCTGCCACCCGGTTACCTGTGCTGCGGGTACCCGCAGAAATCGGGTGGCGATGCGCCCCGCGGCCGCAAGATCACCACCGAGAACCGGGTGCTGTTCCATCGGGTCGCCAATACCCTCAACTATCTGGATATCCGCACCGTAATCGTGTCCTGCGGCACCTGCATGGACCAGTTGCTGGAATACGAATTCGATAAAATTTTCCCGGGTTGCCGGTTGCTGGATATTCATGAGTATCTGCTGGAACGGGGCGTGCGGTTGGAAACCGGCCCGGGAGTGCACTACCTGTATCATGATCCATGTCACACGCCCATGAAGACCTACCAGCCGCTGGAAGTGGCTTCCGGATTGCTGGGCCAGCCGGTAATGCTTTCCGACCGCTGTTGTGGTGAGGCCGGGACATTTGCTGTATCGCGGCCGGATATCGCCACCCAGCTGCGCTTTCGCAAGCAGGAGGAACTCGTTGCCGGGATCGAGCAGCTGACGGGGGAACCGCATGCCACTGCGGGCAATGTCAAACTGTTAACATCCTGCCCGGCCTGCCAGCAGGGGTTGTCCCGGTATATCGACGATACCGGTCTGGAAACGGACTATATCGTAGTGGAACTCGCCAACCGGCTGTTTGGCGATGACTGGCAGTCACAATTTATTGCCCGTGCCCGTGACGGGGGGATCGAACGGGTGCTGTTGTAGACCTCCGATGGCCGACGACGAGGAACCGCAGCAAGTACCAGCCGCCCTCGCCCGGCAAGTGGTTGAGGACGACGGGCTGCGGGCCCGGGATCAACTGCAGCACCCGGTGCATTTCATTATCCAGGTGCTTAAGGATTTTCGCAGTAACCAGGGCCTGTTGCTCTCGGGTGCCTGTGCCTACTACACGCTGCTCTCGATCGTACCGTTGTTTGCCCTGTGGTTGATCGTGTTGTCCCAGTTCATCGAGCAGGACCAGCTGCTGAAAACCATCGCGGCGGAAGCAGACCTGCTTATACCGGCTTACTCCGAGGCACTGGTGGCACAACTGGCCATGTTTCTGGAACAGCGGAAACTCACCGGCGTGGTCGGTTTCATCGTACTGCTGTTTTTCAGCTCCATGGCATTTACCGCGCTGGAAAACGCCATGTCCGTGATATTTTTTCACCGTGTGAAGGTCCGCCGCCGGCATTTCCTCACCTCGGCGATTATCCCCTACCTGTTTATCCTGCTGCTGGGGTTCGGCATCCTGCTGGTGACTTTCGTGAGTGGTGCGCTGCAGGCGCTCGAAACCGAATCCATCAACTTGCTGGGAACGACCTGGACGCTCAGCGGGGCCTCCGGAATGCTGCTCTACGGCCTGGGTGTCGCGGGACTGATCCTGATGCTGACAGCGCTTTATATGGTGATGCCGGTCGGTCGCCTGTCACTGCGCCATGCGCTGGTCGGCGGGATTGTCGCCGGTATATTGTGGGAAATCGCCCGCCACAGCCTGGTGTGGTATTTCTCGACCCTGTCTTTCGTCAACGTGATCTATGGCTCGCTGACCACTGCGGTCGTGGCCCTGATCAGCCTGGAAATTGCCTCGATCATCCTGCTCCTCGGTGCCCAGGTCATCGCGGAATTCGAGCGTCGCAGGGACAGCGGTTAGACCCTTTCACCGCGGCGGGTTCACACCAGCAGCCCGGTTTTTCTGGCGACGGGGAACAGTACCAGCAGCAACAGCAACGCGCTGGCCAGCCATTCCGCGGCAATCCAGGCGAACAGCACGGGTGCCTGCATCATCATGGTCATCAGGGAATCCTGATAGTAGAAGTACCATTGATGTCCCTGCGGAAATACCCAGACATGCAGCCGGTAGAAGAGTGCCTCGGCACCGGTGAGCCACAGGACCAGGCCGAGCACGGCCAGCACTGCACATCCCCGGCGCAGAAAACTGCGCCCCGGGGGTGCGCGCACCCGGTTGCGTCGCAGTATCCAGATCTGCAGCAGGCAGATCACGCAGGCAACCCCGCCGGCCAGCTTGAAGTACCCCACCAGTACCGCGACATCCCGCAGGTGCTGAATCTCGGGGGGCGTAAGCAACCGGTCCAGTGTCCGGCCCTGACGGTCGTGATAGCGCAGTGTTGCCGGATCTGCGCCCCGGCCATTGATTGCCTCGACAAGGGCGGCAAACAGGCGTACCCGTTCCGCCTTGTCGGTTCGTTCGAAGTCGCGCCGGTGCAGGTTCTGCGGTCCATACTCCCGGATGGTTGCGTCGATCCCGATCACCTCATACCAGAGTGGATACAGGAAATTCACGCTTGCCAGCAGCTGCCAGGAGAGGAACAGTGCCGCCAGGCCGGCGCTCAACGCGACTACTGCCCATTGCAATGAATCACGGAACCGCTGTACGTCCCCGGGGATGATCACAGCGGCCACCAGCGCTGCGGCAGTTGCTGGGTTCGGGCAATGGCAAGCAGGTCCATACTGAGCGCGACCGAGACATGGACCATGACGCCGCCCCAGATGGAGCGCGAGCGCAGCGCAAGCACACCGAGAAACAGTCCGAAAAATACCGCACCCGTCGCTTCCAGCCAGGGTTTCGGGAAGTGGATCATCAGGTAGGGCAGGATCATGACGAAGATGGCATTGGCACCGAACGCCGGTTTGCAGGCATGCAGGAGGAAGCCGCGAAAAAAGAATTCGAGACAGACGAATTGCAGCAGGTAGATGGTCTCCCATGCGATCAGGTCGAACCAGCTGCGTGAAGCCAGCCGGTAAAACGGGTAGTACGCGGTGAAGTCCTCGCGGAAACTTGCCAGCACCGCGAAACCGATGATGGGTGCGGCCAGGAAAAAACACCACTTGAGGTACTGGCGGGTGGCGCCGCTGCGCAGGCCGTAGTTCCGGACACTGTCATGAAATACGAACCGGATGACCAGCAGCGGTATCAGGACATAGCCCACTACATGCCACAGCCCCCACCAGGCATTCAGCAGCAGATCAAAAAATGCCGACTGCTGCAGGTCCCGGAGCAGTTCCCCGTGCCCCCCCGGCGGTGAAAGCCATTCCAGCAGGGCATAGAACGGGCCGGAGAATTTCAGGTAGTGAATCGTCAGCAGGCAAAAGGCCGCAATAAGCAGCGCGATAGCCGGTCGGCGATCCTGCAGATATCCGGCTTCCTGCGGTGCCATGGATTCCCGGTCGATGGCACGCAGCGCGGCGAAAAACCGCCGCGGATCAAACTGGGAGAAGAAGGACATCTACGGTAAGATCAGCATCCTGTGCTCTGATGTCAGCGTGCCACTGACCTGGCTGGGTCTTGTGTCTCTCCCGGTAACCGAATGATGCGATGGCTGGATAAAATTCCCCTGGGCGTGATACTGCCGCTGGCCGTGTTGCTCGCCCTGGCGCCGTTTTCCCCGGAGCCGCATCTCTGGCAGAAACTCAAAATGCTGTATTCCGGTGCTCTCGTCAAGCCCATGGATGTTTTTGACCTGTTCCTGCATGGTGCGCCACTGGTGATTCTTGCCCTCAAGCTGCTGTCCATTGCCCGTAATAAATAGCCGGGCAGGCGTCAGTCATCAGTTTCGGTGGGGGCCGAATCTGCGTCCTCACGGTTGAGGTCGCGGTTGATTGTATCCACCGTGTCATCCAGTGGCGCAAAGGCCTTGTCGATGATGTCTTCGTGCTGTTCATCCGCGTTGCGGTAATCGTTTTTAACGGCACTGGCGGCATCATCCAGCGGTTGATCGACCGCCCGCTCCAGGGTATTTTCAGATTTGCCATCCACCGTGGTGGTACAGCCGGCTAACAGGCAAATGCCGGCGATGGTGAAACCCGTGAGCGTTAACTGCTTCCATTTGTGCATCGGTTATTCTCCGGACCGGTAGGGCGGCAAGCCAGGCGTACACCGGCAGCCAGTACGCATATCGTCAGCCATGGCACGCTGGGCCCGGATTATACAAGTATTGCGGTCGGGACCTGAATCCTGATCCTGAACCGGGAATCCCTGATGTGTCTTCACTTCCGGCAGGGCGGGTGTTCCAAGCCTGCATCCGGGGTTCCTGCGAGAAATTCGGTCTGGACGGCATTATGCGGCATTACAAGAGGGTAGTGTTCACGGTCTGCCGGGATCGGTGTGTTGAACTTAGGCAGCAAAACTCAGGGGGTTTTTACAAATCCGCTATAACCTGTTATTTTTCTGACATGCGCGCCATTATCACCAGGCACTACAAAACAATAATTAACGCGTCGGAACAAATTCTGGGCTGGGGGGATGCCCCGCGTGACAGCGACTGGCGGGCCGATGTCGATTTTGTGGATGCGCGGCTGGATGCGCATGACATCCGGTTCAACGCGGTCTATTCCAGCGATCTGGAGAGGGCCCGACAAACCGCGATGTTCCATGCCCGGCGCCGGGGAATTCACCTCATCAACGATTGCTCCGCACTGAATGAGGTCAACTACGGGGAGTTGTACAAAAAGAAAAAGAAATGGGTGGCCAGGCATTACCCGCAGCATAAGAAGGACCCGGATTTCGTTTATCCAGGGGGGGAGAGTTTTCGCCAGATGCAGCAACGCAGTGTCGCCTGTCTCTTGTCCCTGGCGGAATTGCACCCACAGCAAACCCTGCTCATCGTCGTCCATGCCGGGGTCATCCGCGGGCTTATCAGCCATTTCCTTGACTTGAAATATGCGGACAATCTCAAGCACAAGATATCACACCGGTATATCGGAGACTTCCTGTTCGATGGCGACACCTGTGTGCGTTATGACGAACTCGGGGAACCATCCGGGTTTGTGCGGGATAGAATCATAGAAAAACCCTGTTTTCTTACTCGTAAAGATACGCCTGTGATATTGCAAGAACATTCTGCACAAAATTAACCCTGCTAAAAGTTCTACGCGCTCCGGGGCCGTTTCACTGCATTACGTCTTGAAGACGGACGTGTGGTCCAAATCCGCTGTTACAATGATACCTATCCATAAGCCGGTATCATGAATCGATGATGCACGGGGGGCAGTCGCAGTATTGATCTTGGGATTTATCCTTGTAGGATCAGGATGCAGCAGGTGATACGGGAATCAATCCATGTCGTCGAATAAATCGCAGCCCAACAGCGACAAACTGGACCGGATAGTCGCCGAGGCCCGGCGCAACCGGGAACAGCGGGAACAGGGCTACCGGGAACAGGCGCTCAAGCTGTATCCCTGGATCTGCGGTCGCTGCAGTCGCGAGTTTACCCGCGCCAACCTGCAGGAACTCACCGTACACCACCGCGACCACAATCACGACAACAACCCGCCTGATGGCAGTAACTGGGAGCTGTTGTGTCTCTACTGTCACGATAACGAGCATGCCCGCTATCTGGACGAAGTGCCGGCCGGTACTGTACGGCGGGGCAGCGTTCAGGAACCCCCGGCCACACACAATCCGTTTGCCGGGCTAAAGGATCTGTTGCAGGACGGGGACTGATGCCCCGGACAGGCTGCTAGCTGTCGGCCCCCAGGGCCCGGGCACGTTGTTCGCACTGTGCGGCTTCGCTGGCAGCGGCTTCTGCATCCCAGGCATCGATCGCGGGCCAGCCCAGGACATTCTGCAGGACGATATCGGCCAGCGCTTCGATATGTTCCGGGGTTTCATTGAGTGCCGGGATATAACGGTACTGCCCGCCCCCCGCCTGTCGAAAGACGGTTTTGTTTTGCAACGCCATTTCCTCCAGTGTCTCCAGACAGTCCACCGAGAATCCTGGACAGACCACATCGATACTCGCGAGACCTTCCCTGCCGAGTCGTTCCAGCGTCTCGCTGGCGTACGGACGCAACCATTCCTCGCGGCCGAACAGGGACTGGAAGGCGATGGTCCACTCGTCTTCACGCAGCCCCAGCTGTTCGGCCACCAGCCGTGCGGTCTTCTGGCACTGGCAGTGGTAGGGATCGCCGGCAAGCAGGGTCCTTCGGGGCATGCCGTGGAAGGAAAACAGCAATTGCGCGGGTTTGCCTCCGGCGTCCCAGAAACGGCGGATGCTGCTCGCTACCGTATCGATATAACCGGCATGATCATGGTACTGCGCGATGAAACGCAGATCCGGCACTCGCCGCCATTGTTCCAGAGTCGCGGCGACGGCATCGAGTGCGGTTGCGGTCGAGGCGGCCGAGTGCTGCGGATACAAAGGGAATACCAGGATGCGATCCGCATGTGCGGCACGCAGTTCCTCCAGTCCCGCTGCGATGGAAGGTTTTCCGTAACGCATCCCGGTTGCCACCTTCACCGGCCCGGCGATGCGTCGTTGCAGCACGTCCTGCAATGCATCCCTCTGCTGCAGTGAGTGATACAGTAACGGTGAGCCGTTGTCGGTCCAGATCTTCCGATAGGCGCGGGCGGACCTGGCCGGGCGTGTCGTCAACACAATCGCGTGCAGAATGATCCACCACAGGGGCCGGGGTATCTCGACAACCCGGGGATCCCACAGGAATTCCTTCAGGTAATGCCGCACCGCCGCCGGTGTCGGTGCCTCGGGTGTGCCCAGGTTGACGAGCAAAATACCGGTTACGGGGATAGTGGTGTGCGCGAAACCGGAGGGTTGCTGTTGCATGGCAAGTGATTGTACGTGGCTACCCGTACCTCTGAAAAGGGGCCGGGTTCCTGCTCAGTTGGCGTAGCGGATGTGGATAATGCGGTATTCGCAACAGCCTTCCGGGGTGTGCACCCGGATATCCTCGTCCAGTGCCTTTTTCAGCAGGGCCATGGCCATGGGTGAGTCCATGCTGATCCAGCCCCTGGCAGGGTTGAATTCATCCGGCCCAACGATCCGGTAGCGGCATTCCCGCCCGGTGTCATCTTCCAGTGTCACCCATGCGCCAAAGAAGACCCGCTGGGGATCCGCAGGTAGCCCGGAGACGACCTTCAGTCCCGGCAGGCGAATTTGCAGGTAACGGATCCGCCGGTCGATTTCCCGCAACTCCTTTTTGCGATAGATATATTCCGCATTCTCGGACCGGTCGCCTTCCGCGGCAGCGGCCGCGAGCGCCATGGTTACACGGCTGCGGCGTTTCCAGAGCGCCTGCAATTCGTCCTGCAGTGACTGGAAACCGTCGCGGGTGATGTAGGGAGAGGGCTGCGGTGCGGGTGCCCGGTAACGTCCCATGGGAAGGTAGGTAGTTGTCCCGCTGATACCTGCCGGGTCAGCGGCGCCCGCGACCCCGTCCCCGCGCACTGCGGGAGTCCTCGAAATTTACCCGCAGGGATTTTTCCCCCACGGTTCTGCCATCGAGGCCGGCGATTGCCGCCCGCGCTTCGTGTCCTTCCATTTCGATGAAGGCGAATCCCCGGCATTTTCCGGAGAAAACATCGGTGGCCAGTTTTATGGAGCGCACTGTCCCATATTCTGAAAACAATGCCTGTACGGAGTGTTCGGTTGCGTCATACGGCAGATTGCCGACAAACATTTTTTTCACATGTGTATCCTCGCTGAGTACGGTATGTCCGGTCAAACCTAAATAAAGAACCCCGCAGGTATGCGGGGTTCTTTAGCTTAGCCGTGTTGGATGCCCGTCAGGCAGGTATGACTTTGCTGGCCTGCAGGCCTTTCGGTCCCTGCTCGACATCAAAGTCTACAGTCTGGCCCTCAGCCAGGGTCTTGAAGCCGCCGCCTGCGATTGCGGAGAAATGTACGAATACATCCTCACCACCATCGGCGGGGGCAATAAAGCCGAAACCCTTGGATTCGTTGAACCATTTGACAGTACCTGTAGCCATGTAGATTACCTCTAAAAATAAATATAACGTGTATTCAATCGCAGATCATGAAAGGTAATGTACAGGAGGTACAACAGGGAACATCCGAGACAACCTAAAAAATCGTGCAACTGAGACCTGGGTGATTGCCACCGCGAGCTGTTGAATTTCCCGGTAGTGCCAGTCACCCTGAGGAGTATACACGAATTTGGTTGGGAGTGCCCTGTTTTATCGGCTCTGCGCCCCCCGGGATCCTGCCGGTGCGGACAGCGGTTAGTACTCCTTCTAGGTGATATTGACGGGTTCAGAGCTACCCGGATGATCCAGGACAAGGCGCAGTCCGCAGGGAATGGCAGGCCCTTTTCAAGGACTGCAACGCCGTATTGGGTCATCCGGGTAGGTCCCTTCGGGCGTGCCGGGAAGCGCTCGTCCGCGGTGTTGCGCCTCTTGGCAAGGGCGGGCCATTCCCGGCGAGGCGCGCCTCGCCTAAAGCGCCTACTGTTGGTGCGGCCAACCGCTTCCCGACTCGCTGAAACCGTCAATATCGCCTTGAAGGAGTACTAGTCCAGCGCAGGTCCGAGGATGAAGTCCACCGATTCGAAGCCATGGTCTTCCAGTAGCGCCGCGATGTCCTCCCACTCATAGTCCGGGTTTTCTTCCTCGATGCGTGCAATCAGCCCGGTAACGTGACGGAAGACTTCGTGACGCTCGAAGTCCTCGGGGACGCGAACCAGTCGAATGGCGCTGGCTTCATTCGCCGGTAAAATCATGAGTGTGTTATTCATTTTGGCCTCCACGGCGGGCATCGGTGTTTGATCGTGGTGAAATTACCCGCTATTAGAAACAATAAACAGGTTGGCTGGCAAATCGTGACAGCTTACGCAGGCCGCGAACGGGGGCATCACGGCGGTTTCCGGTCGCTGCCTGTCCTGCTATATCCTGTCCGCTACCGGCCCACCCGTGACCGAACCCGGCGGTCTGCCGGGGATTGCAAACCGGCAGGGCGGGTGTGACGGGCTCGACCGGCTTCCCCTTGCGGTGGCAGTACCCCCATAATCGGTCCGTTGGCAGACGACGCCAGTAAACAGAATTGCCATTATCCCGGGAGGTTTCCATGTTGCGAGCGATATTGAGTGTATTGATGCTGGTCAGCCTGCAGGCGCAGGCTGCCGTGGTCGGCAAGGAGGTGCAATACCAGGCGGGTGATACCACCCTGAAGGGTTATCTTGCCTATGATGACGGCGTCGCGGGCATTCGTCCCGGTGTCCTGGTGGTGCATGAATGGTGGGGACATAATGCCTATGCCCGCAAGCGGGCCGACATGCTGGCGAAACTCGGTTATACAGCGCTGGCAGTCGATATGTACGGGGACGGCAAGACCGCCGATCACCCGGATGACGCCGGCAAGTTTGCCGCGGCGGTGGGCAAGAACCTGCCCCTGATGAAGGCGCGGTTCCTGGCGGCACTCGAATATCTGGACGACCAGCCAACAGTGAATCCGGACAAGATTGCCGCCATCGGCTATTGTTTTGGCGGTGGCGTCGTGCTGCAGATGGCACGTGAGGGTGTAGATCTCGATGGGGTGGCGAGTTTTCACGGCAGTCTGGGCGGGGGTACCGCACCACCGGCGGGCACTGTCAAGGCACGGATTCTGGTAGCTAACGGCGCGGCCGATCCATTTGTAAGCACCGCGCAGATCACCGCCTTCAAGGCGGAGATGGACGCCGCCGGCGCCACCTATACCTTCATCAACTATCCCGGAGCCAAGCACAGCTTCACCAACCCCGATGCGGACGGGTTCGGCAGGCGTTTTGATATGCCACTGGCCTACAATGCGGATGCCGATGCGGCTTCCTGGCAGGCACTGCAGGATTTTCTCCGGGAGATCTTCCAGTAACGCAATACCGGCTGCGCCAACCGGTACGCAGGACGCTGTACCCGGTACCCGGGTCGTAGTGTGAGCCCGTAATAGCCAGAAACTGCTGGCGACCCCGGTAGTGATTACGCATAATGTGGCGCTTTTCCCGGGAGGTTCTCATGTGGTTCAGAAACCTGCAAATCTACCGGCTGGGCCAGCCGTTTGACCTGACACCGGAAGCGCTGGATGATCGTCTGCAGACGCAGGCATTCCAGGGCTGCGGCCGCATGGATTTGGCAGCCGTCGGCTGGGTTCCACCGCTGGGCCGGCATGGCCAGCAGCTGGTGCACGCGGTGAATGGCTACTTCATGGTGTGCGCCCGCAAGGCGGAGAAAATCATTCCTGCCGGTGTGGTGAAACAGCTGGTCGATGACCGGGTGGCCGAAGTCGAGGCGGCCGAGTCCCGGGATATCTACCGGCGGGAGCGGCTGCGGATGAAGGACGATATCATCGTCGATCTCCTGCCCCGCGCCCTGACTCGTCACACCGACCAGTACGCCTATATCGATGTGCGCAACGGCCTGATCGTCGCAGACAGCGCGACTTCGGGCAAGGCAGAGGACCTGATCAGCCTGCTTCGTGCGACCCTCGGGAGTCTGCCCGCCACTCCGATAAAGGTCAGAAACTCGATTTCCAACAGCATGACCCGCTGGATCGCCGGGGAACGCCTGCCGCGCGATTTTGCCCTGGGTGAGGCCTGTGAGCTGAAACACCCCGACCCGGCCGGCGGGGTAATCACCTGTAAAAACCAGGATCTTGCAGCGGGGGAGATCCGCAATCACATCAACAACGGTAAGTACGCGGTCAAGCTGGCCCTGCAATGGAAGCAGCGCCTGTCATGGGTGTTGCACGATGATCTGTCCATCAAGGGCCTGCACTTTGAAGACCTCATTCGGGAAGCGGAGGGTGAAACCGCGGTCGATGATCCGGCTAGCCGCTTTGACCTTGATTTCTCCCTGATGACCCTGGAACTGGCCGAATTTATCCCGCAGTTGTTCGCGGCGCTGGGCGGTGAAGATCTGTCGGAGTCGGAAGACCGGCGCTCGGCCGCCTGATGCGGCAGCCTCCCGATGCGGGATCAGCCGGGATTGCGATTGCGGATCATCCCTGCTGGCTGATCGGTCGTCTGGCATAAGCGATGGCGGTACCGGACACACAGCAGCCACTCGATGAACGAGGCCGGCAGCAGGTCTGTGATGCCACGGTTGCCTGCCTGCGACGGGCCGGCAAGATCTTCTGCCATGACTTCGAGCCGGTTTCAGTGCGGTTCGATCTGCGTGGCAGGGCGGCGGGCATGTATTGTGTGCAGCACGGGCGGTGCAGTATTCGCTACAACCCCTGGATCTTTGCCAGAAATACCGCCGACAGCCTGGACCAGACGATCCCGCATGAAGTGGCCCATTACGTCACGGACGTGCTCTACGGGCTGCGCAACATCCGGCCCCACGGGGCGGAATGGAAGGCGGTGATGCGCGCCCTGGGTGCGGTACCCCGTGCCACCGGGCGCTATGACCTCACGGGTATACCTGTGAGGCGCCAGCGGCGTTTTGGTTATCGCTGCAATTGCTCGACCCACGAGCTGACTACCTGCCGGCACAACCGGGTCCAGCGCCGGGAGGCGGCCTATGTTTGCCGCTACTGCGGGGCGCCGATCGTTTACGCGGGATGAGTGGGCCGCGGTGAGCGGTTGCGTCGCACTGCCAGCCAGGTCATTGTCATGCTCACCACCGCGCCGCTGAAGGCCTGGAAGGTATCCTGCTGTGCATCCCAGACGTCGCCCTGCGTGCCCAGGTAGGCAGCGCCCAGTTCGGGACTGACGATGACGGCGACCATCCCCTCGAGCATTTCATAGAATCCACTGAAGGCCAGCACGACCGTGACGGCAAGCAGGTATGACCAGCCGGGACGGACCCCGGCCGCGCGCAACAGCAGTTCCCGGAAGGGGTAGGCGATCAGCAGGCCGAAGGCAAAGTGCACCAGTCGATCGTAGTGGTTGCGCTGGAAATCAAACAGATCCTGGAGCCAGAAACCGAAGGGGGTTTCGGCATAGGTGTAATGGGCCCCGACCAGGTGCAGGCTCATGAAAACGGTAAATAACATATAGGACCGGTTGGAGAAGGCGAAACGCCGGTACGTCGCAAGCAACAGGCCGCCATAGAGGAATACCAGCAGGTTTTCGAGCAGCCAGTCACGCCGGTCAAAAGGCGCGATTGCCGTAATCACCCACAGCCCGGCCAGCCACAACACCAGCCCCTGCAGGAGATGATTGGAGCGAAAGTCGGGTGGTGGAAATCCGGTTTGCATGTCAGGTACTGTGATGATGCCGGTGCATTTGTTACTGTCCCCATTTTTTACCGTGAATGCAACCAAACGCTGCATGGAGAAATCATGGCTGGATTACATCCCCGGCTGCGGCAGGATTGTCTTGTCCTGGGCCGCTTTGCGTTGTGCCGTCTGCTGCTGATGCAGGATGCCAATTATCCCTGGTTTATCCTGGTGCCGGACCGCGAGGGCGTCACTGAAATCTTCCGTATGAGCGAAGCCGACCAGCGGCAGGTGCTGCGGGAGTCCTCCGCCCTGGCGGCCTGGCTCGTCGATCAATTTCAGGCCGACAAGCTCAATATCGCTACGCTCGGCAACGTGGTACCCCAATTGCATATCCATCATTTGGTGCGCTACCGCGATGATGCCACCTGGCCGGCACCGGTATGGGGGCAGGTGCCGCCAAAGCCGTATACCGAGGAGGCGCTGGAACGGCTGCTGGAAAAACTCCGTGATGCCCCGCCGGATGGTTTTGAAATGGATACACAACAATAAGACAGCTTATTTATCAAGATTGAGCATCAACTAAAGGTGCGGGCCAAAATGACCTGTTTAATACTTGACTAAATAGCTAGGTTATTGTGTAATACTGCCTAGCAATATTTCAACAGCAGAGGTTTCAATGGAAATTCCCGAACGCGATGGTGATGGTTATCTCACCGAAATGAGTGTCTGGACCCCCGAAATCGCGCGCGCAATGGCGGCGGTGGACGAGGTGGAACTGGACGAGGTGAAGTGGGCACAGATCCTGAAAGCCCGTGAGTACTACGAGGATTTCAATGTGGTACCCCCAATCCGTAAATTTGCCAAATACCTGGGTGAAGACCAGAAGGCCATGTTCAAACTCTGGATGACGGGCCCGATGAAGCCGATTACCAAGTACGGGGGGTTGCCAAAGCCGACCGGCTGCGTCTGATCTCCACTGCTTGCCGGGAGTCGTTACGTTAGTCAGTGTGGCGGTGTTATCAGCGAAACACAGCTGGTCAGCTTGCGGCGCCGCATGGTCAATACGGCCTCCTCGTCACCCGCTTCATAGGGGCCGGCGGATATCAGGTAGGTACCGTAGAGGACGTGATCTCCTTTCGGGGATTCTGTCGATGAGGTGAT